>Ga0233370_1000011_pt1 | contig 33996 bp, 55 predicted proteins | sample ElkDunMinimDraft_2_FD_180686 | JGI IMG/M metagenome (GOLD analysis project Ga0233370, IMG submission 180686) | Fecal eukaryotic communites from dung pellets of Tule Elk in California, USA - Elk Dung D2 | ecosystem: Host-associated > Mammals > Digestive system > Large intestine > Fecal | place...
CTCTTTTCCCGCAGCGCGGGAAAAAACGAGATTTTCGGGAAACTTTCAAAATTTCCCGTCCATACGTCGCGATGAGAGCGCGCGAAGGAAATTTAATCGACCAAAGGTAAGGGGTGAGGCTGTGAAAAACGATCTCACGGCGACGCAGGAAGCGCGAATCGCGGAGCTGCAAGCCATTTTCGAGGGCATCGACGATGGCATGCGCAAAATCGTGCAGCCGCTGATCGCAGAGACCGCCTACCTGGAGGGGGAATTGGACTACCTGCGCGGGCTGCCGAAAATCCGGGTACACCCGGACGACCCGCGCAAGCAGCAGGCCACCCCGGCGGCGAAGATGTACAAGGAATTTGTGCAGCAGTACACCAACTGCATCAAGGTGCTGTCCACCGTGCTGCGGCGCGAGGAGCCGGAGGAAGAAAGCCCGCTGCGGGCCTACCTCGAATCGAGGCGAAAGTTGCATGCAGGCGAGGGATAACCTGTACCTGTTCCAGTACCGTGAGGCCATCCGCTCCGGCGAGATCATCGCCGGGCAGGAGCTCATCATGGAGCTGGACAAGCTGATCGAGGAGCTGGACAACCCCCGCTATAAGTACGACACCACCGACGCCTACGAGCGCATCGACTTCATCGAAGGATGCGTCCGCTTGACAAAATCGCCATTCTATGGCAAGCCCATGCGGCTGATGCTGTGGCAAAAGGCGTTCATCGAGGTGGTGTACTCCTACAAGATGGCGGACACCGGCTTCGACCGGTTCCAGAAAATCCTGCTACTGATCGCCCGCAAGAATGGCAAGTCGGAGACCTGCTCCGCGATGGCCCTCACGGAGCTGGTCACCGGCCCCCTGGGCGCGGACATCGTGTGCAGCTCGAACGACGACGCCCAGGCTGCCATCATCTACGACGCCATTGACGCCATGCGCCTCATGATCGACCCGGCGCAGCAGGACACCTGGCGCAACCAGCAGCACATCCGCTGCATGATCACCAAGAGCAAGGTTTTCAAGCTGTCCGATCGGACGCGCAACAAAGAGGGCCGAAACATCGACTTTGCCATCCTGGACGAATCCCACGAAATGAAGGAGAACGTCATCGCGAAGTCGATCGAGCAGTCCCAGAGCCTCAAGGAAAACCCGAAATTTATCAACATCACGACCGAGGGCTTTGTCAATGACGGATACCTCGACAAAGAGCTTGCGAAATTCCGGGCCGTCCTGACGGGTGAGGATACTGGCATCGCAGCGGAGCGCATGCTGCCCTGGCTTTACACCCAGGACAGCGAGGCGGAGGTCTGGCAGGATGAAAGCACCTGGCAGAAAAGCAATCCGACCCTGGGCACCGTCAAGCGGTGGGAATATCTCCGCATCCAGGTGGACACGGCCAAGCGCTCCAAGGCTGACCGCATGTTCGTCCTGTCCAAGGACTTCAACATCAAGGTGAGCAACTCGCAGCAATGGCTCATGGAGGAGGACTACACCTACCCGGCCACCTACGACCTGGAGGATTTCCGGGGCGCCTACGCGTTCGGCGCGGTCGACCTGTCCGAGACCACCGACTTGACGTGCGCGAAAATCCTGCTCATGCGTAAGGATGACAAGACCAAGTACATATACACGAAGTATTTCATCCCGGAGAGCAAGCTGGAGCGAGCACCAGACACCGGATACGGCGCCGACTATCCCGAATGGGCGCGGGCTGGGCACGTGGCCATCCATGAAGGGAACGAGAACGACCTCGCCCGCGTGGCTGACTGGTTCTATTCCCTGTATACGGACTACGGCATCCGCTTGATAAAAGTCGGCTATGACGTGAAGTTTGCCCGCGAGTTTCTAAACCGCATGGAGGAATACGGATTCGAGTGCGAGATGGTCGCGCAGAACAAGCTCACGCTGTCCAATGCCATGAAGCTGGTCGAGGCTGACCTAAAAGACCAACTTATCAACTACAACGAAAACCCGGTCGACCGCTGGTGCCTGGGCAATGCATCCATGGAGATCGACAACCTGGGCAACGTCATGGCGGTGAAGATCAACAACCAGGCCGGGCGCCGCATCGACGGCGCGGTGACGCTGATCATCCTTTACGAGATATATCGCCGGTACCGCACTGTACTGAACAACAAACTGCAATAGGAGGGGATAAAATGGGCTTGTTTGACTTCCTCAAACCCGCCCGGCAGCGCTACAAGTACGCGCAGATGCTCAACGGGCGAATGCCGATTTTCTCCCAATTCGGCACGAACATCTATGCGTCCGACGTGGTGCAGCAGGCTGTCTACTGCATCGTAAAGGAAGCAAAGAAGCTGACACCGCGCCACATCCGGGAAATGGGGTCGGACGTCATGCCGGTGCGCGGCCCCTTGCAGCGGGTGCTCGACGCGCCCAATGCAGTCATGACGACCGCCGTCATGCTGGAGCGTATCGCGTATGCCTACTATACGCAATACAATGCCTGGATTATTCCCGTCCGGGATAACAACGGCACCGTGACCGCCCTGTGGCCCGTCAAGCCTGCCCGCGTGACCTTCATTGAGGACGCGAGCGGGCGCCTGGCCGTGCAGATGGAATTCGACGACGGGACAGAGACGACTGTCTTTTATTCCGACGTCATCCATGTGCCAAATCATTGCTTCGAGAATGACTACATGGGCGGCAACGCCTACGGCCAGCCGGATAATAACGCCATCCTGCAAACCGTGGAGCTGAACGACATGCTCATGCAGGGCGTCGCCAAGGGCCTCAAAGCCTCCTATGCAGTCAATGGCGTGGTGAAGTATAACACCATGCTGGACAACGGCACCATGGAGAAGAACATCAAGGAACTGTCCGACCGCCTGGCGTCCAGCGAATCCGGCCTGCTGCCCCTTGACATCAAGGGCGACTATGTGGCCATCGGCAGAGATGTCAAGCTGGTGGACAAGGATACCCTGGAATTTGTGGACAGCAAAATCCTCCGGCACTTCGGCGTCCCGCTGGCCATCCTGACCGGCGACTACACGCCCGATCAGCTCGCGGCATTCTACCAGCAGACCATCGAGCCCTTTGTCGTGGCGCTGTCCCAGGCGTTCACGAAGGGCATTTTCTCCAGGGAAGCAATCGGCCATCACAACAAGATCGAATTCTACCCGGAGGAGCTCATCTTCATGAGCACCGCGCAAAAGCTGGAAATGGTGCGGGAGCTGGGGCCGTCCGGCGCGCTGTACGAGAACGAGAAGCGCCGCATCTTCGGCATGGCGCCGCTGCCGGAACTGGTGGGCGTGCGCATGCAGTCCTTGAACTACATCGACCAGACCCATGCAGCGGACTACCAACTGCAAAACCAGAAAACGGAGAAAACGAAGGAGGCGGACGACGATGCACAAGACGAAGAAGCCCAACCTACCGACGCTTGAGCGACGCAGTTATCTCTTTGATGTACGCGCGGAAAAGACCGAGCAGGGCACGGCCATCCTCACCGGGCGGCCTGTGGTGTATTCCAGCCCGACGGACATCGGCGGATGGTTCCAGGAGATCATCGAACCCGGCGCCCTGGACGGCGCAGACCTTACGGACGTGCGCTTCCTGGTCAATCATGACACGTCCATGATTCCGCTGGCCCGCAGCCGCAACAACAACGAAAACAGCACCATGCAAATGACGCCGGATGCGGAGGGGCTGCTGCTCAACCGCGTGGCGCTGGATACCGAGAACAATGCGGAGGCCCGCGCCTTGTATAGCGCGGTGCAGCGCGGGGACATTTCCGGCATGTCCTTCATGTTCTCCGTGGCGGAGGAGACCTGGGAAAACCTCGAATCCGACTACCCGACCCGCCACATTACCAAGATCGCATCCATTGTCGAAGTATCGGCGGTGACGTTCCCCGCCTACGACGACACGGAGATAAATGCAAGAGGCGGCGCGCTGGAGAGCGCCCGCACCGCGCTGGAGAGCGCGAGGAGGAAGGTCACGCGCAGCGATGCACCGGAGGGTGCTGCTGATGAGCTGGCGCTTGCAAAGGCAAAAATCATGTACGCATACAACCTGTAAGGAGGAAAAACACCATGTTTGAAAAGTATCTCCAGGACTTCATCACCAAGAAGCAGAACGACGTCAAGGCGCTGCGCGACAAGATGAACGCCAGCCAGGACATCAACGAAGTGCGCTCCCTGGGCGAGCAGATTGCCGCCGCGCAGGATGAGATCGAGGAGGCCCGCACCAAGCTGGCCGAATGCAAGGCCAAGCTGGGCGACGCCCGCGCCGAGCTGGGCGACGATGAGGACAACCAGGAGGACGGCGAGGAGCAGGACGTTCCCGACGATAACCAGCGTTCCCGCAACTTCCGCCCCGGTCGCGCCGTCGCTTCCTTCGACACCCGCAGCAACGCGCCCCAGGCCCGCGCCTCCATGGAAGCCCGCGCCAAGGCGTTTGTCAATACTGGCCGCCAGTCCGTGCCCGTGACCGAGGCCCGCGCGACCCTGATCTCCGGCGGCAAGATTGCCACCCCGACCGAGGTCGGCGGCATCAATGACGCCTTTACCCAGGTTTCTTCCATCGTCGATATGGTCAAGGTGACCGACTGCACCGGCATGGGCGCCTACAAGGTGGCCTATGAAATCGCCTCCGCTACTGCTGCCAAGCATACCGAGGGCGCCGAGGCTGCTGCGTCCGACCCCACTTTCGACTTCGTGACCATCACGCCCGAAACCGCTGCCGTGGTGTCCTACGTCTCCAAGGAAGTGCGCAAGCAGTCCCCGCTCAACTACGCCGAGAAGGTGCGCGCGTCCGCCCTGACCGCCCTGCGCAAGTACGCGGCGAAGCTGATCGTCACCCAGGCCAAGGCGTCCGCCCTGACCCAGAAGATGACCGTAACCGCCATCGCTGCGGATACCCTCCGTAAGCTGGCCCTCAACTATGGCGGCGAGCTGGGCGTCGAGGGCAGCGCGGCCCTGGTGCTGAACAAGGCCAACCTCATCAAGTTTGGCGACATTCGCGGCACCCAGGAGAAGAAGCCCGTCTTTGAGATCGTTCCCGATGCTGGCAACCCCAACACCGGCATGATCAAGGACGGCGGCCTGTCCGTGAAGTACGTCCTGGACAACAACCTGGCCGACACCGAGCTGCTGTACGGCAACCTGCATTGCTTCGAGCTGGGCCTGTTCGGCGACTATGAAATCGCCGTCTCCGATGATGCCGCCATCACCAAGCTGATGCTGACCATCGTCGGCGATGTCTCCCTGGGCGGCGGCGTCGTCGTGAAGGATGGCCTCATCCTGGCCACCATCGGCGCGGCCTGATAACCAACGCGGGGCGGTGTGACCGCCGCCCCGCTATCTTCGAGGAGGTGAGGGCGTGTCCGAAATGCCTTTCGACATGCTGGAGCATGTAAAAGCAAGCCTGGGGCAGGCCGGGAATGATTATATCAATCCCGTATTGCAGCCCTACATCGACGAGGTGCGGGAGTATCTCCAGGACGCGGGCATCCCCAAATCCGTGACCAATACGCGGCCCTTCGGCGGCATCGTGGCGCGGGGCGTGGCTGACCTGTGGAACTTTGGCGCAGGCAATGCAGCCCTTTCGCCCTACTTCCACGAACGCGCTGCGCAGCTCGCGCTCAAATGGGGAGTGATGACCAATGAGCAGACCTAATGCAGCGGCCTACAAGTGCACGCCCTGCCGCCTGATCGCGCCCACCGGCACGAAGAAGGTCAACGGCGTGGACGTCAAGCTGTGGCCCGCCGAGGCGGAGGAGACGACGCTGCCGATCATCTTCGCCAACGTCAAGAGCTACGGCGGCACGGAACGCGTGCAAAATGACCTGCTCGTGATCGAGGACACCATCGTCGTGACGACCTGGTACCGGCCCGACATCACGGCGGACTGCCGCATCCGCGTCCTGCCCGGCGGTGTGCTGTATGAGATCATCAACGCCCCCGAAAATTGGGAGATGCGCAACCAGGACGCAGTTTTCAAGGCGAGGCGGGTGCGCGGCGGTGGCTAAAAAGTCGAAATTCGCGTTCCGCTTCGAGGAGATGTACGACCTGGCCGACCGCATCGAAAAGGCAGGCGGAGACCTCCAGCAGGCAGCCGACAAGGCCCTGCGGGATACCCACGACTACATCACGCCGCAGCTATCGACCGGCATCGCGCGCCATGTGGCCACCGGTGACACGCGCGACTCCCTGGTGCGGACGCCTAAAGTCGAATGGAAAACGCCGCTAAAAGCCCAGGTAAACATCGGTTTCGACCTGACGGATGGCGGCTGGCCCTCCATCTTTCTGATGTGGGGCACGCCCAAGATGAAGCCGGATGTCAAGCTGCGCAAGGCGGCATTCGGCCCGTCTGTGAAGCGCGAAGTCGCAAGGATTCAACGGGAAGCCCTGGAGGCATTCCTGCAAACATTGACAAGGGGGTGATGGCATGGGCGCAAAGTCTGACCTGCTCGATATTTTCGACGAAATGAGATACCCGTACTGGCTGATGCACACCATGCCCGCAGCCCAGGAATACCCGGAATCGTTCTTCACATTCCTGACCACCGACGCGCCTTTCGAGGCGCACTACGACAACCAACCCCATTCCGTCGTCTGGGCCTTTGAAATCGGCTTTTACAGCAGCGACCCCGAAAAGGTGGAGCGTATCCCGCTGGAGCTGATGGGGCGCCTGCGCGCGGCTGGCTGGGTCGTCCCCGGCGTGGGCAGCGATGCGATGAGCGACGAACCGACGCACACCGGCTGGCACTTCACCGCCTGGTGCGTGCAGCCTATCAACAATAAGGAGGTATAACCATGAGCAAAGTCTACGAATATCGCGGCGTTGATGGCCTTGTCATCGCCGAGGTGACCGGCGACGACAATCTGGAGGATGGCGGCTATGTGACTGGCCCCGTTGAGGAGCTCGCGCCTGTGGCCGAAGTCGGCAAGGAAGTCGAGGAAAGCAACGATGCGAGATACTACGACAACCAGCCGATGATCGTCATTCACGGCGAGGGCCCCGACACGATCAACGTTGTCTGCGCCGGCCTTTCCGTCGCGCAGCAGGCAAGGCTTCGCGGCAAGCCCTACGACCCGACCACCGGCGCCATGATCGAGGGCCCGACCCGGACCAGGTACTTCGCCCTGGGCTATAAGACCCAGGACACCGACGGCTTTACCCGTTTCGTCTGGCGCTACAAGGGCACCTTTGGCACGCCCGCAGAAGCCCACAAGACCCAGGACAACACCACCGACAGCAGCAAAACGACCCTGGTTTATACCGGTGTCAACACCGTGCACAAGTTTGCCAAGGGCGAGCTGGCGGAGGACGGCAAGACCTGGAAGCCCGCAGGCGTGAAGGGCATCGTCGTGTCCGACCGCGAGGGCCTGGCCGACCTGTCGACGTTCTTCGATACCGTCACCACGCCGGACACCCTCAAGGCCAAGGCCGCATCCTAATCCATGACGGGGGCGGGAACATCCGCCCCCGCATTCAATAACTGCAAAAACGAAGGAGGCAGAAAAATGGAGCTGAAACTCAACGTTTACAAGACCCAGAGGGAAATCGAAAAGACCTACTGCACCCAGGACTACGAGGTGATGTATGGCACGGTGGAGGACTTGCTCGACTGCCTCGACCTGGATGCGCTGACCAACGCGGACGACAAGGACGGCGTTATCGCTGCCGCGTCCCGCCTGATGCGCGCCCGCGCGGACGTCATCAATCCGCTGCTGTTTGACATTTTCCCCGGCCTGACCGAGGAGGAGCTGCGCCGCACCAAGACCCGCGAGGTGCTGGACGTCATCGTCGGCCTGACTGGCTTTTCCATTGACCAGATCAAGAGCCTGACCTTTCGCAAGCGGTGAAGCCGCTGCGGAGGACGATGCGCAAACGCTGTATCAAGCGTTGTTCAACCTGACCAATGAGCTTTGCAAAGCATACCCAGCATTGACGCCGTTTTCTGTCCGGCGGGAGCGGGCGAAGGAGGTTTTTCTCCTTGTGCGCCGCACCAACTCCAAGCCGCGCAGGAAGAAGGGCGAGGAGATCGACGCGCAGGGCCGCATCCGTCGCCCGGCTGGTGACAACTGGTTCTAACATCGAGGAGGTGAGAGCATGGCGGAGGAAAACATTCGGACAACGCTGCAATTCCAGGCAGACATTACCGACTTTAAGTCTGCCATGCAGGAGGCCAACCGGGCCGTTAAGCTGGCAAACAGCGAATTCAAGGCCGCATCCTCCGGCATGGACGACTGGGGCAGCAGCACCGACGGCCTGGCCGCCAAGCTGCGCCAACTGGGCGACGTCCACGACGCGGAGAAGCGCAAGCTGGATGTGCTCCAGGCGGCCTATCAAAAGGCGGTCGCGGAGCAGGGCGCGGCCAGCGCTGCCGCCGTTGACCTGCAAACGAAGATCAATAACCAGCAGGCCGTCGTTAATAAGACGGAGAAGGAGCTGGACGCCTACGCTGCCAAGCTGGAAGAAGTGGAGCGCGGCGCAGACGGGGCTGCATCCGACATCAAAAAGGCAGGCGACGCCGCCAAGGAAGCGGGCGACGATGCGAAGGATGGCGCTGGCGGCTGGTCGATCATGAAGGACGTTATCGCCGACTTTGTGTCTAATGCCATCAGCAGCGCCGTGGACGCCCTCGCATCCCTGGCGGAGGCTACCCGCGACTATCGCCGCGAGATGGCCCAGCTTCAGCAAAACGCCAGGGATTCCGGCCAGGACATGGGCGCCATGACCGAAGTCCTCGCAGATGTGGCCGCCGTCACCGGCGAGACCGACGCCGCCATGGAGGGCTTGAACATGCTCATGGCGACCGGCCTTGACACGACCAACATCACCAACGCGGCGGAGGCATTCGCGGGCGCGGCGACCAAGTTTGACGGCCTCAAATTCGAGGGCATGGCGGAGGGCTTGCAGGAAACGCTCGCCGTCGGCCAGGCGGTCGGCCCCTTCGCCGAACTCATCGAGCGCATGGGAGGCGACCTGGAAGCATTCAACGCAGGACTGGCCGCCTGCACCACCGAGGCGGAGCGGCAGCAATACGTCATGCAATGGCTGAACGAGTCCGGCTTGAAAGAGGTGCACGACTCGTATGTGCAGAATAACGCCGACCTGGTGGAGGCGGAAAAGGCACAATTTCGCCACAACGAAGCGATGGCCAAGATGGGCGCAGCCATTGAGCCTATCAACACCGCGATGACAAATCTGGGCGCAACCATCATGGAGAAGGTCGCCCCGATCATCGAAGATATTGTGACCTGGGTGCTTGATAATCTGCCCACCATCGAGCCGATTGTTATCGGCATCGCGACGGCCCTTGGCGTTCTGGCTGCTGCCCTTGCCATTCAAGGGATTATCAGCGGCGTGAGCAAGGCGTTCGCGCTGCTCAACACGACCATGCTCGCGAATCCCATCGTCCTGATCGTGGCGGCCATTGCTGGCCTCGTGGCTGCGTTTGTGACGCTGTGGAATAACTGCGAGGAATTCCGCAATTTCTGGATTAACTTGTGGGAGGGCATCAAAAAAGCATTCGCCGCCGTGGCGGAGTGGTTCAGCAAAACCGCATCGAATATCGCGAAATTTTTCTCCGACGCCTGGAACAAAATCAAATCCGTTTGGAGTAATTCGACGATAGGTAAGTACTTCGGCCAGGTCTGGAACACGATCAAGGGCATTTTCTCCGTTGTCAAGTCCGTTTTGTCCGGCGACTTTTCCGGCGCCTGGGATGCAATCAAGAAAATTTTCGCCGGATGGGGTGAATTCTTCTCCGGCCTGTGGGGCAAGGTGACGGGCGTTTTCTCCAAGGTCGGCTCCTGGTTTGGGGACATCTTCCGCAATGCTTGGACGGGAATCACGAACGCCTTTTCCAGCGTGGGCAGCTTTTTCTCCGGCATCTGGGACAAGATCAAGAGTGTGTTCTCCATCGACGGCATGCTGTCCATCGGTAAAAATCTGGTTTCCGGCCTGTGGAATGGCATCTCGAATTCCTTCCAGTGGATAAAGGACAAAATTACCGGCTGGGTCGGCAATGTGCTGGACTTTATCAAGGGCCTGTTTGGCATCAAGAGCCCGTCCCGCGTCATGCGCGACGAAGTGGGCAAGATGCTGGGCCTTGGCATGGCGGAGGGCATCGCGGACAGCCGCAATGTCGTCAATGGCGCCGTGCGCAAGCTGGGCGACGCTGCCCTGGACGGTCTGTCTCCCGTCGGTGGAGGCCCCGGCACGCCCGCAACAGGCGGCAGGACGATCATCTTCAACCAGACCAACAACAGCCCGCGCGCCCTGTCCCGCCGTGAAATCTACCGGCAGACAAACAACGCGCTGGCCTTTGCAGGGGGTGCCTAAATGTTTACGCTGACAGCAGAAAATCCCTCCGGCGAGCTGCTGACCCTGACCGAGTATAGGAGCGCCTACCAGGTGACCTATACCGGCCTGGGGCCGGTCGGCGCGGACGTGGTAACCTCCGGCCTGGGCATGGTGGACGGCGACAAGTACAATTCCGCCCGCGTGGGCAGGCGAAACGTCGTGCTGACGGTGACCATCCACAACAACGTGGAGGAAAACCGCATCCGGCTGTATCGCTGGTTCACGCCGAAACAATGGGTAAAGCTGCACTACAAAAACGGCAGCCGCAAGGTGTACACCGAGGGCGTCGTGGAGACCTGCGACCCGAATCAATTTTCCATGGTGCAGGCGGTGCAAATCTCCATCATCTGCCCGCAGCCGCATCTCATCGGCGCGGAGGAAATCGTCAAGGACATTTCCGGCATCACGGGCATGTTTTCCTTCCCCTTCGCCATCGAAGCGGCGGGCGTGCCCTTCTCCGACCTGTCCGGCGCGGATTATGCCATCCTGCATAACAGCGGCGACGTGGTGACCGGCTTCGTGATCTCCGTCTTTGCCCGCAGCGATGTGACGGCGCCCATCATCTACAACGCCGTCACGAACGAGGCGTTCCGCGTCAAGGGCGCGCTGGAGGCAGGGCACACCCTGACCATCGACACCAGGTCGGGCAGCCATCGCCTCACCATCACCAGCCCCAGCGGCGAGGTGGTCAACGCCCTGCATCGCAAGCAGAAGGGCGGCCCCTGGCTCCAGCTCCAGCCCGGCGATAATTATATCGCCTATTCCGCAGAGGCGGGCGCTGCGGCGATGCTGGTCACGCTGCGGCACAACGACCTGTATGTGGGGGTGTAAAGATGGACTTTAACGTGCACGACCATGCGGGCGTGTGGGTGGGCATCGTCGAAAATCCCACATCCGCCATCTGGACGCGGCGCTATCAAAAGCCCAGCGACTTCGAGCTTTACTTCCCCGCGACGGCGGAAATGCTGGCCCTCCTGGCGGACGATTTTCTCATCACCCGCGACGACGCGGAGGAGGCGATGATCGTCGAGCATATCGAGATCAAGACCAGCGCGGAGGATGGCAACTATATCCTGGTATCCGGGCGCGGCGGTGAAAGCATCATCGGCAGGCGCATCGTGCTGGAGCAAACCAGCGTGAGCGGACGCGTGGATGCTGCTGCATACCGCCTCATCCGTGAGAACGCCGTCGCCCCGACAGACCCCGCTCGCGCGCTCCCGCTGACCATGTACGCGCCGGACGTGTCGACCGCGACCGCCCGCGCGCAGTACACCGGCACCAACCTGCTGGAGGCGGTGGAGGGTATCTGCAAGGCCCACGGCCTGGGCTTCCGTGCCGTGGCCGACGCGACCGAGGAGGGCGTCGTGCTGCGCATGGAGCTGCTGCGCGGCCTGGATAGGAGCGAGGGGCAGGAGGATAACAGCCCTGTCATCTTCTCCGCTGAATACGAGAACCTGCTTTCATCCGCCTATGTCATGGATACGACGAACTACAAAAACGTCGCCATCGTGGCGGGCGAGGGTGAGGGCAAGGCCCGCAAGCGTGCTACCATCGGCAGCGCGTCCGGCCTTGCGCGCCGGGAGCTGTACATCGACGCGCGCGACCTGTCCACCAATGAGGGCGAGATCAGCGCGGACGACTACACGGCCCAGCTTGTGGCCCGTGGCACGGAGAAGCTCGCGGAGCATTCGCTGTCCGAATCCTTCGACGGCGAGATGGACACCGGGAATACCTTCATTCTGGATGAAGATTATACCCTGGGCGACATCGTGACCGTGGAGAACGAATACGGCATCCGCAAAAACGTCCGCATATCCGCCATTACAGAGGTATGGGACGCGCAGGGATACTCCGCTATCCCGATTTTTGAAAACGTGGAGGTGTAAAGAATGGCTTTGGAAAGTGGATTTTTCAATAGCGTGGGCGGCGACCGGCTGTACAATGCCGACGATATGAGCCGCTACTTCGAGCACATCCTGTCCAATGGTATCTTCAAGCGCATTAACAGGTGTTTGCAGGTGTCCCCGGCTGACGGGATGGAGCTCAACGTGGCCGCTGGTGCTGGCTTGATCAATTGCCGCTGGTTCCGGGCTGCGACTGCGGAAAAGGTGACCATTCCGACCGCGCATGCTGTGCTGCCGCGCTTCGACCTCGTGGTGGCCCGCCTGGACATGTCGGACAGCGTGCGCTCGATCACCCTCCAGGTGGTAACCGGCGCGCCCTCCGAGAACCCCGTCGCGCCCAACCCTGTGCGCACGGCAACGGTGCACGACCTGGCGCTGGCGAGCGTATATGTCGAAGCGGGCGCGTCCTATATCGACGATGCGAATTTGACCGATCTCCGCGACAATTCGTATTATTGTGGATATGTGCAAAGCCTTGTGGATACTCCTATTCTCAAAACCTATCATTCCCGATACACGGCGTCTGCCGTGGATACCACCGTCGCGCCGATCGGCGTCGTGGGCTTCAATGCCGGGGCTGATCTTCTTAACGTCTATGTGAACGGTTTCCGCCTGGCCCCCGGCGCGGAGTATGCCATCAACGAGACCACGGCAAGCATCACCCTCGCGGAACCCGTCGACCCCGGCACGGTGATCGACTTCGAGGTGCACAAGCCCGTCATGGCGGAGGAAATCGACCAGGTGGACACGCTCCTGACAGACATGGCCCAGACGATCACCGATCTGTCTGCGCGGGTGACTGAACTCGAAACAGACACGGGCTGGATGCAGCTCACCGGTGCGGACGGCATCCGGTTCTCCGCGATGTGGGTGCCGAAGCTGCGGAGGGTCGGCAAAACGGTGCACCTGCGCGGCCTGTGTACGGGCGTCACGGCGAACCAGACGCAAATCTGCACTATCCCCGAAGGATTCCGCCCGCCTGCTGGCGGCCATGCCTACGTCGGATACTGTGGCAATGCTGACGACGTGAGAGCGGCCCGCATGTTTGTGGAGGAAACGGGCGAGGTGATTTTCCGCTCCGCTGGCGCTGTGATTCCTGCAGATAGCGACCCTATCCTGATCACCACAAGCTGGCTGATTGATTGATAAGACGACAAAAAGAGGAGCCGTGAGGGCTCCTCTTTTCTATTGCAAACCGCGCCATTATTGGCTTTGTAGATAGTGGTGCAGTTATTTCCATCATAGGCGCGCTGACGAATCTGCACACCATTGATGGAAATAAAAGACCGCAAGGAAAGCTGCGCCTTTGCTACGATTACAGGCGCAGCTTTACATCAAGCTCGATGGGCGTTTCCGTCCAGTTTGCACCGGTCCGGAGATCACTCACGACCTTGCGTTTTCCGTTTACTGTGATGCGCTTCTTTTTCCCTTCGCGTCTTTTCCGAACCGCCTTTTCCCGGTGATAATCTATCCGGTCGATGCACTCCTTCAAGAGCTTGTTTTTCTTCGCTGGCGACGCCTCCGGGTCGTCGAGCGCTTCGAGCGCGGCCTGGAAGCGGACAAGTTTATCCTCATAGTTGACTGGCTCCGGCATGGATTCGTAAGCCTTGCAGAGTGCCTGCCGTACTTCGTCTTTTTCCTTCAAGAGCTTCTCATTCAATGCCTGGAATATGTGGGCGGGCATCCGCTTTGATGGGTCTGGGTCTGCCTGGGCTTCCCATTGGGCGAGCTCCTTCGCATCCAGCTCCGCGCGCTTCGCTTCCAGCCGCTTTATCAAGTTAGCGTGCAGACTTGCGGCGTCTTTGTTGTCGTCCTTTATCCTCACTTCAAAATCGGCGATGCATTGCTTCAAAATATCGCGCACGCGGTCGAGCATGTCTGCATAGGTGCAGGACGTCGTGCCGCAGTACTTTTGATTATCACATAGCAGGCGAGGCTCCGCATTGTGGTATTTATACGTCCGCAGCGACATCGCCCGGCCACACTTGCAAAACAGCAGCCCGGCCAGCGGATTGCGAATCTTTGTATTTGGCTTCGCCCGATAGTTTCGGCCCTTCTTCTCCTGCGCAGCCTGGAAAAGCTCATCGGAGATAATGGCCTCATGCTTGCCATCGTATAAGAGATACTCGCCGACCTTCGATACCGGGCGCACCTCTTTGATCTCGCCCTCCTCGACGATGGTCACCGTCTTGCGCCAATTCCATCGCACTTTGCCGATATAGTGATGATTTTCGAGCACTGTCTTGAGGGTATCCTGTGCCCAGAGCGCCCCGGTGCGGGTAGGCACGCCCAGCTCATTCAAGCGGTGGGCGATATTTACGCGGCCCATGTCCTGGTTGACGTACATATCGAAGATCATGCGCACCACGTCCGCCTCCGCTGGAATGATCTCCAACGTCTCGCATTTATCTTTGCCTTGTTTGATGGATATTTTCTTGTATCCATACGGAGCGCGCCAGCCGATGAAATTTCCGCGCTGCACGGACAATTCGCGGCCCCTTCGCATGATTTTTTTCTGGTATTCCAAGGCCTGATTGCCTTCTTTGAGCTTGCGCTCCAGCTTGTCCCGGTCGTCCTCGTCGCGGAGATTATAAACAAACTGCCCTCCCCATGAATCCGGGATAATAACGAGGGTATTTGTGTGGCGCAGCAGCTTGATGAGGCGGCCCGCGTCCTCCAGGTCACCACGGGAAAGGCGCGCCTCGTCTGCGATCTTTATTGCCTTGATGCTGGGCGATTCGATGCGCAGCAGCAGCTCCCGTATCTGCGGACGGTCGGCGATCGTCTCGCCGCTGACGACTTCCCTGTACTTGTTTTCTTCCGGCACCGGGCGGCCCAGGTGCTTGACGTTCCAGCCGTCCAGCAGCTCCTCATGCTTCGCCAGCACTTCCGCGATGGAAAGCGCCGGGTCGTCCGTTCGCGATTTTCTCAAATAGTCCAGTATACTTTCGGGCGTGAGCCCTAATTCTGCAATATTGTGTACATACATTCTTTATTCCCCGTTTCTGTTTTGTTTTGATCGTTTCAAGAACTGCCAACCATAGTACAACGGCAGGAGGGCGAGCAACGCAATGACCCAGCCGCCGACGGAAATGCTGATCAAGCCGACAAAGGCGGCAAGGATACCAAGCGCAAGCATGATAATTCCGCAAATCTTGTATGTGAGCGGGCTCGCTGTGCGTTGGGATTCGCTCGCGTGGCTGGTTGTCACAAAAGAAACGCGCGTTCCGGGTATGCGAGTGGTTTCTGTGATGCGACCGGTTTTTTCGTTAATCGTCGTTCTGTGATACTTGCCGCCGACTGTGTAACTGGTCGAATTGCCGTTTCGGTTTACGCGGACGCCGGGTAAAATCTTTCGGCTGCTTCTCGTTTTAATACCCACGATGCTGTCCTCCTGTATTACATGATGTGTCCAGTTTGTTCGATGATGCTTTGCGGCAGGTGGAGGAGGCTTTCCAGCCAATAATAACCGCGCGACGGGTCGGCCAGGTCGATGATCAGCGTCACGATGATATACAGCAGCGCCAGCACGGCCAGGACGGTCAACGTGGTGACGGCCTTGTTCTTCCGCTTGATCTCTCCGCGCAGGAATTTGAGCTGCTCCTCGTGGCGCTTGTTCGTATTGGCGACCAGCTTCGTCATGTCGTCGTAATTCTCTTTATAATGCCGGATGCTTTCATCACGCCGGGCAAGCTCCGCTTCGAGCTCCTGCACCTTCTTTTGCAGCGCTTCGTCCTCCTGGATCGCCGCACAGGGATTCCCGGCCCACGCGCCGCCGGTCAATGCCTTTAGCAGCGGGCGGATGGTCTCATATCGAAAGTCTACATGCTCCCCGGCGAAAAGTCGGTCGATTGTGCCCTTCGGCATCCCGGACTTTTCTGCAAGCTGGGCATTGGAGGCGCGCAGGTATGCCTTGCGTGCTTTGCACCAGGCAAGCAGCTCCGGCGTGCTCATAGCGAAGAAATTGGGGCCATCGCAGGAAATGCCGATTTTCTGGCATTCGATGCACTCGCTGTACATGTTTTTTCTCCTATCTCGCTAAACGAAGCGGGCCAATTTACCGAAATGAAGCGGTAAATCATCCCGAATTAAGCGTCCAATTCACCTTTGCTTATTGTGATTTTTCGTCGCGGGTGATAGGATTTATCCAGGTCGAAAGGCCTATCATCCCCCGCACGCAGGGGCGCATCGGTTGGCGCTGGGCGCTCCTGCATTTATCCTTTTTTGTCGAAGTATTCCGAATATGGTATCTTATATTGCAAATTCGGAATCTTTATTGTAGTATACCAGTATAGAACGTTTGTTTGTTACATTACAGAAAGGATAGAGCAACCGTGTCAAAGGAAGAAATCGTCCAACAAATCATCGAAGCAATACAGAAATGCAACGACATCCCCTTACTTGAATTTATCAGACGGCTGCTCATCAAAAGCGCGTAACATCTGATGAATGCCCGCGCACTTCGCGGCGTCGAATTTATACAGATACTTCACCAGGTCGCCGTATGCGGCGTCCGTTCTCATTCGGACGAAGATATCCGCCAGGAGATCAGCGTCCTTTTCTTTTTCCGGCGTGAGCTTTTCCTCAATCAGGTCGGACTTCATCACGCCGAAATATTCGGCCATTGCCTCTATCTTATCAATGCGCGGGTAGTTATCCGCTTTCATCCAAGACAGCAATGTCGTATACGGTATATCGAGTTTAGCGCTCATCTCTTTAGGAGTGACGTCTTTTTCCCGCATGAGCCGTCGCAAATTCCTGGACATAATGGCTTTGTTACCAAGCCCCTTCATTTTCGCACCCCCTTTCCACTTATTTCCCTTTTAATGTACAGTTATTCTGTTAAATTGTCAAGTTTTACACGCATATTTTACAGTTTACCTGTTGACTTTCTCGAAAAACTATTGTAATATAGCATTGAAGTACAGTTAAACTGTATTCGCGAGGAGGTGAACGGTGCAAATGACGATGGAAACGTCCTATCCCTTGATGTCGTTAGCTGCTGCCCGCGTGAATGCAAAGCTCACGCAAAAGGAACTCGCCGAAAAGTGCGGCGTGAGTGAATCGACGATTATCGCGTGGGAATCTGGCCGCAGGTATCCCAACGTGCGCATGCTGGGCAAGATCGAGCAAGCGCTGGGCGTGTCGCTGAATTACATTCGTTTCGGCGGCTGACCAAGTGATTTTTTTTGAACTTTGAGTACAGTTTAACTGTACTTTGCGCGATGCCGATAAATGGCATGAGGACAAGCGGCCAGCCCATAGGCTGGGGATAGGAGGTCGATTACATGGCAAAGAGCAAGGATACATACATGGAGCCCATCACGATAGAGGCGCCGGGCGCGATCATCCGCGTATATCGCCCTATCCTCACCGAGGAAGAACGGGCCAGGCGGATGAAGCGGCTGCACGACGCGGCTGCGGAGCTGCTGAAAAGCTGCAAGAAGTGACGAAGGAGGTGCTCCGCGTGGGTGCGGTGCGTGACGAAAATTTCATCGTGGAGCATGGCTGGATGATCAACCGGCTGGAGCTGAAAGGCAACGAGCTGCGCATCTATGCCATTATCTACGGATTCAGCCAGACGGAGGGGACATGGTTCACCGGCGGGCTGCAATACCTCGCCGATTGGGTGAGGGGCACGAAGCAGGGCGTCATCGGGAATCTGAAAGCGCTGATTGAGAAGGGGCTCATCGAAAAGCAAGAGACCATCACCAACGGCGTGAAGCTGTGCTCCTACCGTGCAACTGGTTTTAATGGTATTCAACAAAGTTTAACGGGGTATTCAACAAAGTTTAACGGGGGTATTCAACAAAGTTTAACACCCCCCGTTAAAGAAAGTTTACCCAATAATATATCCTCTAAAGATATTCAAAAGGATATGGAAAAGGATAGCGAGGGGGGACAAGCCCCCACCCCTCCCCCGGAAAAGAAATCCGCGAAAAAGGCCAAGGCGGACACCGAGGCCATCCTGGCCAGGTACACGACCGACCCGGCGACCCTGGAGTTGCTGCGGGAATGGCTGAAAGTACGCAAGGCCAAGCGGGCGCCGCAAACGGAAAAGGCCCTGACCCTCAACCTGGACAAGCTGGACGCGCTGGCCCAGGAGAGCGGCCTGGCCGTGCCTGCATACCTGGAGGCGGTCATCGCTCGCGGATGGGCTGCATTCTACGCTATCAAGGACGCACGCCCTGCCGGTGGAGGCTACCAGCGACCGCAGCCGGAGCGCAGCCGCATCAAAACCGAGGAGGACTACGCGGCCGGGCTGCAAGGGTGGGGGTGAGAATATGGAAAGATTGAAAATACTTATTGCATGCGAAGAATCGCAGGCCGTGACCATCGAAATGCGCCGCCAGGGCCATGAAGCGTATTCTTGCGACATCCAGGATTGCTCCGGGGGCACCCGGAATGGCACATCAAGGGCGACGTGCTGCGACTGATCAATGGCAACTGCCGCTTCCAGACGATGGACGGAGAATGGCACGAAATTGTTGGCAAGTGGGACATGCTGATCGCCCACCCGCCATGCACATACCTGACCAACGCGGGAGCGCGCCACCTGTGGAAGGGCGGCGTCCTCAACGAGGAACGATATGCGAAGGGGATGGAGGCGAAGGAGTTTTTCATGGCATTTTACAATGCAGACTGTGACCGCATCGCCATCGAAAACCCCACGCCGTCGAAGATATTCGAGCTTCCGCCGGTGTCGCAGTATGTGCAGCCGTGGGAACATGGGCACGAATACACGAAGCGGACGGGTCTGTGGCTGAAAAACCTGCCCCTGCTGGTGCCGACGTGCATTGTGCAGCCCGTCGCAACATGGTGCCCATCGGGCTCGTATTCGCACAAGCACGGAGACCAGCATCGCGGCATGTTTACCAAAGACCGGGCGAAAAACCGGTCGAAAACTTTCCCCGGCATCGCAAGGGCGATGGCCGAACAATGGGCTGGCCCGGCATTGATGGAGGCGTGATGGTATGGTATCGAGGATTGCACCCTGCAAGGGCTGCCCGGACAGGACGTCCGGCGACCGCGTGCACGACTGCCACACCACCTGTGAACGATACGCGGCATTTAAGGCGGCGTGCATTGCAAAAAACAGGGCGCGCAGGGAGGACGACCTGATTCGCTCCACGACGCTGGAGGGCATGCGGCGGATGAAGAACAACCCGCCGCCCGGCCCCAGCCGGACGCATTAACGGTGGAGGGTGAGAGCATGGCTGTATTACCACCCTGCGGGGGCTGCCAGGACAGGACAACAGGCCCTGACCGGCGCCCTTGCCATTCCACCTGCGAGAGGTACCAGGCATTCCGGGCCGCACAGATCAAGGAAACCGAGGCCCATGACAAGTACTGGAAGGTGCACGGCGCTGTCATGGAGGGCAAGCGCCGCATGCAAGCGGTGCACGAATGGGAGGTTCACGGCACATTCAAAGAACGACACCGCGAAAACGGGCAAAATGGCCGTCTGGGCGCGTCTGACCGCTGGGCGGGGAAATACTCGCCCAGCACGCCAGACGGGCAGGAGGGGCGCAAAACGGCGGCAAAGCGGCGAAATTCAGAAGGGAGGGCGGCGGCGTGATTGTTTCCGACTGGGTAGACCGGGACGAACGGCTCCCCACGGAGGCGGATGCGGACGTGCAGGGATGCGTGATCGTGTGGCACGTCTACAACGGCGTCATGGTCACTGGCTGGTTTAATGTGGGGCATAACCGGTTTATTTCCCACTGGATACCCGCCATCCCCCGCCCGGAGAACATCGACCCGAAATACAAACAGAGATAGGAGCGGACATATTGGCGAAAAAGACGATAGACCACTACCAAGAATGCCCGTTCTGCGGCAGCAGGCGCGGCTACTACACGCGGGACAGGTACCGCGTATTGATCAACCGGGGGCATTCCTTCACCGGCGACAAGGCCGGGAACGTGCGCAAGCGCATGCGGGACTACATCCCCGGCAAGCGTGCCTACTGCATCAACTGCGGGCTATACATCGCGCCGACACGGCGCCTGCGGAGGGCGTGACCTTCCGCCTCATGCGCGGCCTGGTGGCCCTGCGAGGTTCGATTCCTTGCCCGCGCCCTACATAACGACCCGAAAGGGAGGATTCACAACATGGAGACATACGAGATTCACAACCGCGAGGTGCTGCTCAAAGCGATGGAAACCTGCGCCGGGCCGGAATGCGGCACGGGCTGCCCGTACAAGGACAAGAGCAAGGGCGGCAAGAGCTGCCGGACGGTGCTGCTGGAGGACGCCATGGCTGCCCTGGTGAAGGACAAGGGCGACATCGACGACCTGGAGGCGGCTGCCCGCACCGTCTGCGAGGAGCGGGACAAGCTGAACAAGGACTTGACTTTTGTTATCCAGCAGCGGGATGAGCTGGCTGCCGATAAGGAAATGCTGCGGATTGATCGGGACGCCCTGCGCGAGGAGATCACCAAAATGACCGAGAAACGGGAAGCGACGGAATACGAAACCGACCGACCGTCGGTATGCGACGGGAAACTGGCGGAGGAGGTCGGCAAGCTGATCGCCCAGGCCAAATACCAGGAGGGCCGGGCGGACACCTTGGCGGAAATCGTGGCGCGCTGCTCCTTCGGTGGAGGGTGCTGCCATGAGTGAACTGGCATTCAACCCCGCCGCGCTGATGATGGACGCCATCGCAGCGGCGGAGGCCCGCCAGGCGAATGAGCCCACCAGCGGGACGGACTACACCGACCCGGACGGCCTGCTGGTCTGCGGCGAGTGCAAGCGGCGCAAGCAGATGCGCCTGGACGTGCCCATGGTGGGCGAGCGGGTGGTGCCCATCCTGTGCGCCTGCGGCATCGCCCGCCGGGATGCGGAGGAAGCCAGGCAGGAAGCCATCCGGCGGCAGCAGCGCATCGACGAGTTGCGCATGAATGGCATCCTGTCCCGTGACCACCTGGGCATGACCTTCGACGCGGACGACGGCACCGACCCGAAAATGGCGACCATCGCCCGCAACTATGTGGAGAACTGGCGGGAGATCAAACAGCAACCCTCCCCCGGCCTGCTGCTGACCGGCGGCGTGGGCGGCGGAAAAACGTTCTGGGCGGCGTGCATCGCCAATGCCCTGATCGACCGGGGATATAGCGCCCTGGTGACGAACGTCCCGACGCTGATTCAAAGCATGGCGGAGGACTTCGAGCGGAACAAGCGCCGCATCCTGGATAACATCGCAGGTGTCGACCTGCTGGTGCTGGACGACATCGGCTTCGAGCGCTCCACCAGCTACGGCCACGAAAAGCTATTCGAGATCATCGATGCGCGCTATCTGTCAAAGCGTCCGCTGATCGTCACGACGAACCTGTCCTTCCCGGAGCTGGAGAACCCAGCCCAGATGGAGTATAAACGCGTATTCGACCGCATCATCGGCATGACGCGCCCCGTGCACGTCAAGGCGGACGGTCGGCGCAAGCGCATCGCCATGGAAAGCGCCCACACCATGGACAAGCTGCTGGGCCTATCATAAGGAGGTACACATGGACAGACAAGAGCGCAGCGTCCTCGCGCTGCATATCCAGACCCTTTCCCGCTGGCTGAAAAATTCCGGCAAGCTGGAGGCGCCGAACGTGGCGGAGATGGAGGCCATCGAGGCAGCCATCGACGCCATGAAGGGCCTGGCCACCGGCTGGGAGAACTACGAGCAGCCCATCGCCATTCTGAACTATCATGTCACCCATCCGACCGCGCTGCTTTTCCGTGACCCGGTGACGATCAAGGTTATCAAAATCGCCCTTGACGCCCTGGAGCGCAAAATGACGGGGAGGCGCTGAACATGGGCGACGAGCTGACGCTGGCCAGGGTCGTATGCCCGATAAAAGCACGGCGGGAATGCCCGTTCGGTCACAAGTGCAACAATGTGTCCGTTGCCACTGACAGCGAATGTGCGGAGTTTATCAGGGCGGCGAGGCTTAGCAGACGTTTCATCATCGGCACGGGATATTCAGTGCCGCAGGACTTTGTGCGGCGTTTTCTGTGCGAGCCGTACGTCCCGCATGATGACTGGCGAAAGGATAACCCGATGCTACGCCAGGCCGCCGACGACGCGGTGGAGGCTGAATACCTGCGCCAGGAGCGCCAGGCCATCCAGGAGGAAACACTGCCGGATTTCGTGCGGAAATTCACCGATAATTCGTATCAATGAGGAGGTTGCGCCATGATTGACGCGGAAAAGGTCGAGAAGGGCCTGGAGGCCTGCACGACGGGCGCCATCGGCTGCAAGGGCTGCCCGTATTGGGGCTGCGGCGGCAGTTGCGTGACCGAGCTCATGAAGGACGCGGCGGAGATCATCCGCCAACAGAAAAACGGCGAGGCAAAGCCCGCCGCGACGGAGGTTTGACAATGGCCCTGATGTATGATATGGAGACTGTCAACCGGGCGATGACCGAGGCGGCCAAGCTGTACGACCCGAAGAAAAAGTCCATCCGCGTGAAGCGGGTGCTGGACATCTTCGCGGGCATGAAGCCTGTCGAGGTGGCACCGGACAAAGAATATCGCCACCCCTTCGAGAATGACCCGTTCGGCGTGATCTGGACGGCATTCCGCAACCTGTGGCCGGACGCGGACTGCACGGTCGGCTGGAATGGCGATATTCGAGACGAACGCGGGGAGCCGGTCGCCGGTGCGACTGTATTCGAGGACGGGGCCGTGCCGCATGTGGCGGTCAATCCCTCGCTGGAGGTATGGGACGCGACGGAGGTGCTGGCCCATGAACTGGCGCACGTCGCCGTCGGCATTGATGAGCAGCACGGCGAGAAGTGGAAAGCCGCATTCGATGCGATTCACGTCGAATATGATCGCCTCGTGCAGGAAGATCATTCCGACGGGGAGATGCAGACCAAAGAAACCCACGGCGTGAAGCTGAACGGAGGTGCGAAAGCATGACCCTGCTGCTGGTTATCCTTGCCCTGATGTGCAGCTTCGTGTTCGGCGTCATCTGCACGGCATGCTCCATCGAGAAGCACTACCCGACGGCCTGGAAAATCCTTTCCCTGGAGATCAAGGCCAACAAGCAAAAACGGGCGGACGCCGCCCGCGATAAGGAGGCATAACAATGGAAATGGGAATCAAGCATCCGACGTTTACCGTCGGGAACGAGCTGCGCCCCTGCCTGGTGGATGACAAGAGGGCGCTGTGGCACAAGTGGACGGAACGGAGGGAAATCATTCCTCCGGCACTTCTGAAAGGCGGCCACGGCGGCGGGGAGGTTGCCTCGACGTTTGCCCTGGTCGAATATGAGGACGGAACCATGGCGGAAGTGTACCCGACCCGCGTGCGCTTCCTGAACACCGGGAACAAGATGCACGAGCTGGACATCTTCTTCCATACGGAGGCGAAACGCCGCGAGGGGGCCATGGAATGAACGTCAAGAGAGGCGACGTCGTGGCCTGGTGGCAGGAGCCGCACAAGCCGCTGAAAGTCATGTCTGATCCCTATTCCTTCAACGGGAAGGAAACCGTCACCGTGCAGCGCGTTTGCAAAAAAAAAGGCTGACCGGCAGCAGGCGCTTTTTCTGACAAGCGCCCTGGTGCCGTATCAAAAGGAGGTGAGCGAATGAGCGAAGCACAAAAAGTGGAATCTGTCAACGAGTTTATTATTACCGGGCGCCTGCCTGGGCTGAATCAGTACACCAACGCATGCCGCACCCATTGGTCGCGGGGCGCGAAGCTGAAACGCGCCATCGAGGAGGACATCGGCTGGCACATCCTGGCCGCCAGGGGCGCGGGCAAGCTGCGCCCGGTGCATGGGCCTGTGGCCCTGTCCATCGAATGGCACGAGAGCGACCGGCGCCGCGACTTCGACAACATCGTGAGCGCGAAGAAGTTTATTCTTGACGCCATGCAGAAAATGGGCATCATCCCGAACGACAACCGGGAGTACATAACCGCGATCTCCGACGAAATCGTGGACGATGACAAGGATTTCGTGGTCGTGAGGATTTACGACGTGGAGGAATAACCGGAGGAGGTGGAGGCCGTGGACGCATGCAAACGGGTCGACCAGGCGCTATGCGTCTATGGCGAGATCAAACGAACGCGGACGGAGGGCGGCGAGCATACTGCCGCATTTATGGCCCGCATGGCTGCGGCCATGGGCCACCTGTCCGTCGATGAGCTGGAGACGATAAAAAGCCTGTACGTCCTGGAAATGACCCAGGAGGAAGCGGCAGAGGCCACCGACTGCGACCCGTCCACCATATCGCGGCGGAAAAAGCGGGCGCTGGAGCGGCTGGCGCTGCTGCTGTATCCTGACCAATACCTGACAGATAACAGTATGGTGTAGGTGACGCTATGAGTTTAGAAGAAGCAATGAACGAAGCCAAGCGACGGCTGCTGCTGACATCCGCCAGAGATTCCGGCAAGACGACGATGGAATCCGAGGAAATCATACGGCGGGCATATGAGGCGCAGGAGTACCTGGAGGCATACAGGCGGCTGAAACAGAAAGCGGCGGAATTTGCCGAAGCGCTTCGCGACGCGGCGGAGGCGCTAGCGGAGGCGCTGCGCGGCGCGCTGTGTTCTATGTCCTTCTACTTCGAGGAGCTTGTCCGCGAGGCCGAGGAGGGCATGGCCGCGCCTGACGGCATGGAGTGGCAGCGGGCCAGGGAACGCGAGGCCATCCCGCGAGAGCAGGCGCGCGCCGCTGCCTGCTATAAGGCACACCGCCGCATGATGGCCGAGTGCAAGGCCCGGCAGCATCTCCGCCGCCGCAAATACCGGAGCGGAGCGAATGCGGGCTGGTATTAGATCATACCCAGGGACGCGCTACAAGCGCAGGCTCATGTCTTCATCCTTTCGCATGGCCGTCCTGCTGCGGCGCGCGGCGGGCCTAACGCCGCCGCCGTGAAAGTGGGGCTATGTCCCGTTTTCATCATAGGCCGGGGAAATCCCCGGCTTTTTTCATGCTCGTGTGAAGCTCCCCGCGTATAAAAACGGAATTTTCGCACCTACTTAGGGGTATGTTTTTTCACGCTCGCTTGAATCGTCCGAATTGTGGTAACATTATATCAATATAACAAAGGGGTGGGAGCATGGAAAGAAAACCGAAAATAGAGATATACAAGGGCAACGCCCTGGATGTGCTGCGGGGAGACGTGGGCTGCTTTGATGCGGTCATCACCGACCCACCGTATGCAAGCGGCAGCACGCTGGCCGGGAAGCAGGTATCGACGGCGACGAAGTACACCGGCTCGAAGGGGCGCTGCCCTTTCCCTGACTTCTGCGGGGACGCCATGGACACCCGCTCATGGTCGCACATGATGCGGGAGCTGCTGGAGGCGGCGCGAGAGAAATCGACGCCAGGGGCGCCGCTGGCTATCTTCATTGACTGGCGAAACCTGCCGACGCTGACCGACGCCATCCAATGGGCCGGGTGGAGCCTGCGCGGCGTGGCTGTGTGGGACAAGATAACCAGCCGCCCACAAAAGGGACGATTCCGGCAGCAAGCGGAGTTTCTTGTCTGGGGCAGCAATGGGCACATGCCGGTCGACCGAGGCGTGCCATGCCTGCCGGGTGTGTTTAGGGCGGGCAACGTCAACGGGGCGGAGCGCATCCACCAGACGCAAAAGCCGCTGGAGATCATGCGGGAGATAGTGAAGATCACCGCGCCGGGCGGTCGCATCCTCGACCCGTTCGCCGGTTCCGGCAGCACGCTGGCAGCGGCCAGGGCGGAGGGATACGACGCGGCGGGAATCGAAGTGCACGGGGAAATCGCAGCGGCGGCAGCGGAGCGCCTGGGGGTGGAGGCTGTAGACGTGTACAAAATGACGGCATAAAAAAGGCGCGGAGTTATTCCGCGCCTTTCTTGTCCCGCTCCATTGCCTGGGTGACGGCCCGGACGATGAAAGCCTGGACGGATTCGCCCATGCTGTCCGCGTGGGCCTGTATGGCTTCCTTTAGGCCGGATTCCTTCGACATCCTGATGCGTATTTCATCCATCTTTGACAGATACCGCTCATTGGCGGCCTTGCGCTGCTCATAGTGCTTTGACATGATAAATCCCTCGCTTTCCCCATAAGTATATCACAAAAAGCCATACATGGGAACATGTAAAACTGCACATAAATAAGCCGAAAAGTTTGTGCATCTTTTTACCCAAGAAAATGCGCTTTTCCTATTGCATTACATGGGAACATGTAGTATAATAGTATCGTACCAAGGAGGTACGGAAAGGAGGTGGAGCCGATGGACAGGGACACAAAAAAAGCCCTGCAAGAGCTGCTCAAGCTGTTGAGTGATCATCCCGACCTCGCAGAACGGATTACAATCACCATCAAGCCCGGCAAGCTGACGCAGAGCGACAAGACCGACAAGAAGTAACTTGTCAAGTCCGGGGGCGGCGGGTGCGACCGCCGCTTCCCGGATGATTATAACCGACAACGCCGAAAACGTCAAGGAGGATAATCATTATGTACAGATACAAGAACGGCAGCGTCCGAATGGAGCTTTCCCAGGAATCCCGCGCGAAGGGCTACACGATGCGGGCGAACGTCAATCCTGACTATATTCGCGCCTTGAAGCGGTGGAACCGCGAGGCCGCAGCCATCATCTCCGAGTGCATCAAGCTGGGCCAATGTAAAAGGGCCATTCGCATGATGCAGGATGTAAAGAACAATAACCAGCGAATCCGCGAGGTATCCGAGAAGCACGACAAGGTGGTGCGCGACGCCAACGGCGAAGCAATTCACTGGTGGGATGAATCCGAAAAGTGTATTTACACCGTGGAACGATAAATGACCGACACGCCGAGCCGGGGCGGCACAAGTCCCCGGCAGAAAGTGAGGAAACCATGAATAACACCCGCCGCAAGTCCATCCAGAACATTTTCGACCGCTTGGAGGAACTGATGCAGGAAATCGAAGCCCTGCAAGAGGAAGAACAGGAAGCCCTCGACAACCTGCCGGAGAGCCTGCAAGAGGGCGAACGCGGCCAGGCGATGCAGGAAGCCGCCGACAATCTGGAATACGCCGCCAGCAGCGTGCAGGAGGCGCTCGACTACCTGGAGGAGGCCATGCAATGACCATGAACGCGCAGGCCGCCCGCCTGGAGGAAATCACCCGGACGAATGCCAGGGCATGCCCGCAGCACAAGCGGGCGCCCCTGGACGTAACCCTCCCGGAGCTGGCGCTGGCACTCATCGCCGCGCTGCTCCTTTCCCTGATCTGCTGCTAAACGAACGACGCCGGGCGGGGCGGCATATCCCCGAAGGAAGGAAAGAACATGGAAAACATGAAGATGCGCCAGCTCCGCCTCAACGTGGAGGAAATCCTCGACGAATACGTCAATGGCATGTATGACGACGGTTACCCGAAAATGACCGTCGAGGAGTGCCGCGAGTATGTCAAATCGCAGGTATACGACCGCAAAGCATACGGGAACGGCTTCACGGGATTTCGTGAGGGAGTATGCGACGACCTTCGCTTCCTGGGTACCGAATACATCAATTCTGTTATTGACGAATACGCACGAGAAAACGGAATCATCCGCGAATAAGCCCCGCCCGCCCGCTCCGGCGGGCTTTTTGTTTACAATGAATCCTGCATATTTTCGCCGCCGTGGCGCTCCATGGCGCGCGATCGCGTCCGGCGCCAGCTGCGAAAATGCAAGAATGATGCATTTTTCGTGCAAGTTTGCTGCAAGTTTGACGCATAGTTGCCGCCATGGTAAAAGCCTCGCGCGCGCTGTATTATATGGGCAACAAGCAGGGAAAGGGGGTGGACGCGGTGTCCGACGTTGTGATTGTCGCCATTGTGGGCGCAATCGGCAGCGGCCTGTGCTCCCTGCTGGGTGTGCTTGCCTCCAGCAAGCTGACGCAATACCGGCTGCAAGAGCTGGAAAAGAAAGTGCAGGCGCACAACAACCTGATCGACCGCATGTACAAGGTCGAGAACAAACAGAGCGAACTCGAACAAAAGGTCGAGATGCTCCACCGACACGACGAATAAGGAGGTATCCGCATGATTGACTTTACTCCCCTGGTCGAGGCCCTCATCACCCTGGCCGTGACGGCGATCACCGTCTTTCTCATTCCCTGGCTGCGCGAGCGCTACGGCACCGAGAAGCTGGCCAAGGCCCAGGGCTGGGTGCAGGTGGCCGTGCTGGCTGCCGAAAAGCTGTACGGCGCAGGCAAGGGCGACGAAAAGCTGGCCTACGTCGAGAACTTCCTCGAAGAACACAATATCATCCTGGACACGGACGCCCTCATGGCGATGGTGAATGCGGAAATCAAAAAGATGGAGAAGGGCCTGGTCACCATGGAGGCTGATCTGCTGCTGAACACTGTGCCGGATGAAAAGGCGCCGCCTGACGCTGGCGAATCTGCTGCCGGTGGTGGTATGGATGAGTAACATCCCGGAGACCATCGTCAAGCAGTACTACCAGACCGAAAACCCGTGCTACAAGGCCGGGAAGCGCATCACCCCGACGGGAATCGTGGTGCATAGCACCGGCGCAAGCAATCCGAACATCAAGCGATACGTCGGCCCGGATGACGGCATCCTGGGCCGCAACCAGTACAACAACCATTGGAACAAGCCCGACGCGACGAAATGCGTCCACGCGTTCATCGGCAAGGTGGCCGACGGCAGCGTCCGCGTCTATCAGACGTTGCCCTGGGACTATCGCTGCTGGGGCGTGGGGAGCGGCAAAAAGGGCTCCTACAATAACAGCCATATCCAGTTTGAAATCTGCGAGGACGACAAGACCAACGAAGCCTACTATCGCGAGGCGTTCACCCATGCCGCCCGCCTGTGCGCGCATCTGTGCAAGCAGTACGGCATCAAGGTGGAGAACATCGTCGGCCATTACGAGGCCCACGCGGCAGGGTACGGCTCCAACCATGGAGACCCGCGCAACTGGCAGCGTAAATTCGGCGGCAGCATGGATGCATTCCGCGCAGAGGTGGAGGCGCTCCTCGCTGCCGATGGCATCACGGGCGACCAGGTGACCAACCAGGAAGCCCAGGACACCCCGCAGGACGCGCAGAAACCGGCCCAGGAGGCCGCGAGCGTGCAGGGGGGTGTAAATATGCCCACCATTCGCAAAGGCGACAAGGGAACGGCTGTGAAGGTTATCCAGCGCATGCTCATCATGAGAGGCTGCAAGCTGCCGCGCTATGGATGCGACGGACAATACGGCGCGGAAACGGTGGAGGCCGTGAAAGCCTACCAGACGACCCACGCGCTGCACCCGGACGGCATCTGTGGCCCGCTGACATGGGCCGCCCTGGCGGGGTGATCATGTGGCAGGAGAAAAGGCCGGGCGCACATCGGCCTACACGGCCAAGATAGAGCCCAATCTGGAGCTAATCCGCAGCATGGTGCAGCAGGGCGTTTCCGAGGTGAAAATCGCGAAGCACCTGGGCATTGGCTATTCCACATGGAAAAGGCACAAGGCGGAGAATCCGGCCTTTCGGGCCGTATTAGAGGGCAGCCGCGAGGAGACCGTGCAAGCGCTCGAAGCGGTGATGCTGCAATCCGCCCTGGGCTTCACCAAGACGGTGAAAAAGCACTACAAGCTCAAACATGTGGAGTACGAAAACGGCAAGCGGCTTTCGGAGGATGAGGAGCTGGTGGAGGTGGAGGAAGAAGTCTATTTTCCCCCGTCCTTCCACGCTGGCCGCTTCCTCCTGATGAACTGGGGCGGCTACATGTCTGAACCTGCTGCCCAGGCGCAGCGGGAAAAGGAATTCGCCCACAAGCAGGAGATGGACAAGAAAAACGACTGGTAAGGGGATGATCAAATGTCGAAAATCTTCGGGCACCGGAGCTGCAAGAGCTTGCGAGAGGTGCCCAGCAAGGAAGCCTACGACGTGCATGCGCATGGCAAGATCACGCGCGGCGGCAAAATCTCCGGCGTGGACAAGCCCATGCTGCTGATCACCGACGCGCAGGGCAACATCATTGCCGCGACGGAGATCACCGCCGACCTGACTATCACCGGCACGCTGACGGCCTCGAAAATCGTTGGGGCGGTGTATAGCTGATGTATACACGCGAGATCACCGGCACCATTTCCAAGTACGACATGACCGACCTCAAGGACGGCGGGTATGCCGTCTTTACGGTGGACAGCGACACGGGCCCGGTGGAGGACGCCCGTCCTGTATCTGGCCGTCTGACGGTGAGCAGCATGCGCTGCTATGCTACGTCGGCTTACATGGTGCTGCGCTTCGATAGCAACGACGGCAACGTCATGGCCTACACGGACAACCTGTCCGGCGATAACTCCATCCATTCGGAAACCTTCGGCGTGCATGAGCCTGTCATGGCGCTGATGGCAGCGAAGCCGGAAACGGTGTACCTGTGCATCGAGGCGACCAGCGGCACGAGCAACAAAGCCAATTTCCGCGAGGGCTGCACAATTTCCCTGGAAATCGACTACACGCTGCCGCAGGAGCTGCTCACCTACACCGACCCCGTGCTGATCGCAGGCACGACGAACGTCAAGGCTGCGCACATGACGGAGCTGCAAACCAACATCAACCGCCAGCGCGAGGCCCTGGGCTACCCTGCATACACGTTTACGACCATCCGGGCGGGATATACCAGCCTGGCGGACTGGACGGCCCATGTGGAGGAGCTGCGGGCAGCCATTGACCAAATCGGTGCGGAGCATGATGCATGGATTCCGATTCCTGTCAACTGTCCGAACGTGATGGTGCTCATCCAGCTTCGCGAAGCGGTGGAGGCGATGCTCCCGTGAAGCGGATAACCAACCTCGCGGACTTCTACCGCACGCCGGAGTGGGAGGCGCTGGTCGCCGTCCTTTCCCTGGAGCGGGCGAACGAGGCGGGCGACATCATCTGCGAGCACTGCGGCAAGCCCATCGTGCTCAAATACGACCGCATAGGCCACCACAAAAAGCACCTGACCCTGGGCAACGTGAACGACGCGAACGTATCGCTCAACCCGGAGAACATCGCATTCGTGCATCATCGCTGCCATAACGAGATACACGAGCGCTTTGGCTTCGGGCAGCCCGTCCGCGTATTCCGCCCGAAAAAGGTTTACCTGGTGCACGGCAGCCCGTGCAGCGGGAAAAGCACCTATGCGGCCAGCGTGGCCGGAAAAGGTGATCTCATCCTGGACATGGACGCCATCTGGGCATGCATCAGCGCCAACGCCCAGGACGTCCATGCCGGGCACGACGACCGGCTGCGGCAGAACGTTTTCAAAGTCCGGGACTGCATCCTGGACATGATCAAGACCCGCTTCGGCGAATGGAATAACGCCTATATCATCGGCGGATACCCTCGCATCATGGAGCGGGAGCGCATCGCGACGATTTACGGCGCGGAGATGGTACACATTGACACGCCGCGCGACGTCTGCGAGCTGCGGGCGGCTGAACGCCCGAAAGAATGGCTCCAATACATCGCGTCTTACTGGGACGCCTACCAAGAATGACAGGGGGATGTAAACATGATTCGCATTGTGAACCGCACATATACCGCGCTTTCCTGCGGTGAAGTGCTGGAAATCTTGGCCGACACCGAGGAGGACATCAAGGCACTGGACGACGTGGTGCGCGATTCCTACGACGAATGCACCGCCGCGCCCGGCTCCATGGCCTACACGGCGGACATGTCGGCCATTTACCAGATGAGCCCGTCCCGCGTCTGGACGAAGGTGGTGTGATCATATGAATGAAATGCAGAAAATGATCGCCATCGCCAAGAAATTCGGTGGCGGCGGCTCCCCCTCCGAGATCGTCATCCTGCCGGAGACGGAGCTGACGGTAATAAATGCCTCTGATGATGGCGGACAGTACATGCTGACCACGCCATTTGAAAACAAACCTACTGGCGGCAGCACTTGTAAGTTTATGTGGGGCGGCGTGGAATACACCAGCCCTGTGGTGGACGCAACGGCTGTTGCCGAAGCACCGTTACCGGTGCTTGTCTACGGAAATTCCGACATGATGGGGTTTACCGAGGCGCTTGGCAGCAACCCTGCACCTGATGCGCCCTTCTTTGGCATGATGTATCCTGACGGCATGGAAGAAGACGGCATTATCCAATACCTTCTGTTTGCTGCCAGCGGTGACATTGTGGCCGACCCGCCTGTCCTCTCCATCGTGAATATTGGCGGCGAGGAAAGCGATGATGCTTCCGGTGTTCTCACGGTGAAGTGCGTATCTTCTACAAGCTTCATCGACAGCAAAACCACGATTTCCGGCGCGGATAAGAGCTTTTCCGAAGTCGCCGCGGCGTACAAAAGCGGTAAGCTGGTTCGGTTCATCGCGCAGTATCGGAGCGATGATACCAATTGTGACTTTGTGGGCGTAGTGCGATATGCGGCGTACGAGAATAGTGAAATCAATACTCTGGTGATCGAATTCCCGCAGAATATGTTCGCCACCGCAAGGTATAGCTTCGGATTCAACGCCGATGGATTCACGTTTTTGAACTGATTAACCCCACCGAAAGGAGCAACCGCCCATGCACATTATCAACGTAACCGTGCGCGACAAAATCGCGTCCTACGTCGGCGATGCGTACTACGTCTGCGGGAATAGCGACTTCGTGGTGCGCTTCGACTTTGACGACGAATGGGCTGCCCTGGAAGTCAAGACGGCCCGCTTCATCTGCGAGGATGGCTCCTTCCGTAACCAGGTATTCAACGGCAACGAGTGCCCTGTGCCCATCATTTCCAACACGAACAACATCCGCGTGGGCGTGTTTGCGGGCAACCTGTGCACCACGACGCCCGCCCGCGTGCCTGCGGTAAAGTCTATCCTGTGCCCTGGCGGCATGCCTGCGGCGCCGGAGGATGACACCTACAACAAGATCATGCAGGAAGTGGCTGACGCTGCCCACACGGCAAGCGAGACGGCCAAGACCTTGCAGGAGGCATTCGGCGAGAGCGGGCTGTATCTGGTTGTGGCGCGCGACGACGCCGACGCTGCCATCAGGTACTATACCGACAAGGCCCCCGAAGAAATCAAAGCAGCGGTCGCGGCGGGCAAGACCTGCCTGCTTGTGATGAATGGAAATGTCTACCTGTACAACGGCGTGGCCAACCATCCGATGTACCCCAGCCAGTACCCGAAATGCCCTACGTTTGCCCGTGTGAGCAAGTATGTCCACGGCGAGGGTATCGTCCACGATATCGGATATGTGCAGCCCGACCGCCGTTTCGAGGTATTCTCCAGCGGAGCGTCCAAGACCCCGAATCCCTACAAGCTGACCCTGACGGGTGCGGTGGATGCTGCCTATGACGGCAGCGCGGCGGTGAATGTCAACATTCCCAAGGCGAAGCAATTCGAGCAGGTGCTGACGGTCACGCCGGGAGCAAGTGCTTTGGAAGTACTGGAGGCAGACGCTAACGGCGCGGCCTTTAACTTCACGGACTGCATCGTTGAGATTGAGACGGGCGGTGGTTCGGGAACGTCGCCGCTGCCTGTGACTGTCTTGTTCTACTCCGGCGCGGAGAAGCTCGCACAATGTACGATTAACAATGCAATCGATAAGTTGAGCAAGCGGTACTCCATGGCCGAGCTGCGCAACGATTGCGGCGTTTATCGTGCGACGTCTTACGGCCCGGCGGTCGCCCCGCATGGCAATTGCGAGGTGTCGTCCGCTCCCGTTGCACCGATTGCGAGCGGCAACGTGACGCGTATTAGCGTTAGCGTGAGCGGCGGCGTATTCCCGGACGGGAGCACGATCACGGTCAAGGCTGTGCGCGCGGCCACATAACCGGCGCGCCCCTCCCCCCCCGTCAACAAAATGGCGGGGCGAGAGGGGACA
>Ga0233370_1000012_pt1 | contig 33130 bp, 44 predicted proteins | sample ElkDunMinimDraft_2_FD_180686 | JGI IMG/M metagenome (GOLD analysis project Ga0233370, IMG submission 180686) | Fecal eukaryotic communites from dung pellets of Tule Elk in California, USA - Elk Dung D2 | ecosystem: Host-associated > Mammals > Digestive system > Large intestine > Fecal | place...
TGGAAAAGCTTTGCCGCGATGGCATGGCGATTAAGCTGGGACAGGGGAAGGGGTGTAAGTGGATGCTGGTAAAAGAAACCGGGGAAAATTTACCAGCAGAGCCGAAATTTGTATCGGTAGCGAAAACACCTGGTAAAGCCTTTTCTCGGCCAGCCGGTGTTGCGTTACCAGTACAGGAGGTTGCAACACAGGAAGATATTAAAACAGAAACTGTGGCGGACATTGTGCATTCGCTGCCATCGTTTACTGAAACGCGAGCTGATGACCTGGTTTTACCATCACTGCATATGGCAAACCGCGAACTGCGTCGGGCGAAAAATCATGTCCGGAAGTGGGAGCGAGTCTGCGCGGCGCTGCGGGAACTGTACAGGCACAAGGATATTGTCAGACAGATTATCGCCACCGGAGAACGGTAGCGGTGAGTGGCTGGAAGAAGTGGTGCAGGGCTGAAATCATGGTGCTCCGGCAGTGTGCGGGAACGATGACAGTCGACAGCATCGGCAGTCTGATTGGTCGTAGTGAGCCGGCGGTCAGGGCGAAAGCACGGGAACTGGGTATCGGCATGATGTTGCGTGGTGATTATCACCAGTCAACAAAATATCCGCAGAGCGATATTGAGCTGGTGCGACAGTTGCATCAGCGTGGCGTGTCCAGGAGAGAAATTGCCAGAAAATTCGGAATGCCGTTGCGCACAGTGAATAACTACGTTTATTTCAACAGGAGGGTTCTGGAGTGAGGGTTTATATCGCCGGTCCAATGACGGGCTATGAAAATTTCAACCGTGAGGCGTTCCACAAGGTGGAAGAGGAACTGAAACGGGATGGGCACACAGTCTTAAATCCGGCAGTACTTCCGGACGGACTGACGCAGCCGCACTACATGGATATTTGCATGGCAATGATTCGCTGCGTGGATGCGATTTACATGCTGAAAGACTGGCAGCGGTCGGCAGGTGCCAGGGCAGAACTGGCACTGGCGGAGAAGCTGGGGCATGCGGTTATTTTACAGAAGGCGATGCAGTGAATATGTTCTGGATAATCAAAATTGAGCTGTTTGTTATTGTTTTCCTGATCAGTGCATTTCTGGCAGCGGCTTTTATTATCTGGGAAAATCCTTTTCGACATATCAGTCCACTGTTTGCAATCAGGGTGTTAATAGCATCGGTTGTAGTGGTGTGGTTAATTTGTTTTGCATTATTTTAATGGAGTTAATGTTATGAACGAAATCAAAGAAATGCCGGTAGAACGTGATGCATATGGCTGCTGGATACATCCTGAATATGAAAAATTTTGTGATGGCCGGGAGTATATTTCGACGGAAGAATTTAATGCCTGGATGAAGGCGAATAATCTTCAGTGGACCATTCGCGCAATGGATGAAGATGATTTTAATCCGGATGCGGATGGTCCTGATATTTCCGCATGGGAGCCGGAACGACCAGAGGGTGATGGGTGGTTTATTGGCTCCATTCATGACACGGAAGACGGCCCGGTTTGTGTATGGATGAGAAATAAGGTTCAGGCATAAAGCGATAAACAAACTGACAATAAGACACTGAAATTTAAATCAGAAGTGATTTTTATTAAATCCTTAACCGGAGGGATTTCTGCACCCTCAAAACATCAGGAGGCCGCCCGAAAGGGCGGTAAGACAATGCGAAAATTCAAAATAGTTATCGAAACGAGGATTGTTGGTAACGTGCGTGAAGATGTATTTGAAGTGGATGATGATGCGACTCCTGAGGAAATAGAAAACGAGGCAATTGATGTTTTCTTTAATCACTGCAATTACTCAATTTACGAAATAAAAGACGAAGTGGAAGAGTAAATGGCGACTTTGACCAAAGAAGAACGGTTTACCAAAGAGCAGTTAATAGCCCACGCAGAGGAGGCTATTGAATCACAGAGACTGTGCATACCAGGCACAATCGACCATGACCTCATTCGCGCATATAAGATGGATATTGCTGTTCTGGAAATTGCACTGCAATCGCTGGCAGCAGCGCCAGTTGGTAAATTTTATGAATACAAACCAGTGGGGTATCAGCGTCTGGTCGACGAGTTAACTATGCAGGTAAAGCAGTTAGCCTGGCAACTGAGGAAAGCGAAGCCGGACTGCAAACTGCCGGATAAGGCGATGGACTACCTGGAGCGAAACGGACTGACAAGCGTGGAGGATGTTTTACGATGACCTGGCCTGAAGCATTCACAACGGCAGGAATTGCGATGGCGGTGGCGCTGGTGGTGTATTCGATTTTCTGCTGGGGATAACAAAAGCCAGCCCATTAGGGCTGGTTTTTTAAAGAGGTAGCTTCATGATGGCTGCCAGTGCGCCAACAGCAACGACGAGCATCCCGCCAAATCTGACAGTCAGTTGCAGGGTGAGTTTATCAATTTTTGCATCAATGGCAGCAATGTCATTTTTTAGTTCAGTTTTAACATCGTTCAGGTCGCGCTTTGTAGCGACTTCTGCCGCTTCGTGAGAATCCTTTACTGCAGCAGATATGGCGCGAGCTTGTGCTGCAGGCATTCCGGCGGCTTCTAGGGTTTCAACGAATTTCAGAGTATCAAAATAGACCTGAGCCATGGTATTAAGTCCTTCGTTGTTGGGGAATGTTGTTATTTTAGCTTGTTATGTCTGTTGACGACAACAGACATCCGGGGCTATAGCACTATAAAACCGTTTAGGAGTAGCATGGCTGGGGTGTTGTCAGCAATGAGCAATTGGTGGTGTGATGCGGTTGTGATGATAAGAAGAACAATACCCCCCCGTGGGATTGTGGAGGGATTATTTATTGGGTGTATTGATGTCTTGAAGAGTGACTTTTATTTCTTCACCTGAATCTGCATTTTTGAGGACATATACAATGTCGTCATTAAGAATGTGCACTACGAGCCATTCTCCATCTTTTTCACGTAAGTGAACGATACTGCCTGTTGATATGCCATGAACGGTCATTTCTGCGTCTCTCGTGTTGTAGGTATAAGGTTAGTATAGCCAAGAATGCATGAAAGGCATAGCAGGCTATAAAGTAGCAAAAGGTGATGTTAATCGTCCTGATCGTCATCTGTTTAACCGTCATAGTGACGACACTGGTAACGAGGAAAGACCTCTGTGAGGTACAAATCCGAATCGGTCAGACGGAGGTCGCTGTCTTTACAGCTTACGAACCTGAGGAGTAAGAGACCTAGCGGGAGAGAAATCTCCCGCCTCCTCTGATGTGTCAGGCATCTTCAACGCCCCCGTACTTAACCCGCTTCGACGGGTTTTTTGTTACGATTATTTTTAATCAAACAGGCTTTTTGTGTTTTTGTGATTTGTTGTTCTTGAGGCTAATTACGGGGGAAATAGAATCTCATTACTTGATTGGCGCGCAGGGAGAAGAGGGATGGCCCCCAAACAGGGGAAAGTTATTTATCCAGAAGGATTCTGCTGATGAAAATCGAAGAATTGCGTGAAATTTTTAGTGAAAATGGCCTCTATGCTGTGCGCGTTGAGAATGGGGAAGTTATCTACGCAACGTTAATTCCTGATGATCATGTAATTTTATCTATCGAGGCATTCATTGAATACCTGGAAAGGCTCGGTTTCAAGGTAGTTTGGGAATGAGTTATAATTCGTAAGCCAGCCTGAACACCTGGCAACCTACAGCGCTATTGGAGAAAGCAATGGCGCATATACAACTGGTCAAACAAACCTCTTCCGGATTACTTCTCCCGGCGACGCCGGAGAGTTGCGATTTTCTGTATCAAATCAAAATAGGTGAGTGGATACACGCAGACTTTAAGCGTGTGCGTAACTACGCATTCCACAAGCGTTTTTTCAAACTCCTGCAACTGGGATTCGATTACTGGACTCCGATCGGTGGGGCGATCACACCTCGAGAACGAGAAATGGTATCAGGATTCGTTGATTACCTGTGTGAATCAGTAGGCCGGGAACATACGCCAGCTCTGAGCGAAGCCGCAGAGCAATATCTGAATACAGTTGCGACACGCAGAACCCGGGATACGGCATTGCTTAAGTCATTTGACGCTTTCCGCGAGTGGGTAATCATTCAGGCCGGATTTTACACCGAGCATTTTTATCCGGATGGTAGCCGTGGGCGCAGGGCGAAATCAATCGCGTTTGCGAATATGGACGAAACCGAGTTTCAGCAGGTTTATAAATCTGTACTGAATGTGCTGTGGAACTGGATCCTGTTCCGTAAATTTTCCTCTCCGGAACAAGTCGAAAATGTGGCCGCGCAGCTGCTGGAGTTTGCGTAATGGTGAATTTGCGTAAAGCGGCGCGGGGCCAGATGTGCCAGGTCAGAATTCCTGGCTACTGCAATCACAATCCCGGAACGTCTGTGCTGGCACATTACAGGCTGGCGGGGACGTGTGGAACAGCGACAAAACCACACGATATGCAGGCGGCGATTGCCTGTAGCTCGTGCCACGATTTAATCGACGGGAGAGTAAAAACCATCGATTACACCAAAGAAGAATTGCGCCTGATGCATGCAGAAGGTGTTTTTCGCACACAAGAAATCTGGAGAAAGGAGGGATATTTGTGATTTACCCAACGAATACAGGAAAAAGCGGAGAACACCTTCGTCTCACTACGCTGGAAAGTGTCTGGATTCAGGGAAAACTGCGTATGTGGGGGCGCTGGTCGTATATTGGTGGCGGTAAGACAGGGAATATGTTTAACCAGATGTTGACCTCTAAAAAGCTGACAAAAACGGCAATTAACGAGGTGCTCCGGAGGATGAAAAAAGCAGGTCTGGACAAGCCTGAACTTGAGGCTTTTTTGCGGGATATGATTAACGGCAAGCAAAAGAGCTGGCTGGCACATTGTGCCGATTCAGAGGCATTAATAATCGACAGAGTTATTGGCGAAGTTATGGCGGATCATCCGGGATTGATTTGTATTCTCCGGCAACGCTATGAGGGGCGGGGGATGACTAAGCGAAAAATGGCTGAATTGCTAAATGATGCACACCCAGAGTGGTGTTTTAGCACATGCGAAAAGCGAATTGCTAATTGGTTGGCTGTTGCTGAGTATGCGCTATACATTCCCATGCGAGAATCATTTGCTCAAAAAATGGCTTGATTTTTTACGTACAAACTGCTTCAATTTTGGTACGCTTCGTAAAGCTGTATCACGAGGCGTATAGCAGACATGGACACCTGAAAACCCGCTTAATGTGGGTTTTTTTACGCCCGAAAAGTGGTGCGGTACGTTAAACGTGCCCGAGGCTGTGAATACGGTTTTTTAGCTCACTGATTTTCTCGACAGGAATTATTGGTATGTCAAAATGCTACTGACAGATAAACTGAAAAATGCACAATAAGAGAAGAACGGGAAACTTATTATCAAGCAGAATACGAGACGCGAACTAAGATAGGTGACCGTGCTGGCAGTTTCATTGTTCATCTGCCAGCGTTTGACACAGGTTGTGTACTGGCTGCGAAAGCGCGTGGGGTGATGAGTTCTGCGTTCACATACAGGGTGGTGTGAAGCCAGCTTTTTGTGTATTCAGATGGCATTCTGATTTTGTTTGGAGTTTTTAATATCAAGGGATTACGCATCGGGTCGCCAGCTTAATACAATGTATTTAGTAATGTGATGCTTAGTATCACTTATATTATTACGACCCCCTTTTTTAGAGGGGCGATATGGCGTGTTTAGTAATTTTTTATTCAAACAAATTTACAATTACATAGTTGGTAAATATTGCATCCTGATTATTTATTAGTATTATTTTTGTGGTTCCGAGGGAATGATACATTATGTATCGGGGCATCTCATCTCACTCCCGAGGAACCAACGCCGACTTAGCTCAGCAGGCAAAGCAACTGACTTGTAATCAGTAGGTCACCAGTTCGATTCCGGTAGTCGGCACCATATGCGGGTATCGTATAATGGTTATTATCTCAGCCTTCCAAGCTGATGATGCGGGTTCGATTCCCGCTACCCGCTCTCTTGTAAAACAAACGAGGCATAGCTTTATCAGCACTGGCGAATTTTCGCGGAGAACAGCTTTGTAGGTACTATTGTTTTTCTTCATGCTGTAATATCTGAACGGTTACAGTTTCAGTGCTGCTTTTTTTGTATTACATAATGGTATGTGATTATTACTTGTAAACGTCGTTAGCAGAATGAGTCGTTACCTGTTCCATGCGCACACGTACAGTAAGCCAGGGTGGCTTTGTAGGTTGACGACTCATTCTGGTGGCGACCATATATAAATATAATTCTATTACTACACGATGAATGCTCTGGCCCGTCTCCTGACGGGCATTTTTTTATCCATATACAGGGTTCGTACCAGCGGACCTTTTTCACATCTGTGTCCTGCACACACCACACCAGAAAACACCAGATAACACCACACAAAAGGCATCTGCGGGTGCCTTTGATGGGGTGTTTTTTTACGGGCCGACAGAGGCCCTTTTTTATTTACAGGAGAAAAAGTATGTCTGAACCCTTATCCGGTTCCGGCACGGCTGCGGCGCTCGGCGGGGCGACGGTATTCGGGCTGTTTACCGGAACGGATTTCGGGATTGTGTTTGGTGCATTCGCAGGGGCGCTGTTTGTGGCCACGATACCACAGAAGATTTCTGTCTGGCGTGTGGCAGCGCATTTTCTGGTGTCGTTCATTGTTGGCGTGCTGGGGGCGGATGTGATGGCGTCTTACCTGGTTGAAAAACTGAATCTCCACAGCACATCTCTCGACGCGCTTTGCGCGGTACTGGTATCGGTGGTGTCGGTGAAGATTCTCTCATTCATCCACCAGCAGGATATCGCATCGCTGGTATCCGGGCTGTTCTCCCGTCTGCGGGGTGGAGGCGGTAATGTTAAGTAACCTTCCCGGATTACTGAATGTGGTGTTAAGCACGGTTATCGTGCTGACGCTCTTTTTTTATCGTCGTGGTGAGTCGAGACATAAACCGCTGATGTCGTGGCTGGCCTGGCTGCTGATGCTGCTTTATGCCTTTGCGCCGCTTTGTTATCTGTGTGGTCGCTTTCCACCCGGTAACTGGCTGGTCGTCCTGATTAACCTGGTGTTCTGCGTGCTGGTGATACGAGCACGCGGGAACGTATCAAAAATCCTTTCATTACGGAGGTGAGTATGCCCGGTAAATTCAGATTCAGTCGTCGAAGTGAGAAAAATCTGGAGGGCGTCAAACCACAGCTGGTTGCTGTTGTTCGTCGCGCTCTGGAGTTGTCGGAGGTTGATTTCGGTATTACGGAAGGCCTGCGCAGTAAGTATCGCCAGAAACAGCTGGTTGCAGAAGGGAAAAGCCAGACCATGAACAGCCGCCACCTGACCGGTGATGCGGTGGATGTTGTGGCCTACATTGGAAGCCAGGTGTCATGGGACTGGCCTCTGTACGAGAAAATCGCGCAGGCATTTAAGCAGGCTGCCGCAGAGCTGGGAACTGCCATCGAATGGGGCGGGGACTGGCGGACGCTTAAAGACGGCCCACATTTTCAATTGAAGCGATAGCTTGCAAAACATACAGGGCCGCCATGAGCGGCTTTTTTATTGCTCAAAAAACGAAAGAACGGAGGTACGTATGTACGCACTGAAAAAAATCACGGTAACTAAAGATGGTCGTCAGGTTGAAGAAGTGCATGTTCTGGGGAATATGTATCGTCTGGAGTTCTATCCGCGTGACACTCATCTTGCAGCAAAAATTGAGTATTGCCTGGGCGGGGATATTCCATGTATTCCGGTAGAAAAAGAGGATGAGGCTTACATTACCACGCTGACCGGAGACACGGTGCGTTGTATCTGTCGCGGTGACAGTAAAGCCAGGAATGAAATAGCCAGATGCCGCACCCAAGGCAGTAAATAAAAAACAAAACCCCGGCTGCTGGAACAGTCCGGGGTTTTTAGTTTTCACGTCAAAGAGGAAATTGTGAGTAGTGAGTACGGAGAAAATCCTCGTGGGAAAGTATAAAAGATTCTTTTTGAGGTTGTCCATTATGAAAGGTATTGAAGTGGAAACTCCCGCGAGCCTTGATTTGACAAGGGCTGCGGCCTTTGCAATTCGCCTTGTGGCGGTCGCTGTTCTGATTTGGGCTGTGCGTTGGTGGTGACATGAGCCGAAAACACTGGACACACAGAATGCCTCGAACGGCGGTGAAATGGGCGCTGGTAGCGATACTGGTGCCTTTTTTCCTGGTGGGATGTGTCAGCCTGGATAAAGCGCGCCAGCTTTTTGATACAGCTTATCAGGTCTGTGAAATTGTCGACGGTGTTCGGCAGTGTCTGCAGAACTGATCGCCTGTAAGAGCAGAATATTTTGCTGAAAAATGAAGGATGTGTCAGCGTCCGGAAAGCATGAAATTCTGTGTTTGTGGCTACTCAATTAAATAAATTCTTTCTGTCGCCGCGAATACTCAAATGTTGATCAGCGCCCGGTGCGGCGACGGGCTTCGATATCAGGAGACGATGATGGAAAAAACAGAAAACAAACCGATTGTAATTGGTGCTGATGCTGCTCCGTTTAAGTTTGAGTTGTCTCAACTGGTGGAGATGCGCATCAGTGATGAATGGGGGGAGGTTAAAGCCCGCGCGCAGTATGCGGATGGCGAAAACCAGTACTTGATCCACTACAAGGCTGCAGATGGTCGCGCCACGACGCAGTGGTTTGGTGAGTCAATGCTGGAAGCAACAGAAGATGATCGTCATCCGGGTTGTCCGGTATTTGCCGGCATGGAATTACCGGAAGGTGCGGTTGTTACAGAGTAACAGACATTACAGCAGCCCTTCAGCGAGGGGCTGCGATAATGTGAGAAATAAAAAACCGGTCACAGGGAACAGCTACACAGAACCGGCCGGCGAAGACCGCCAATATCACCCGAGCATCGGTACAACATACTTATGACAATAGACGGTATTGATGTAAATGCAATGTTATGCATCGACGAAAATAAAAAACCGGCAGGGGAAATCCATGGAAGATTTGCCGGTGGCGAAAGAGGGCCATGTTTTTAACCTTAGTCGCAGAGTTACGGAGTGCAACTACGAATGCTGCCGGTATATGGCTGAATGGCGTTTCAATGATGTACGTCATCTTATCTGTAAATGTTAATGATAAATGCTCTCCACTGGCTGCTGTTAGTTTTTTATTCATAAAGCGAGGTTGTATGAGCGAAAAATTGAATATTGTCTATCGACTGTTACAAGAGTTGTCTCCGTATGTGCACAATGCAAGGACACACTCTCCTGAACAGGTGACACAGCTGGTTGAAAGCATTAAGCAATTCGGCTGGACAAATCCGGTGCTGATTGATGAAAAGGGTGAAATTATTGCGGGGCACGGGCGTGTTATGGCGGCTGAGGCGCTCAAAATGGATTCGGTTCCGGTCATTGTTCTGTCTGGTCTGACGGATGATCAGAAAAAGGCGTACCGCCTGGCTGATAATCGCCTGCCGATGAGTGCTGGCTGGGATGAAGATCTGTTACGGATGGAGCTGTCGGACCTAATCAATGCTGATTTTGATATCTCCCTGACAGGATTCTGCCCGACAGAAATTGACGAACTATTAACGGATGTTTTGCCAGGTACAGCGAATGAGGATGAGCCGTACACGACGAAAATTGATACGCCTGTTTATGAGCCGTCAGGGGATGAACCGGATATCAGTGAACTGTACGACGATACGAAAACTCAGGAGCTGGTCAGCCGGATACGTACGGCGTCCCTTGAGCCTGATATCGAAAAATTCCTCCTGTGCGCGGCAGAACGCCACACGGTGTTTAATTTCAGCAGAATTGCAGACTATTACGCTCACGCCCCCGCTGAAATTCAGGGCCTTTTTGAGGAGTCGGCACTGGTGATCATTGATTATCAGCAAGCCATCGAAAATGGTTTTGTCCGGATGACGCAGCGCATGGTGGAGATCATGCATGGCGGGGAGGAGGAATATGCGTGATGATTTTTGCGCCTTTATTCTGACTCACGGGCGACCGGACAAAGTTCTGACTTACCGGACGTTGCGTCGTGCTGGCTATACCGGGAAAATTTTTATCGTTGTTGATGATGAAGATAAGACACGGCATCAGTACATAGCTGAATTTGGTGAACAGGTGCTGGTGTTTTCCAAAGCCGATATCGCCAGTCGTTTTGACGAAGCCGATAATTTCGGTGACCGCCGCTCAATTTTTTACGCCCGTAATGCCTGTTTCGACCTGGCAAAAATGGTCGGGTGTAAATACTTCATTCAGCTCGATGATGATTATCACGAGTTCCAGTTTCGGGTGGATCGCAACTATGACCAGGCCTATTTCCCGATAAGGAAACTGGATGCGATCCTTTCTGAAATGCTGGCGTATTACGAATCAATACCCGCGCTTTCCATCGCTATGTCGCAGGGCGGGGATTTTCTTGGTGACAATGGCGGCCATGCTTCGTGGGTGAAACGCAAGGCAATGAACAGCTTTATCTGTTCGGTTGATCGACCGTTCTCATTCATGGGGCGCATTAACGAGGATGTGAATACGTACACGAATCTCGGTCGCTGTGGTGAATTGTTTATGACGATCGGTGCTGTCCAGTTAGGGCAGAAACAGACGCAGAAAAACAGCGGCGGAATGACCGAGCTGTATCTGGATTCCGGAACCTACGTTAAAAGTTTTTACTCCGTCATGTATGCGCCCTCGTGCGTAAAAATCTCACTGATGGGGGCCAGCCATAAACGCATTCACCATCAGGTCACCTGGAACAACGCTGCAGTAAAAATCCTTCACGAAAAATACAGGAAGAAGACACCCTGCATATCAATGGGGGTGACAAATGATTCCGTATTCGAAAGTCGAGTCTCTGGCAGCGTGCCGGATGACTGCACAACAAATCGCTGACGTTCTGGATGTTGATCTGAACCGACTGAAAGAAAATCGGGAAGCAATGACAGATTTTTACGCATCCATCCGTAAGGGCAGAGCGAAAGGTGAAGCCGAACTACGGGCGGCATTGTTTAAGCTTGCCAGAAAAGGGGATGCCTTTGCCCTGCGTGAACTACTCAGGGTGGATAAAAATCAGGACTAACTAATGAGCAGACCGGACTGGGGGGTGTTGCAGCAGGAATATATTGCTGAATACACCCGCTCCGGTGTATCTCCGGTGGCATGGTGTGAGGCAAGGGGACTGAATTACGCAACAGCCCGTCGTTACATCAAAAAACCTCCGAAAAATGCGCAGACAGAAATGCGCAAAACTGCGCAACAAAGTGCGCAGAAAAAATCTGCGCAGACTGCGCAAAAGCGGAACGGAAAATCTCAGAAAAAAAAGCCAGTATCCGATGCGTGCCTGAATGAGGGCGACGCGGAGGAATTTTCGTTCTGCCCCGATGAATTCGGCATTTCTGACCAGCAGGCTAAGTTTGCGATGCTTGTTGCTCAGGGGAAAAAGCCGACAGAGGCATACCGACTGGCTGGTTATGAGGGGCAAGGTGCGACAGCTAACAGCAACGCCAGCCGTATGCTTAGAAATGCCAGGGTTTATCGTGCTATCAGCTACTTCCGCAATCAGTATCAGAAACGCTATACCGCAGACCTGGATTTACTGGTGAGCCAGTTGATGGCTATTGTCCAGGCCGACCCCAATCAGTTGGCACAATTTCGCCGTGTTAACTGCCGTTATTGCTGGGGCGAGAATCATCTCTACCAGTGGCGTGATATTGCAGAATTCGATAAGGCAGCGGCACAGGCCTCCAGAGATGGCAAACCCGAGCCGGAATATGGAGGCCTCGGCTTTGTTGATAACGCCATACCCAATCCGGACTGCCCGAAGTGCTGCGGTGAGGGAACGGGGCAGCTTTATATGGCTGATACCACTCTGCTTGATGGGGAGGCGCGGCAATTATATGCAGGGGCAAAGCTCGGGAAATTTGGTGTTGAGATCCTGCTGGAGGATAAGGCTGCCGCCCGGCGCGAACTTATCAAGCTGATAATGGCGACGAAAGGAAGTTCTGCTGGTGGTGCAACTGACAGTCGCAATGATCTGGAGCTTGAAGGACTGAGGCTTCGCAACGAAAAGCTGCGCACTGAGATTGAAAACCTCAAAAAAGGCGTGGGTGGTGAGAATAACGAAATAATTATCCACAACTCTCTGCCGATGCCGGGAGTGGATAATGTCGATTGAAATCTATCTCCCAAAACCTCATGAGGGGCAAATAGCTGCATGGACGGCGGCAATAGAAGAACGCTTCCACGCGGTATGCTGTGGTCGTCGCTGGGGTAAAACGGTGATGCTGGTGAACATCGCTACCAGTTTCGCTACGCGGAAATTTGCCGTTCCTACCACCGGGCAACTTATCGCGGGTAGGGTGGGGATTTTTACCGCGCAATACCGCCAGTACCAGGAAATCTGGGATGAAATTAGCGCCGTTCTGCAACCGCTGATCCTCAGTCAGTCAAAAAATGAAAAGCGCATCATTCTCCGTAATGGGGGGCGCATCGACTTTTGGGTAACGGACAATAACAAACTGGCCGGGCGTGGGCGTAAATATCACGCTGTGCTGATTGATGAGGCCGCATTCACTAAATCGCCGGAAATGCTCGAGGAAATCTGGCCCCGAGCGATACGCCCGACGCTTGTCGATTACCGTGGCTGTGCGTGGGTATTTTCCACACCAAACGGTATCGACGAGAGCAATTTTTTCTACGCGATATGCCACGATGAATCCCTGGGATTTGTTATGCACCATGCGCCAACTTCATCGAATCCGTATATTCCGAAAGAAGAACTGGAGGAAACGGAGAAGAAATCCGATCCGCGCGTCTGGCAGCAGGAATATCTTGCAGAGTTCGTAGACTGGTCCAAAGACGCGTTACTCGATGTCGATAAGCTGCTGGTGGATGGCCAGCCGGTTGAGATGCCGCGACACTGCGACATGATTTTTGCGGTAATGGATACGGCGCTGAAAGGCGGGACGGAGAACGACGGGACAGGCGTGGTTTACTTCGCGTATGAGTCCACGTATTCCGATGAGCCGAAACTGACCGTTATCGACTGGGATGTGACGCAAATTAAAGCGTCGCTGCTTCCTGAGTATATCCCCGGTGTTTATGACAACCTCGAGCGGCTGGCGCAACTCTGCCGCCCGCGCCTGGGGAGTCAGGGGGTATTCATGGAGGATGCCGCAATGGGCGCAATCCTCAACCAGAAAGCGGAAACCGAAGGCTGGGATATGACGCCGATTAAATCAGCGTTAACCAGCAAAGGGAAAGACGAGCGCGCGGTGCTGGCTTCCAGCCACCATTACCAGGGTAAATGCAAAATTACCCGCGAGGCTTACGACAAAACCGTTTCATTCAAGCGCACAACCGCAAACCACCTCATCAAACAAATCGCCGGGTTCCACCTGGCAGACAAAGACGCGCATAAACGTGCTGATGACCTTTTCGATTGTTACACCTATGGATTGATCATTGCGCACGGTAATTACGCGGCGTTGTAAAAAATCAGGATATTTTTGATGGCAGAGATCGAGATTACTGGCGGCCTCGGTTCGGCACTGATGCGTATTCTTGAGGCTGAAGAAATTCAGCCGGGAACCGATATCGGCTATGAACTGTGTAAGCTGCTGTGGCAATTCCATCCTCTGGGCGGAAAACTTGTCGAAAAACCCATACTGATGGCGATGTGTAAGCCGCGACAGTATAACGTGGAGACAGATCCTGACGAGAGGGTTGTGCGGCGTTTTCAGGAGGTATGGGAACGTATGAAAGTCAACGAGAAGATTAAAAATCTGTTTTTTCTGTCTCGTTGCTACGGTGCCGCAGCGATCGGCGTGGGCACCGACAGTGTTTCATGTCGTGAACCGCTTCCGACGTTCGGACTGACAGAAGAGGATGTGTATATCAACGCGTGGGATCCGTTGAACGCTTCCGGTTCGATGGTGACTGACCAGAACCCAAACAGTCCGTTTTTCCAGGAAGCCAATAAAAAGCTGAAGATTGGCGGAAAAGACTGGCATCCGTCACGCACGTTGAAAATTTTCAACGGCACACCGATTTATCTGGAGTTTCAGAGTTCATCGTTCGGATTCACCGGGCGAAGCGTGTTTCAGCGCGTTCTTTATTCCCTGAAATCCTATATCAACACGATGGAGGCGAATGATCTCGTCAGTCAGAAAGCGGGCGTACTGGTAGCTAAAGTTGTGCAAAACGGTTCGAAACTTGACGGGATCATGGCTGCCGCCACGGGACGAAAAAGGGAAAATGTCAAAGAGGCAAAAAATAAAGGTGTGCTTAGTATCGGGAAGGATGAGGACGTTACCTCGCTGAATTTACAAAACATCGATGGCGCGCTAAATGCCGCCCGCGACAACATTATTTCCGATATTGCATCAGGTAGCGATGTTCCCGCGATTCTCATCAAGGAGGAGGCTTTCTCGAATGGTTTCGGTGAAGGAACTGAGGATTCGAAAGCTATCAGCCAGTATATCGATGGTGTACGCCAGCAGATTGAACCTGTGATGGATTATTTCGAACGCCTGGTGCAGTACATCGCCTGGAACGAGGAATTTTATCAGTCGCTGAAAAATGATTACCCGGACATCATAACTGATGACTATAAAACCACGTTTTACCAGTGGCGACGTGAATTTACCGCGACATGGCAGGAGCTGGTGGAGGAGTCGCCGGACAAACGCCGGGAAAGCGACAGTAAAGTGATTCAACAGGCGATAGCACTTTTCTCTGCCGTGTCGCCACAGGTTGATCCTGAAAACCGTGCCGCCGTCACTGAATGGCTGGCAAGCCTTGTTAATGCCACGCAAACCTATGGCGAAGCTCCACTCATCATTGATGTGGACGCGCTGGCGAATTATGAACCACCGAAGCAGGAGACGCCTGATGGCAATTTCCAGCCGGGCGGTGAGGAAGAAGAAACGGATCAGGACGCTATATGAGGTTCTGACGGATGCCGTTAACTACTACGTAAATCACGGGTGGGATAGCGAAAAATCATTGCTCGAATGGTGCCGGAAACTCCGTGTAGCCGCTCAGCGAGAAACCCCTGATGATACCGTAGCCAGAAAACATCTCACCGCCATCTACAGCCGTCTTGTCATCGACGGCGGGGCATTACGGGAGCAGCCTCCTGACGGCCCTAAAAAAGTCACTGTTGAAAAACTGAAACCTGAGTTTCGCAAGGAACTCGACAGGCGAATTTTCGCCAGTGCCAACCTGATAAAACTCAACCGCGAACAGGCCATCGAGAAAACCATACAGCGTTTTCAGGGGTGGGTTACGTCCATTCCGCCTGACGGGGTGAGCGAAATTGATCGCCGGGAAGTGAAGTCCGGTTTTCAGAAGTCCGTGAAGGATATGGATTTTATCAGTCGCCGGGTGGCAATTGACCAGGGGCATAAGCTGGCAAGCAACGTTAAGTATCTGCTGGCTGTTCAGAGTGGAGCGATTGCTCTGCGCTGGCATTCTAACTGGCGGCGTCCGGGCTACAAATACCGACAGGACCACAAAGAGCGCGACGAGAAAATTTATCTCCTCCGCAATTCGTGGGCGCTGGAGCAGGGGCTGATTAAGCCCGTATATGGTTTTTATGACGAAATCACTGCTGCCGGGGAGGAGGTTTATTGCAGTTGCGATGCACTGCCGATCTACGCCCCTCAGAAACTACCCGACGAATTTTTAACGGAGAAGGGCAAACGTGAGTTTAACCGAGCTTGAAGTGGCAGAACGCATCAGGGACGGAACCGTACCGTCTCCGGTGAAATTCTCCAACATGTGGCTGGTGAATTTGCGAATAACCGGAACCGGGCTTGCCTATCGCGCCGGGCTGAAAGAGCACGTCTGGCGTGATCCAAAGCTCTATCTGAACGAGGAGTTTTTAAGGCGATGCAATGGCCTTCCGGTTATCGCAAACCATCCTGACGACGCAGTTCTGACGGAGGAGGACTTTAAATCGCGGATCGTCGGTAGCGTCATGCTGCCGTATATCCGGGGTGATGAGGTATGGGCGGTGTGCCGCGTTTACCTCCAGAGCATTGTTGAAGAAATCACTGAGGGGGATGTTTCGACAAGCCCGTCGGTGGTGTTCAACAGCACATCAGGAAATGTGGAAGTACAGGAAGGTGACACCAATTTTTTAATCGAAGGCGTTCCTTTCCTGGTTGATCACATCGCCCTGGTGACGAAAGCCCACGGCTCGCTGGGCGTGTGGGATAAAGACCGGATCCCCGCAGGGGTTGAAGTGACAAACACAGGTGAAATCGAGATGGAAAAAGAAGAACTCCAGGCCCTGTTACAGGGGGTTGTGAGCGATGCCCTGCAAGGCATTAATCAGAAAATCGATGGTGTCGTTACGCGCATGGACTCACTGGAACAGCGGGACAAAGCGCGGGCGGATGCCGAAGAACAGGCGAAAAAAGAGGCCGAAGAAAAGGCCAAAGCCGATGAAGCCGCAGAGGAACAGCGTAAAGCTGATGAAGCTGCGGCAAAGGAGGCGGAAGAAAAAGCCAAAGCTGACGAGGCGGCAGCTAAAGACGCTGAGGAGAAAGCAAAGGCTGATTCCGAAGCGGAAGAACAGCGTAAGGCTGACGAGGAGGCAGAAAAAGAACGCAATGACTCTGCCCTGGCAGAAGCGCAGGCAAAAGCCGACTCCGCATTCAGTGCCTGCGGTAAAAACGCGCCAGCACCGTTTTCTGGTGAAAATGCGCTGGACTACCGCAAGCGTGCGCTAATCGCTATGCAGAAACACTCTCCGGCACATAAGGACGTCAATATTCGCGCGATTGCGGATTCTGCAACGCTGGCTGTGCTTGAGGACGCAATTTTCAGTGCCGCCCGTCAGTCCATCGAAAAAGAAATGATGAGTACGCAGGGGCAACTGCATAAACGTATCCGCAACGATGAAGCCGGGCGTCGCATTACTGAATATCAGGGCGATCCGAACGTCTGGCTGAGTGCCTTCAAAATTCCGGGGCGTCGTCTGGCAAAAATTAACACTCAAGGGAGCCTGAACAATGGCTGATATTAACTTTCATCCGTTTAAAAACCGTGGAGCATTTGGTGGCCTTTTTAACGTCGAATCCCGTGGGCTGATGCAGGGGGATGCGCAGGATGATCCGGCAATTCGTCTGCAACTTTGCTCCGGACGACTGGACAGCAAAATCAGTGAACCGGTATGGGGTGGTGTCGGTGTTATCGAGTGCATCGCTCCCGCGAAAGACAGCGTTAACGGGGCGGTTATCAAGCAGGCCACGAAGGACGCCTGTAACGCCTTTACTGTCTTTAATCAGGCATTTCATGGCATTACCACGCCGGATAATCCGGTGCCGTTATATCTCGCGGGTGGCTTTGTTCACTATTACCGCGTTGGCTCAGGCGCCCGCATTCCTCTCCCTGTCAGTGCAGAAGTTGTTGCGCTGGCTGATGGCAATAACACCGTTGCTGCCAGTGGTTTTGTGTGGGATCTGACGAAAAACATGGTTGATGTTTATTCGGGATCACCCGGCGCTAATCCGAAAGTGGATATTAAGTTGCTGATGGTTTCAGTTGACGAAAACCTGACGGTGAAAAAAGAGGATGGCGGTAACGTTGTCTGGGAAATCGGCAAACCGTGCGGCCTGTTTTTAATTTAAGGGGATATTAATTAATGAGCGCATTTACTCCTGCGACTACTATTGTGTCGCCGTCAATGGTGCTGCCGGAAATGATCGTGCAACAGAGCATGGCTTCCGGGGCGTTTGAAGTCCTGGCTGGTGGTGCTCCGGCAGTAAAAATCAGTTCCAGTGATTTGATGGTCTATCAGAAATATCTGCGCATGACCTCGCAGGCGCAGGTCAGCCAGTCTCTGCCGGGCCAGTTACCGTCTTCCAGTATCTCTGGTGGCTATGACGGGATGATGACTTACCGAATTTCTTCCCGCTCGCAATACAGCTATCTCGATACTGATGCAGCAGATCGCTGGGGCTATTCTCTGATTGAAGGCCTGCGCCTGGCTAACCGCCAGGGACACGCTCAAATGTTGCGTAATATGCTGCTGTACGGTGTTGAAGCGAAGAATAACGAAGGGATCACCAACTCCCCGAATGCAGTGACACTGAATCTGGGCAACGACAGCAAAGGTAACGATTCATACACCACCTGGGATTCCGGCGAGATGGCTAAATTTATGCTTGGCCTGATTGCTGACCAGAAAACCCGCATGTTGCTGCTGGGGCAGCCATTAACGACTGTTATTCTGAGCCCACAGCGATTCATGAAGGCGCTGGAGTGGACAGGAATTGTTGAGCTGACCAGTTATCAGCGTCCTGGTGGTGGTACCGGAACGGTGGGAACGATGGTTAAAGATGTCGCCGATAAGGCGACAGGCGACGACATCATTTTCTGCCAGGACGACACGCTGATCGGTAAAGGCGCTGGTGGTAATGACCTGATCATCGTTACGAACCCGACGATTGAGGTTCCGGAAGCGCGTCATACCATTAACACCAATATTTTCTCCACGCTGGTTCCTAACCAGCAGGCCGTCAACGTGATGTTCTGTGATATGGCAGCGCCGACGGAAATACCATCCCCTATGCCGGATGGTGGCCTGACCACGTTGTATACCATGCGCGCGACGCCGGGCTGGAACTTCCGCCCTGAGGGGATCACCCTGTTGTCTGCCAAATACGCATAAACGTTCAACCTGATAACGCGGGGAGCTAAATGCTCCCCTTTTTTGTGGGAAAAATTTATGAAGCTCTACATCGCTAACTGCTCACGTCAGCCGCACACGTTCAACTACAAACTCCCCGAAAAAACGCAGTCGTTCGGTGTGACAATTCCGTCCGGACGTCAGCATATGATCGAAAATCAGTCCGATATTATCGACCACATCATCCGACAGCATGAGCCTTACGGATTCCAGCGTTGTGACAAGGTGGACAAGAATTTTTCCGGTATCTGCTATTCCATCGATAAGCCTGTGAGCGTTGGTCGCATTGAGGATTGCGCGGAGCAGAAAACGGAAAATCTGGAATCCATGTCAGAGGAAATTCTCGCGGCCAGCGCCGTATCGCTGAATAACGCAGTGGATCAGGCAGTGATTCAGAGCGGCGAAAAACCTCAACCGGGCGGTATTGAGATGGAAATCACCGGGGAAGCGATCAACACCGAACAGGAAAATCCGCCCAGCACAAAGCGAAATATTAAGGTTAAAAAATAATGACCCTGCGTCCGTCACTGGAGGGATTTATTCGCTTTGTTCGTGATGACATGAAAGTACCGGTTCACGCTATTGCTGACGATGATCCGACGCTGGAATGTTGCTTTCAGTCTGCGATGGAGCTAATCCCTCACGATCAGGGGCTGGAGCGTTTACCCATCATCTATGTGCGAACGGTTTATAACGCTGCCGCCTCATTTCTCCTGAATTTCGCTCCCGGCTCGTGGTTTGCCGACCTGAGAAAAAAACTCAACCTTGGGAAACTTGCTACCGGGCTTGTCAGCGCGGCAGCAGACCAGGGGACATCGGGTTCGATCACCATCAGCGACGCGCTGAGTAATCTCTCTTTGCTGGATTTGCAGATGTTACAGGATCCGTATGGGCGACAGGTTGTTGCGGTGCTGATGCAGATGGGCACGGTATGGGGTTACACGCCATGAAACTTTGTTTTGGGGTTATCGACCAGCCGTATGACTACGGCGACGAACCGGGAAAAACCACGTTTAACGTGGCCTGTGACCTTGAGGAGCGATACGAAATTTTTACGCACTTCTGGGAAATGCATAAGGACGAGATTATCCAGGAGGCAGGTACTGAACTGGCGTACCAGTTGGTCAATCACCTTAAGCATAAGGCTCCGCTACCAGGCGAGCATTTTCTGGAAGGGACTGAGAAGATTTTCCATATTTTTCTTGAAACTGAAGAAATGGCCGGGATGACGATTAACGGAAACCCTGTGCCAACTCAGGCCGCGCTACTGGGCGTTAACTCCAGGCTTAAGGACAAATATACCGGAGAGCGGCGTCCGTCATTCATAGACGGCGGCCTGTTTAAGGGCAGCTTTATAGCGTGGATAGATAACAATGCCGAGTCTTGAGGAATTAGCTGAACAGCACAGTTCGCAGCTCTCATCCGTTCTTAAATCCGCAGTTGAAACCATCTCGTCAGACCAGGAAATCACGTTCAGGCTCTATGTCCGGCAGGTTCTGCCGCTGGATGGTTTTGTCTATTGGGTTAATGCGGAAATCATCAGTTGCGATGAACTGTTTCGCCTGAATATTGAGTCACCAACTCGTCTGAAAATCAAAGGCAGCCTGCATCGTCAGGTTATTGCAATTCAGGACGAGTCTGTCTCGAAGGATGTGAACAACATTATTTTCACGCCTGTTCAGCAGGTTGATGATTTTAATGTGGAAAATCCCGATGCGATCTATCTCGGTGAGTACGGCGGCGTCCAGTTCGCTTTTTCACGAATGGAGAGCCGTTATCAGCAGTCGGGTATTTTTCATTATCGAGGCATGGCGATTTTACCAACTATGCGTTCTCAGATTATCGACTGCGAGGAGGATATCAGCGACGAGCAGATCATCTCCAACAGCATCCCGATCTGGCTGCAAATGAAAGATGCCGCGACCGTGTATCCGTCTTACCTGGTACCTCAGAACCTTCGCCCTCCGTATATCGCGGTGGATGTTCGCAACAGTATTCCGTTGCAGGTGGCTCCCGTTGTTTTCGGTGGTGAGCGATTCCAGCTCGTCCTGGATTCGGTTCGCCTGACGCTTTACGGATTCAGCAACAAAATGGCGCTGGATCTTGTCGACTCGGTGGTGAACAGGGCGCTGGAGGAGGAAAAGTTTGGTGTAACCAATATTCCGGTGGTTCAGGACGCAAAGTCGGGACAGGTTGAAATCAACGCTCTGGCGAAGAAAAAGATTGTCGATTTTGACGTGAATTACTACCAGAGCACAGCCCGGGAAATATCCCGGCAGTTGATTGAAAAAGTTATTTGTAAATATGAGGTTAAATAATGGGATTTAATATCGTCACGGTGAATGTGTCCCAGACCATCGGGGCCATACCCTCGAATTTGCAGCAGATGTCTGCGGTTCTCTCGTTTGGCTCCACGACTCATGAGCCGGGGAAGCCAGTATTACTCACCAGCAATCAGGATATTAACGATCTGGTTAAGAATCCGATTGCTGCGTTGTCGGCGGCTGCCGCAGGAAAATCTGCGGCAAACGTCACCGTTACGATGACGCTTCCGGAAGGGAGCAACATCCGACGCGAAAACAATTCTGAGGTGAAAATTGTTGTTTCCGGGTGTTCGCCCGATGCGTGGAATGGCGAATATACTGCTACTGTCACGGATGAAAAAACACTGACCTGGACGATTGCTGATTCTCAGCTTTCCGGTTCTCCAGTGACGCTGGGGCAGTTTTCTATTGCTGACAGTGAAAATCTGGTGACGGCAGTAAACACGTTTTTTGCCCAGGGAAATTCAGTAGGGATTTACCTGCTGGAACTGGGAGTACAGAAAGGCGGGGTCAGTAAGGAAATCGCTGCACTGAAAACTTATATGGAAGATCCGCTCCTGCGTTTTTATGCGTATCTGGTGCCGCAGCCGTGGGATGGTGACGCAGAGTTTATCAGTCTGGCAAAACTCCACACCGCCAACGAAGCGATGCAGTATTTCTTCGTGCTGACGAAAACGCCGGACGACACGAATTACGTTTCGCCTTATGCCGGTATTAAGTCGGTTATTGCAACGGCGGATGATACGTACCCAGCGACAAACGCGGCTGCAGCCGTAATGTGGAACTATGTTTCCGCATCACCTTCAGAAATCAACAAGGTGCCGCCGATGGCATTTCGCTATCTACAGGCGGTAAACGCCCACAAGGGCAAAAATTCCATTCTGGCCACGATGACGAAGCAGAATATTAACTACGTCGAAACGGGGGCTGAGGGCGGAATCTCCAACACGATTCTGGTGAAAGGCGTTACCAGTGACGGTAACGATATGACGTACTGGTATTCCGTGGACTGGGTGCAGATTAATGTCGATATGCAGCTCGCCAACACGGTGATCAACGGCAGCAATAACCCAATTAACCCGCTTTACTACAACCAGGACGGGATCGACCGTCTACAGCAGGTCGCACAGGCGGTGTTCAATACGGGCGTATCTTACGGCCTGGTCAACGGCCAGCCTGTCGTCGATGCAGTGCCTTTCCGCCAGTATATCAACACGAATCCGAATGATTACGGTATCGGGCGTTATGCGGGCCTTTCGGCCTCCTATACGCCGATGCGCGGATTTGTCGAAATCATTTTTAACATCAATGTGACAATGCAGCTTTCGTGAGGGACTGAACCGTGCCTAATCCAATGATCCCTGTTGGCACCCTTAACCGGGTTCGCGCCAGCGTTAAATTCACCTCTCATTCCGAACTGAATGTGTCCGCCTCATTTCTGGCAAAAGAAGGCGTCGAATTGTCCTTTCAGGGCAATATTACGGAGTTTTTACCCGCCATGACGGGAGCCGTGCAGTCGCCGCAGCCATACATGATTTTACAGACGCGTGTTCATCTGCTGCGTAGCCAGGCGCTGGGAAAACAATTCAAGGCGCAATGGGAAAAGAACGCCACGATCGGCGACGCAAAAGTGTATAGCGACAGCACGGTGTTCGGTGACTTCGATATCTATAACACGGCGATCACCAACGTGCAGGATATGACCTTCGCCGGGGGCGAGCCGGGTGTAGCCATCACCATTACCGGTACGTATTACATCAACTCTGAAATGTGGGATCTGGTATGAAAATCTCCCGAAATCTGAATCTGATTATTCCTGTCCGGACAGAAAAGGGTAATGGCTGGATCCATGCCACGCCGATCAGCAAAGAGGTGTTTAAAGAGCATTTCTTCATTCTGAGTAAAACCTTTTCTGCCATTTTCTCCGAAGGTCTTGGCGTCGTTGCGGGGCCACGTATCGCTTTTTTGATGCTGGAGCGGATCTCGCGTGATTCTAATGCCTGGGAAGGTGATAAAGGGGTCCGTAATACACTGGTTAATGAGGTCATTCGCCTGGCAAACCTTGTTTATCCAGTGGAGGGCAAAGGCTACGACACAATCCCTCTCGATATGGCGCTGGAGCGTGAAATCATTGATTTGGACGAAGTAGCGGGTGAGCTCATTTTTTTTACATGCGTCTCGTCGATAAATTCACCGGAGCAGGCGAAGGGGACTATGGATGTGGTCAATGGAATATGGAGCACTCAATGCTCGTCATTGAATCTTACGGAATGGATCGCTTCATTGCCGACATTGAAATCAGCCGCCAGTTCTGGCGCGACGGCGAACACGTCATCAGCGACATCCTCGACTACTCAGCCGGAGCCGGATTCAGAGACATCTGTGCAGATTCCGGTCTGAATGTAAAAACAGCAGCTCAGTTTCGTGAGCTGCTCAAATTCAAAAATCTCGCAGGAGTATTGTGATGGCTGGTAACCAGATGCCAGTTCTGACGCTGGATGTTAATGAAGAACACCTCAAGCGGCTTGAGGCGATATTTGAAAAGTATCGCAATGGTCTGATGATTGGCCCTGCCGGAACTCCGATGAAAATTCCGGGGCAGAGTGGGAGCGGCGGGGGCGCCGGTTTGCCCGTGGCGGCAAATTCTGGTCGGACAGGACCGGATGTATCCGGGAGAGTGAGGGACGAAAAAGGGCGCTTTGTCGGTAGCGGAAAAACAGCGGATTCGTTCGTGAGCAACTATAAAGGTCGCGGCGAAACGATGTTTGATAAGTATCTCAGCGGGCTGGGGAAAAACGCCAAACAGACGCTGAAAACTTACAAGCAGATCAATTCTACGCTACGGACGACCACTTCGAGATTAAACAACCTGTTTAAAACCACCGTATCGTGGGGGACAAAACTTGCGGTTATGGGCGTTGCCGGGCCGTTTGGCTTTGGCATGATGGCTCGTAATGTTGTAGAGAAACAGAAAAATGCTGATGAATTGCAGGCAACTCCAGGAGAGTTAAAGGCGGCAGAAAGCACTTATTCGCCTTATTTTTCCGGTGTTGGTAATTTGCTCAATACACTGGCAGCCGCGCAAAATGATACTCAGCATCCTGCCTACAACGGGCTAATTGGATTAGGGATAAATCCTAAAAAAGGGGCAGCAGAAAATCTTCCTGTATTGTTAGAAAGAGTTGCTGCTCTTGCAAAGGAGTATGAGGGAACCGGACTTACTCAGAGCATGCTCAGAGGTCGTGGCCTTGGATGGGTAAATTTTGGTATTGCTAACCAGTTAGTCAAATATCAGGACAAAATACCTGAACTCAACAAAGAGTTTTTATCGCGAGCTTCTCAGAATGACTCGTTGCTCACCTCTGGACATACAAGCCAGTATCAGAATCTTACCAGTAACTTAGAAAATAACTGGGATCAACTTACCAGCGGATTTCAGGGGGCAATGTCGGGTAACTCTGTACAGCTAATTAGAATATCTAATGGTGTAAAGAATGCTGGTCTAAATTTCCTTAACGGTGAGAACTTTAAAAGAATTTTGACTGATGTTGAAACAGGTCTGGATAAACTTGGTAAGTATGTAAATGGCCCGGATTTTAATAACGACCTGAATAATTTTGCCGAAAATGTTGCAAAGGTTGTTAAGGCACTTAGCGGGTTTGTTGGTTTTGCGGTTGAACATCCCTGGCTTTTTGGGGCCGCAGTACTTGCTGGACCATCGAGAGTTGGTGCTGTGGCAGCCACAACGACCGGAGTTGCCGCCCGTGTTGTTGGTGGAAGTCTTCTTGGGGCTACAGCCGGAACAGTAGCTGGATTGGCTATTCCTACAAATGACACACCAACCACCAGTGAGGAAATGAAAGGGCTGGAGGGGCGTTTCAACTTTGATTATTTTAACGAAGTGCAGGAGTGGCAAAAAAACAATCCGGGTAAGGTCTGGCCTGGAGGATTGCAGGGATTTTCAAATCAAGTAAACAGATCTGCATATTTATCCAGAGGGATCAGGAATAACAATCCCGGAAATCTTAATTTCGCAGGACAAAAAGGGGCTACCCTGGAATCGGGGCCAAATGCCCGTTTTGCCAGCTTCCCGACGATGCTGGAAGGCATTGCTGCCTTAGATCGGCAGGTAATGCTATACCTGAAACGCGGCAAAAATACGATTGATCAGATTATTGATATTTATGCCCCTTCATCTGATGGAAATAACACATCGTCCTATAAAAGCTATCTCTCTCAGTACACCGGATTAGGTGTTAAGGAGAAAATCGATGGTTCTAATTTTGAGATAATGAGAAAGCTAATTCAGGGCATTATTAACCATGAAAATGGGGACGCCGCTCGTGCAGTAAGTGGCGATGATGTGATGCGGGCGCTGGCAATGAACCGGGGAAACGTATATTCACCAAATAATACTTCTCAGGTAATCAGGCTCGACGTTCAACAAAAACCAGGTTCCGACATACTGGCACAACTCGCCGGAATGCAACAAATACCGGGGTAAACCATGTCACTTAATTACTTTGGACAAGCTTTCAAACTGGCGTTTGAAGTATCGCCCATTCTTTTAGTTGATGGCATAGCGTCGAAAATTCCCGGCGGGGTGATGCCGATTGCTGTTTTGACCGAAGGCCTAAGCATTGTGAACGGTCTGCTGCATGGCGAGATTCGTACACGCTCGATGGCGGCATTTACCCCGATGGCGGGGACAACGTTGGTTCAGCAGGATATTTGCAACCTGAATTTCTATAACCAGGTAACGGCAGCGAATGCGACCGTCAAGAAGCCTAACCGGGTAGTCATGCAGATGATCCGTCCGGCATCAACGGAGGACGGTGGCTACATCACTAAGGGGATGACATTCACGGCGCTGAAAATGGCGCTCGATATGCATAACCAGTATGGCGGTTGTTACACCGTAATGACGCCATCTTTCATCTACACGCGCTGTCTGATGCGGTCGTTTATCGATACATCCGGTTTCTCTGAGCAGAACAAGCAGGTTCAGCACACCTGGCAGATTGAGTTTGAGCAACCATTGTCGTCTGTCGAACAAACGGTAAAAACGCTGGCGAGCGTTCTGGATAAATTTGATAAAGGGATGCCGTCAGACGGGGCGCTATCGTGGTCAGGTATTAAGAACCAGGTCGTGCAGGAGTTTGGTTTTGGCTTATGACAACGTTAATTCCTTTCAAACCTGACGGGCGAGGACCATTTCAGTTCACTGCCAGAATCGGAGAATATGAAACATTCGCCCGCGTTCCGTTTAATCTGTATGCAAATCGTTACTACCTGGAACTGAAAGACAGTTCAGGCGACGTGATTGTATACATGCCTTTGATCGCGTCACCTGACAGTTACGACATCAATCTGGCGCTGCCTTGCTCTCCGGGGAAACTTGTTTTTCGCGAAAGTACGAATCAGTTTGAGGTTTCGTAATGCGTTATTACCGACTGGAAATTATTAATCCTAAAACAGGCAAGCCGCCAGTGGATAGCAATGGAAAACCCATTGGACCTTTTGATACCAATGAAACACCAGGATGTGGGTTGCATGTTGAATTTGACTTTGAAGTAACCGGCCTGGATGTAGTCTGTTCGGGTACGATGCTGACGATCTATGGATTACCAATTGACATGCTGAAGCAAAGCGTAAGTTTGCAGGGTTGTCTGGTACGTATGAAAGCAGGCTTTGTTCAGGGGTTACCACTGGCAAATAAGGATCAACAGGGGGAGGTAATCTATGGTGAAATTTATCTGGCCTATGCCAACTGGATCGGCACGAACCAGACTTTAAACCTGGTAATAAATCCAAGCATACGCAAAACCGATGACGGTAAACCTTTTTCAATTGAGGGGCAGGGGGAAGCAGGGGAAAGGGTGGGCGATGTTTTAGTCCGCGCTTTGCAAAAAGCATATCCCAATAAACTTATTGATTGCACAGTCAGCGACAACCTGGTTTTGCCAGAGCCGTGGACGGGCAAATATACGGAGATTGGTTCGCTGGCTATGGTCGTAAAAAACGCCTCTATTGCGATGATGCGTAATGAAAGGTATAGCGGAATCGCCATCAGTATTCTTTCCGACAGAATACGAATCTACGATAACGCATCGGCAAAGTGGGGTGAGCCAAAAACAATTCATGCCCATGAACTGGTCGGGCAGCCGACATGGATAGCGCCGTTTACCGTCAGTTTCAAATGCCCTATGAGAGGCGATATCAGATGTGGTGATGTGGTTAAACTGCCGGAGGGGCTATATTCTGGCGCTGCGTCGATTGTGATGGCTAATACAACGGTACCCAGCGTTATCGCAAAAAATTCGACCACGTTCACCGGGAAATTTCTTGTGAAATCAGTCAGACACATTGGTTCGTATCTGACAGCCGATGGCGATGCCTGGGTGACGGTATTTGAGGCATATGCTGAGAACTGGGCGAGGGTGTAATGTCAAACGCTCAAAAATTACCGTTTCTCCGAACACTGTCGGAGATGATGACCAGTTCTGGTAACCAGCAAGCCGAGCTTAAAGGCCGTGAATTGCCCTGCCATGTTGTCGATGTCAGCGGGCAGATAGTGACAGTTCAGTTTGATATGCTCCCCGAGGGGATCAACTTTCCGCAGATAACAATCCCTGTCGCCACATTCCCGTATATCCGTTACCCGATACAGCCGGGCGATCGAGGAGTAACAATTGCCGCTGATGTATCCCTGCGCGGTGTGTCCGGATTGGGAACTGGTATGGCAACGCTTTCTTACTCGATGTCGCTCACTCCCCTGTTTTTCGTGCCATTGGCAAACAAGGAGTGGTCCGACGAAGATCCGCAAAAAATCGTTTTGTACGGTCCGGATGGCGCGATCCTCAAAACAGAGGACGGCAGTAGCTCGGTAATGGTGGCTCTGGAAGAAATCAGGCAAAAGTCGAAAGCTGTTTACCTCGAGGCCGAAGATATTTTCCTGAACGGGAAAATTCACCTCAATGGACCGATCGTCCAGGACAAAGCCCAGATGAAGGATACAACCGCTTCGCTGATTGGTCCTCTTAATGTCGAGATGGATGCAGTTATCAACGGCGTGAGCGTCAGCGGCCACAGCCACGATGTGACTGGTGTTCAAAGCGGCAGCAGCACGATTACGTCGAAGAAACCAAATCCTGGTTAATACCGGTTCATTTCACTTTAAATTCTGACCATAAAGCGAAAGCCCCGACTGGGCAAACAGTCGGGGCTTTTTGTTTCTGACCTTGAATAAGGCAAGGAGAAGTCGTGTTTGATTTTAGCAAACTGATTCGGGAGATTCGAGTTATGGCTGAAAAATTATCCACCTGGAAGTTTTTGCTTATTTGGTTGGTCTTTCTGATTCTTGCGTCTGGTTATTTTGTTGGTCAGATCCGATGGTGGTGAGGGCGCGATGAGAACATGGGGCCGCGTCAACGACGCGAACGGCAACAAAAAATGGGTTGCAGTAGAATCTGACACCAACGGTGATTTCTCCTACGGCTGGCTGACGACGCTCATTCAGACGTTAAAGCTGGGGTTGGGGGAGTCGCCGTTTTACGCGAATTACGGCATTCCAGCGCAGCAGTGCATCGTGCAGCAGATTTACCCGGACTACTATGTGAACATGGTTCAGCAACAGTATGCCGGGTATTTTGCATCGCTGGCAATTTCAAAAGTAGATGGGGCAGAGAACCCCACCTATAACATCGATGTTGTGTTTTTTAACGGAACCAGTTACCGGACGCAGGTTCCGGTTTGAGGCAAGTTTTCGGGCATCAATTGGGCCAGTGGCGTGTTAAGAAGTTCATCGCGTGGCATGACAATCCATCCACTTTTGCGTAGTAAGTGAATTGCCCATTCTGTGGTGATAACTGAGCCTGATTTGTGGTGCTCAATGTGGGTAACCGAGCCGTTTCTGACGCGCATGATGATGTCAACATTCAGAGGGGATTGTGTGCTGGTGGTATCTTCGCGCAGCTTCTTCTCGCACTCGATGAAGTATCGGCGGATCTGGCGTCCTTTTTCGTTGCGCTCGACCATTGCCAGTTCTTTGGCGGTGTCTAGGGTGAGGTGGTAGTCCTTGCGGTTATGTCCTCCTCTGCCTCCTAACGATTGCTTTCCTGTTTTGGAAAGCAAAATGTAATCTTGATTTTCTGTAAATCCGTATTCTGCGATGCGGGATGTAATCCAGGCTGCGAAAACCTTACCTACACCAAGAAAAGCGTGCAGATCACGAGCATTACAGAGTAGGGCGGTTTCGTTTGAGATAGTTCCGTTGAAAACGGGGATTAATTGTATTGTCATAACGACCTCACTGATTTTTTCGAATTTCCACTATCGGAGTGGAGCCGGGAGGTTCGAAACGGCTCAGTGAGGCCGCGGACTTATTCCCCTTTCGGGTGTTGTATTCGTCGCCCTCCCGACATTGTTCGGGGATGTGACCGCACATTGTGCCATCACTAAATAGCAGGCATAAAAAATCCAACACTAACGGGGTTGGTTGTGACCGCACTGAGAAGAGGTTTCGACGCCTCATGCGCTTAATCATACTCAACTGGGCGCGGTTGTAAAGTATGAACTTGAACGGACATTAAGAATGGGTAAAATTTAATCTCCTGTTTTTAAGGAGATTACGGATGATTAAGTTTAAATTATTTGTAGTGTTTGCTTTTTTATTACAAATCGGAACTGCGAATGCGGTATCTTTTGATTGCTCGAAAGCTAAATCATATTCTGAAAAGTTAATTTGCAGCAACAGTGAATTATCTGAACTTGATGATAAATTAAATTCTTTATATCAAAAAGTAAAGTTAGAGAGCGCTGATAAGAAAGCTTTTAGAAAAATTGTTTCAGACTTGTGGAATGAAAGAGAGAAGTGCAAAACAGAATCATGTGTTCGACAATGGTATTCTAATGCATTCAGGGAATATTCATCTTTAAATGAAATTAATGAGAACATAATCAATGAATCAAAGAATTACGCTGAATGGTATATTGATGGTGCACTGATAATATTACCTCCACTGGAAGGTGTTAGTAAAAATAGATTCCTGATGTATGGCGATGATGGGACAATAGCTATTTTTATTGCTTCAAAATCTAAAGGCAATGGATTTTGCGATAATTCAGTGCAAATTGATGGGCCATTAGAGTATCCACCAATTTTGATTAATGGTGAATATTATAAAACTTATAAATCATGCTTGTATGGAAATGGTTTTATAGTACCAAAAACTGAAATTGGTAAAGCGGTTCTGAAAGAATTGGTTATGAAAATGAAGCCTATAAAAATTTCTTTTGGAGACGGCGATGAATTTAACTATCCTCCATCCAATGTAAAAAGAATGCTTGAGAGGGTGGAAAAAATGAAACAGGCAAAATAAGTTAACTTAAAACCGCTTCGGCGGTTTTTTTATGGGGTAGATATGTCTGAAATACCAATTACTATGACCAGTGCGGGTGCGCAGCCTACGCCACCCAATGATTTGCTTGCAAATCTTATCACCAGAGTTGCTGAAAAAGTACCTGGATATACAGCCAACCTTCCGGCAGGACTTATTACAGACCTTGCCAGCACGGCAGTAGGGGCGCTGGCATTAATAGACCAGGCGCGGGTGGACCTTATTAACTCTGTAAGCCCATACGGCGCGAATATTCCGTTACTGATGCAACTCGGAAACATATATGGAGCACAGAAGGGATTAAGTACAAATACGGCGGTATACGTGGTGTTTGAAGCGTTGCCGGGGTTTGGTATCCCTAAAGGATTTGTGGTTGGAGACGGTAACTACCAGTATGCGGTTTCCCGCGATACTGTGGTACCGGAAAGCGGGCAGACTGAGCCAGTTTACTGTGTGGCCACAACGTCAGGCTCATGGGCTGTACCGGAAGGGACCGTGACGCAGGTTATTACATCAGTACCCAAAGACCAGCCTGTAAAATGCACGAACCTTACCGCAGGGATGCCAGGTCAGGAGGAGCAGACGTGGGCATCTTACCGCGCCGAAGTCATGGAGTCCGGCATGTTTGGTGTGCAGGGAACACCGGATTGCTTTAAAGCGATGCTCAAATCAGTAAGCGGTGTGCGCGAAAACCTGATTTCTTTCCGGCAGTCGTCGCTGGGGAAATGGGTTGCGGTTGTTGGTGGCGGTGATCCGTATGATGTGGCTTATGCGATTTACAAATCTGTACCGGACATTTCGAAACTGACCAACGATGTTAGCAATCTGTCCGGTGCGGCAGTGGAAAAACGCACGGTTTCAATAACCGTTTCGCCGGACGTTTATCAGGTGCCTTTCGTTATCCCGTCATCACAAAATGTTATGGTGCTAATCACCTGGAACACGGTGTCTGATGATTATGTTGATCCGGCGGGTATTGCTATGGCTGTGCAGCAAAACGTTGCTGATTACATCAATTCAATTGAAGTCGGACACCCGATAAATCTGCTGCGAATCCAGGATATTTTTACCAGCTCCGTAAAATTGCTGGTTGATGCGACGTTGATCTCAACAATCAGTGTGAGCATTGGTATTAACGGCCATATTGTTCTTCCGGCAAAAGACACAAGCCTGGTTTATGGCGATACCTATTCCTATTTTTCGACGGTGGCATCACAGGTTCAGGTCAACAAGTATGCAATATCTGACTGAGAAAATTCTCCCTGCTTATCCATTTGTGCAGTACAGAGATGATCCGAATGTTGTTGCGTTCTTTGATGCATACAATGAAATTGCTCAGGAATACCTTGATTCACTCAACAATCTGGCATTGCCATGCTGGACATCGGAATCAATAACCGGGCAATTGCTGGACTGGATTGCACTCGGGATTTATGGCGTTGAAAGGCCTTTACTACAGGTTTCCGAGGAGGCTATTGCACGCGGCGCATACGATACCATTGAATACAATACAATCCCTTATGCGGCAATGCGGAATTATGTTCCGGGGCAGGCATCGTATGTTCCTGATGATTATTTCAAACGAATATTAACGTGGAATTTTTATAAGGCTGACGGTTCGCATTTCTGCATTGACTGGTTAAAGCGCCGTGTGGCGCGGTTCATTCATGGAAAAAATGGAATAGACCCGCCGTTGCAGCACACTTTTGATGTGAGCGTGACTGTGTCGGACAGCGTTTTTTCTATTCATATACCAGAATATGGTGATGGTATAGGCTATTTTCTGAAAGATGCCATTGACCAGAAATATGTAAAACTCCCTTTTATTTATTCTTATGCAACAACGGTGATTCAAAAATGATTCTTGGGTTCGGCAATAACGTTGTTTCAGCACTGGCTGGTGATATCACCACGATTCAGACTGATATTCCGGTAATGCCCGGTACAGGGGCTAAATTTGCAAAATTGCTTTCTGCCGATTTTGAAAATAAATCGAACGGGCAACGCGTCTATGCAAAAATTACGCTTACCGATAATAAAGAGTCTGCATTTGAGATTTGTCATTTGGTATCGGTAAGCGGTGATGTGTTGAAAGTCATTCGTGGGCAGGAAGGAACAACCGCGAAAGGTTGGTCCCTTAATGATGTTGTGGCTAACTTTGCCACGCGTGGTTCGGAAAACTATTTCGTACAGATAGCGCAGCTTCAGAGCGGTCATTATATTGCGGGTGTTGCTGGCGGCACTGCAAACGCACTGACGCTGGAACTTCCCTCGACGTTTTTTGTTAATGGAGGTACAGATTGGACGCTACGAACTCCGATTATCGTTTTCCCCGTTCAGAACAATACCAACGCCGCGACGCTTCAATTAACACTAGGCGGAAAGGTTCTTGGTTCGTTCCCACTTTATAAGGGGAACAAGTCCGAGCTGGTAGCGAATGATATCATTAAGGGTATTCCTTTGATTTGCCTTCTTGATAGCGAGAAAAGCTATTTCAGTGTGATAAACCCCGGCAATATCTATTCAGATTTTGATCTGCGATATGTAAAAAAATCTGGTGATTTGATGACCGGGGAGCTGAAAATTCGTGGTGTTAATGCATTGAGGATTTTTAACGAGGCTTTTGGCCTTATTTTTCGTCGTTCGGAAGAGTGCCTGCACCTTATCCCTACCAGTGAAGGTCAGGGCGAAAACGGTGATATCGGCCCATTAAGGCCATTTGCTATAAATCTGAGAACAG
>Ga0233370_1000013_pt1 | contig 30732 bp, 43 predicted proteins | sample ElkDunMinimDraft_2_FD_180686 | JGI IMG/M metagenome (GOLD analysis project Ga0233370, IMG submission 180686) | Fecal eukaryotic communites from dung pellets of Tule Elk in California, USA - Elk Dung D2 | ecosystem: Host-associated > Mammals > Digestive system > Large intestine > Fecal | place...
TAAAGAGCTATGAACAACACAACCCTAAATATGGTATATCTTGATGATGGCAAAGCTATTATCAAGCAAAAAGGGAATGGCGGCGGTGAGGGCGAAAGCACAAATCCTACCGGCATCGTTAACGATGTAACGTTTTACGATTACGATGGTGCCGTTCTGTATGGATTTTCCAAGGCCGATTTTCTGGCCATAGGGAATATGCCTGCATTGCCCTCTCATGATGGCCTTATTTGTCAGGGATGGAATTGGGATTTGGCAGGGGCTAAAACACATGTAGAGCAATATGGTAGTTTGAATATCGGTACATCATACATTACCGATGATGGTGCTACCAGATTACACATCGTTATTACCGCCAAGGGGCGACAAGATTTTTCGCTCTATTTCGAGCAAAGTGTAGCTAATGGCGTGACTATTGATTGGGGCGATGGTAGTGGAGCGCAAACGCTTGCAGGTACAGGAGTAGTTACTATCAATCATTCCTACACTGCTATCGGAAACTTTACGATTGGCCTAATGCCAACAGATGGGTGCACATTAAGGTTGGGAGTAAATAGAAATACTTTCAACTTGATAAACAACTCGGGTGATACAGGGCGTAGTGTGTATTTTACCATGTTGAAGAGCGTCAATATTGGCAAGAATGTTACATCTATTGGCATACAAACGTTTTACAACTGCTACAATTTGGCAAGTATTACCATTCCTAATGGTGTCACCGAAATAGGGTTAAATGCGTTTTATAACTGCTATAATTTGGCAAGTATTACCATTCCTAATGGTGTCACCGAAATAGGAGGCAGTGCATTCGACTACTGCTATACATTGCGAAGTGCCTGCATCCCCCAAAGTGTATCTTCGATGCAAAACTATCTTTTCGGCAATTGTAAATCATTACCGATAATCGACATACCGAATGGCGTTACCGAGATAAAACCATCTGTGTTTGCCTCCTGTGAGTCATTAGCAAGGATAGTAATACCTGCCAGCGTAGCGACCGTTCAAACATTTGCGTTTAGCTATTGTTATGGTGCAAAAGTTTACGATTTCTCTAAACATACAAGTGTGCCCACACTTGCTGGCACAAGCGCATTTAATGGCATTCCATCCGATTGTGTAATCATTGTGCCGGATGCATTGTTCGATGAATGGAAAGCGGCAACCAATTGGAGCACTTATGCATCAAAAATGGTTAAGGCAAGCGAATACATACAATAATACATAATCACCATGATACAGCAAACTATTTACCAAACCCGAGAGGATGGTGTGGTACTCAAACGCACATACTCGGATACGAAACACTATATTAGGAAAGTGGGCACAAATGAGGTCTATGTAGAGGCCATAGATGTAGAGAGCGCGAACTATACCTACGAAGAAACAGCAGAAATAATACCAGAAGAGAACAATGAAAAAGATAATTGATTGGGTAAAGTCGAGCAACCATTATTATCATATAGGGTTGCTCGCGGCCCTATCGCTCGTCATGATGAGCGTGGGGGCTTTTGAGTTCGGAGCGCAGGGGCTTTGGACTAACGCATGGCAGTGTGTGAAATTCGGAATATTGTCAGGCTTGCTCATTGAGGCCTACCAAGCTATCACGAGCAAGTCGTTTGACCTCCGCAACTCGTTTGGCGACATAGTGGCCGACCTTATGGGATTGGTGGTAGGTGTGGGGGCATATTTGCTCCTCGCATGGGGAGCACCCATTACGGCTATTGTAATGATATGTTGGGCAGCTCTCTCGGCAGTATTCGCCTTTGTGATAGACGAGTGGCGCAATGCGTTGCTCCTCTCGTTCCTCGGATGTATGATTGTCGGATTTTCGCTTTTCATTTATGGGTAATGAGTTGGGCCGATGTTATACAATCGCTTATTGGGTTTGTGTTGGGAGGTGGTCTGGGCACCCTCATCACAAACCTAATCATGGCGAAATACAATCGACAAGCCGCAGCCTTGGAAAATGAGGCTCAAAGTATCAAAAACCACACAGCCGAGTTGGATAGGTGGAAAGATTTACACGAAAGAGCCTTACAGAGTACTGATAAAATAGAGGAAAAATACAAGGCTATGCTTGACCGCAAGGATGAGCGACTATTAGCCCGAGATAAAGAAATTGCCGACCTTAAATCGGAACTTGCCCGAAAGGATGATAAAATAGACAGCCTCTATACCCTGCATAGCAAAGACCGAGAAGAGGCCGATAGGCTCTCATCGGAAAACACCGCGCTTACGATTCTGCGATGCGATGTAATTGGTTGTGCTCTCCGTAAGCCTCCATTGGTATATCAAGTTCCACAACTCAAAATAGGGGGCGAGAACAATGGCTAAATATTTCACATTTGCCGAATTGATTGCCTCCGAGGTGGCCATGGATAAAGGCATAGACAACACCCCTAATTGGCCCGAAATTGACAACCTCCGCAACCTTACCGAGAGGGTTTTGGAGAAAGTTAGGGAGTTGTGGGGTGCACCTATTATCGTGAATAGTGGCTACCGATGCAACAATCTTAACGTGTTGGTGGGAGGCAGTGCCAAGAGCCAACACATGACAGGCAAGGCGGCCGATATCACAACGGGGAGCATAGAGGGCAACCGCAAAATCTTTGCAATGTTGGAGAGTAGCAATATTGAGTTCGACCAACTCATAGATGAATACAACTATAAATGGTTGCATATTTCCTACGATGCGATGAAAGCAGTGCAACGCAGGCAAATCCTACACCTCAAATGAGAAAGTGGCTAAAAATAGTGTTTGTGGCGTTTGTGGGGCTGTTTGTTGGCTTTGGGGTTGGCCGACTTACGGCCCCACCGCCTATTATTGAGGAGCGCGTGGAGAGGGACACCATCACACTCCGATATGTGGCCCCCTCCGCGACAACTCCCACACGTTTTATTGTGGCCGACTTGCCACGCTTGGCATTTCCACCCGATACCACCTACATACATGACACCGTAAGGGTAGCAGTACCTTTGTCGCTATACACCTTTGAGGCTCCCGACTTTCGGGCCGAGGTGGAGGGCTTTGGCGTTACCCTTAAACAAATAGAGGTATTTCCCGAAACCATATACCGTACCACGATATCCAAAGAACCGACACGTTGGGGTGTCGGTGTGCAGCTGGGTGTAGGTGTGTCAAAAAATGGGTTTACGCCCTATCTTGGTGTCGGCTTGCAGTGGAATTTGTGGGCTTGGTAATTTGTTGCACAAAATGGCCAAAATGGGGTGATTTGCAACAACGGTGCAACAAAATGAGGTGGTTTTGGAGGGTACAAAAATTGGTAATATACTGAATATAAATACATTACAATTTACAAGTAAATTTGGGTTAGTAGTTTTGAGAGGGATTCCGCTGTGATAGCGCAATCCCTTTTATTTTGCTGATTGTTAATACATTACGGCACACATACCACTTGGCTAAAAGTGTCAAAAACTGCTTAAAAGTGACAAAAAAGGTCAAAAGTTTGTTGCATCCTCGTTGCAAATATATATATTTGCCCTAAATTTGGAGAAGAAACCTTTTATAAATAACCTAATTGTATGAGAAAGAAACCGATAAAGGAGGTGGTGTATATCCGTGCGCGACAATTACGCTCTGGTGGGCAATCTTTGTACCTTGACTACACCAACAATCGTGGCAAAAGAGTATATGAAAATTTGAGGCTCTACCTCGTTCCGGATGACGCGCCCAATGCGGCAGGCACCAACGCAAATACCATGAGGGCGGCCGAGGCTATAAAGGCCGAGAGGGTAATGGAGTTGTTGAGCGGTAAGGTAGATGTGGGGATGCGTAGGAGTGATATGTTATTGGCCGATGTGCACCGCCAATGGGTGGCCACCCACACGATAGCCAACACAATCAAATGCCACAACCTTATGGGTAAGTGGCTGATGCGCTATGCGGGCGAGAGGGCCACGCTCCGAGATATAGACCGAGAGTTTTGTGTGGGCTTTTCGGAGGAGTTGCGCACGGAGAAAGGATTTAAGGGCAAGCCCCTAAATAATAGCACGGCAAGGACTTTGTGGCAATGCTTTGTGGCTATGCTGTCGTGGGCGTTCCGTAAGGGGTGGATAAGCGAAAACCCCTGCCTACGCTTGGAGCACAACGAGAAACCCCACGCAGGGGAGAGCACGAGGGAGTTTTTGACCATTGAGGAGTTGCGCAGGTTTGTGGCGTTGGAACCCACCGACCACTATTTGAGGGCCTATTTGTTTGGTTGCTTTTGTGGTTTGAGGTGGGGCGATATTAAGGCCCTACGATGGGGGGATATAAGCGTGAACGATGGCAGGGCCTCCATTCGCAAGATTATGGAGAAAACGAAAAAGGAGGTGGTTGTGCCGTTGAGCGAGAGCGCAGCCCGATGGTTGCCCCAGAGGGATATGGAGGGCGATGATGTGCAAGTGTTCAAAATCAAGGAGCCAGCCGTGGCCCAAGTGAAAGTGAGGAGCGCAGCTGCCAAGGTGGGTATTACAAAACACCTCACATTCCACACCTCTCGCCACACGTTTGCCACCACGCTCCTAACGAGGGGGGCCGACCTGTACACCACGAGCAAACTATTGGGCCACACGAATATCAAGACCACACAAGTATATGCCCGAATTGTGGACAACAAAAAGAGGGAGGCTGTGGACTTGTTGGATGGTATATAGTCCACTTTGTTGTTTAGTTATAACTAAACTTATAGGTTGATTAAAGGGCGTAAAAAAGGGCGGTATTTATCCGCCCTTTGCTATTAGTCAGCCGCAAGCAGTATAATGGCTTTTACGAATGCTCCAATAATGCCTATAATACTCCAAAACTTAATCCAAAAGTGAATTTTGCCGATTTTCTTTAACTGCAATTCATTCTGCGCCACCAATAATAAGTTGGTTATTTGTGCATCGGTAATAGCAGGTATTTCGTAGATATAGCACATATCCATTAATTCATCATAGTGCCAAATATATCCCTCTGGGTTAGGTTGGGCTTTTATCCATTCGTTACACTTATCGGCGGTGGGTTGTTTACCTGCAATTTTCATTCCGGCCATTTTAATTATAGGCTCGCCAAAATCATCAATGAGTTTTTTTAGTAGTTCAGTGTTTCCCATAATAAATAGGTGTTTTAGTGTTATTTGTTGCGCTCTTCTTCGAGCATTTCTATGAGTTTGCCTTGTTGCTCTATGAGTTTGGCAGCGTTGGCTGTGTGGACCTCGTTTTGTGAGAGGAGGCGGTCGATGTGGGCGTGGCTACCATCATCCTCTATTACATCGGTGGAGAATACACCCACGATGCGGTAGAGGTCAAATATTTCGGACTTGTCGAAAAGGAGGGGGCCATATTTGGGGTTGTCGCTCTTACACTCTATTTGTGCTCCGAGGTCGGCCACCCTACGGAAGAAACCACCGAGATGCTTGTGGTCCACAAAGTATATTTTGCCATCCTTTATGGGGGTTTCTCGGGGCACTATTTCGAGGTAAATGTATTGGCCGATGCGGAGGGAGGGCCACATATCTTTTTCTTTGACCTCTCGCACCATTGTGGCGTTGCGGACAATATCGCTCACTCGCAGGCGTTCCACCTCATCACTGCATCGGTCTATCCATTTGGAGAGGCGCACCTCTGGTGTGCGCACAACCTCGGTGGGCACGATTGGCACGGCCTCCACGGTTTCCACGTTCTCAATATCTTCGGGCTTTGGTATTGGGAGGGCCACCCTGCCGTTGGCATCCAACATTGGCTTTTCGGTGGGGGCGAGGTTGAAAGGGTGTGGGTAGGTCGGTGTAGTCGCCTGCGCTCGGCCTAATAGTGGTGATGTGTCCCAAGTGGGGTGTTCGAGGAGTTTTTGGAGTTTGTCGGTTGGTATAGGTCTTTCCCCTTTGGCTATTTGATTCATAAAGGTAGGCGACACTTCAAGATATTTTGCTACGCTTTTTTGCGTCAAATTGTTCTTTTTAATAAATAATTGAAAATCTGCACTTTTCATAATATACGCTTTATTCCAATGTTAATTTAATGTTAAATAATTGTTAAATTCGCTATATAGGTATTGACAATATAGCAAATCCGCTTTATCTTTGTATCGCAGTTATTCAATTAACCAACGCCACAAAGATAACGAAATTTCCGAAAGTGGCAAGCAAATGAATAAATTGCCGGTTGGTGTCAATCGTCAAATGCACCGTGGGGTAGCGGCCTACATTAGAAGCGAAAACCACCAAAGGGTGGCCCAGCCATACCGCCACGCACCTCCTAAATATGGAGTAGGGCGTAAAACGGCAAAATAGCCTCCGCACCACTACGAGTGGCGATGGCCTGCGACCAAGCGGAGGCACAAACACAACACATACAACTATGAAAAAACAATTTTATTTCACTGACAACTGGGTGGGTGATGTTCATGAATTCGACACCCTTAAACAAGCCAAAAAAGAGGCTAAAAATCACACTTGTGGCCACACAATAGTCATATATTGTGATGGTAAAATAGTTTCATTAGTGAAACCCCGAGAAAACCCATTCCCTTAATAAATACATAGCCTATGGCATAACCCAACCCGAGGAGCAGCAGGTGGCCAATCTAACACAAGCGATTTTCAATTCTCTTTTTCAAATATGCAAACACCCTGCTGCCCCTCCACTACGACAACAAACTAAATACCTATTATATTATGGCAGTGGAAAAAATCCAGATTAAGGACATTGATGGCAACGTGCTCTTTGAGTACGAGTGCGAGGGTAACACCCTCAAAAGAACGGTAGAGGTGGCGGTAAGTAGCAACGCCAATTTGGAAAACGCCAATTTGTACAACGCCAATTTGCGATACGCCAATTTGTACAACGCCAATTTGTACAACGCCAATTTGCGATACGCCAATTTGTACAACGCCAATTTGCGATACGCCAATTTGTACAACGCCAATTTGTACAACGCCAATTTGGAAAACGCCAATTTGGAATACGCCAATTTGTACAACGCCAATTTGTACAACGCCAATTTGTACAACGTCAATTTGCGATACGCCAATTTGGAAAACGCCAATTTGTACAACGCCAATTTGTACAACGCCAATTTGTACAACGCCAATTTGTACAACGCCAATTTGGAAAACGCCAATTTGGAAAACGCCAATTTGGAAAACGCCAATTTGTACAACGTCAATTTGCGATACGCCTATTTGTACAACGCCAATTTGGAAAACGCCAATTTGGAAAACGCCAATTTGGAATACGCCAATTTGGAATACGCCAATTTGCGATACGCCAATTTGCGATACGCCAAAGAAATCCCCTATACTCCCATTTGGTGCCCATCTGATGGGCCATTTATCGGATGGAAGAAAGTGGGTAGTTGCCTCGTAAAATTGCTTATTCCTGATGATGCAGAGAGGTGTTCGGCCACAACCAGAAAATGCCGATGCAGCAAGGCGATGGTGGTATCAATTCTTGACCTCGACACTAATGAAGATGTGCAAGAAATTACCAACAAGGCCTATACACCAGAGGCAACTTACAAGGTTGGCGAGATGGTATTGCCCAATGCTTTCGACAAAGACCGTTGGAACGAGTGCAGCAACGGCATTCACTTTTTCATCAACAAACAAGATGCAATAGACTACAATGGATAGCGACTACAACCCCGATGTGGCGGTGTGTTATGGCGATGATGACAGCCGCCCAGAGTAGGAGAGCCTTACGACCCTGCTATATTTCCCAGCCCCTGCGCAACCAAAGGCGCAGGGGTGCACCTTAAAGGTGTGGCCCCGACCTTTTCAAACTACGGGGTTTTACTCATATTACCAATTGTTTTAAGTCGGATAGTGGCACCTCCGCGAGGCCCTGCCACTATTTTTTAATTAACCCCCATTAAAATACTGATTATGAAATTATCGAAAGCACCCCTACTGGTGGGCAAGACACCCATCCAGCAGAAATTGATAGACCGTGATGCCGCAATCGCCAATGATTATTGGCTCATGGTAGCCAAAAAAGAGAAATACATTGGCGAAAAGTTGGCGAAGAAATACGGCTATGTGCAAAAAAATGCAATCTATATGGCACTCGCCCGCCACATGGAGCGCGAGAAAATGCGAAAAACCAAACAACTATGACGTACTACATTACTTTTTTGGCTACCGCAGGGCTGTTTGCCCTCATTGCCAGCCACATCGAAAAGAGCGAGAAAACCCACTAAAACCAATACAGCATGTGTTTATTTACGTTGAAATTTCGAGGGATGACCTACAACAAGCAGGCTGCCCTTACTCTGATGGAGTACCAGCAGAAGAAGATTGAGGAGTTGGAGAAACGAGTTATTTCTCTTGAAGATGACATCCTCAAAGCCCACGAGGAAACCAACCAAGAGAGCCAACGCAGGAGGGAAACCGAGAGCGAGTTAGGCCAAGCCCGCAAGCTGGCGAGAATATACAAAGCCGAGTTGGATAAATTGAGGGCCAAGGCCCCTATCCGTGGCAAGGGTGGCCGTTTCGTGAGCAAGAAACCAAACTAATAAGGTTGGCCCGAGCCTTTCTCAATTCGGGCAACAGGTTTCATATAAAAGGTTTTTGTTGAGTTTAAGTATAAAGGTGCACATCCGTGAGGGCCTGCACCTTTATTTGGGGAGTGGGGGCTGATACCTCCCACCCTCCGCAAATTGTAGGGGACTGCGACATGAGCGTGTGGGCTTGTCGGCCTACGGGTGGGATGCACCTCTCTAACCCTTTTGGCCCCGTGGGAATGAAAAACGAAAGGGCATGAGCAAACCCATCGCAGTGTGCCTCTTTTTTTTCACACCGTTTTTTCTGGGCGTTTTTATCTGGGCAAGGTGCATAATAATGACTGACAGCGTGGAAAGACAGCATAATGGAGAGATAGCGAGTTAATGGTTAGGCTCGATGGTGAAACGGCCCGAAAGGGTTACCTCTGCACTCTGGGACATTAGGGCAGTTCAATTCTGCCCCTCTCCACAAATCCCCATTCCTTTGGAACGCGAAGAGGTGGGGAGGGTAGCCGCTTGGTTGTGGATTTATTCGATTTTTGTTTCGCAGTTTAGTTGGGCTATCCAACCCCCTCTTTATACATTTAATACTACTACTATGAACGTAAACCCTAACGAGCGAGAGAGCCAATCGCAGAATAGGCTCTTGTTGCGCCACCTGCAAATGGGTGGAACGATTACGACATTGGAGGCGTTGAAACTCTACGGATGTATTCGACTGCCGAGCCGCATTTGCGACCTGCGGAAGATGGGCCACGCCATCACAAGCAAGTTCATCACATTGCCGAATGGCAAACGAGTAAAAGAGTACCGGTTGGCCAACTGATGTAATGGCTCACCCCTATTTTTGACAATTCACTTTATTAACTAAACCCCTATAATTATGTGTACTTGGAGTAAAAAATTAGTCAAGGCTGCCCACAACGCCAGAAAACGAATGGATGAGGGCGATTGCGTTATTTGCCTGTTGGTAAACGAAAAGAGCGAGGATAATGATGCTATTATCTGTGGCGACATTACCTCATTGTCGGCAGTGTTGGCCATTACTATTAAAAATGATAAGATGTTCCGACACATCGTAGAGGCCGCCCTGCAATGCGCAAAAGATGTGGAGCAGGAGGAGGCCAAGCAAGCCACCGAGGAAACCGAAGAAACAAAGGAGAAATAAAAAAAAAGTAACCAAAATGTTTGGTAATTCAAATTCTTTTTGTACTTTTGTAGTGCCAAAGACTTTTACTACATAAAATGCCAAACATATAACAGCCTATTTGGGTGTGTTCCTTTGCATTTTATGCGGTTCTCTTCGGAGAGGTCTTTGGCGAGAAAGGGGCATACCCATTTTACATTTTATTAACTCATTAAAAGCAGTACCTATGCCAAAGACCACTGCCGCAAATGGAGCGAAGAATAGTACCTCCATTGCACCCGAATTTATCGTTCGACCTTATTACCCTGACGCCATCACGACACTACAACGTGCCCTCTGGCGCATTGCCTATCGTACTCGCAGGGCCATTCTCCGCAAATTCTCAACCAGCACCTACGCCATTGAGCGCAGGGCCGAGATTGCACGTTGCAAGGCCCAGCTGCTCCCACTCTTCCAACTCTCTAACCCCTCTAACAAATAGAACCATGCAGAACGTAACACAACATTTCGTGCACCCCCTATTCGTTGGAAACAGCACACAGAGCCAAAGAGTGAAAGCCGCCGTAAATCATCCCCATTTCATCCCCTCGCTCCGTAGCGAGTTGCAGAGGATATTCGCCACCATGGGCGCAGAGGAGCAAGAGGAAACCCCCGCTACTCCTTTCGACAATCTCATGTGCCAAGGTCTATTTACCATAGGCCGAGAGGATAAACTACGCGAGTGCATCCGAGAGGTAGCAGACCAGCGCAGCAACCTCACCCCCGAGGAGCAAAGCTGCCTACTCCACCTCACATACATGGCAATCGCTCAAATGGGCAAAGGTGTATGAGTACCCGCATATCTGTGAGGAACGCCGCAGGTAAGCGTGTTTTCTTTTACCACTGCAACGGCTACCACAAATGGTCGGCCATCGTTAGGTTGTTACGCCCTTTGGGTATCACTCCCGAAATATTCTACATTTCAGTAAACTATTCAGCGAAATGAAAAACATTACCCCACAAACCTACCGACAAGTGGCCAACAAAATCATGGAGGCGATTGGCGAAAATAACCATTTCGCCATCTGCAACGTCCAAGACACCATGGCCGATGGTACCAAATGGGTATTTGCCGGCACACTTGTAATCTACGAAAAGAAAAACAACATAGTGCCAATATGGTATGAGTTCAACACCTACGACACCGAGGGTAACAAAATCGACAACGATTTTGTGTTCTACGAAATGCCGCTGTTGAACAACCGCGCTATGCTCGACACAATGAAACAATTATAACCCCAACACAATTATATCATGACGACAGAGATTACCGCCCTTGATAGCAGGGGCAATGTTGCCTACCATTCGGTGGTGTATGGACACCTTACGGAGGTAGAGGTTGAGGCCGACCTTAAAGCGTGGGCCGTTGACAGGGACACACACACTATTAACGTAGAAAGGAGGTAATTATGGAGGCAATAAAGAAACTTACAGCCGAGCAAGTGGCACAACTCCACCAACCCCTACCGGCAAAGGCGTTAAAGCCACACCCCACAAAGGCATTCCTTACCACCATCAACTCCATCTACGTTACCGAAAGGCTCAACGAGGTATTTGGTGTAGGCTCGTGGCAAACCAAGAGCGAGATTATCGACAACACCCAGAAGATGGTTGTGGTAAAAACCACGCTAACCATCCCCGAGTATGGTATTTATTACGAGTGCTTTGGCGGTAACGACAATGCCGACAAAGGCGATGCCCATAAGGGAGCCGTAACCGATGCAATTACCAAGATAGGCTCGTGGCTCGGTATCGGTGCCGAGGTGTGGAAGAATGAGGCAGGCAAAACCCCGACACAAACCAAGAAAGCAACCCCAACCCCCCAACAAAAACCCAAAGCGCAACCCAAGAAAGCACCTGCACCCACAAACTCCCCGGCAATAGAGGAGGATATGGAGTTGGTAATTGCTCTCGATGAAATTGCGAGGGCTACCACTATGGATGAACTCTTGGCGGTATGGACTAAATGGAAAGCAGCTTATGGTCTGAACAACCGCTTTATTGATGCGAAAAACAAGCGCAAAAACGAACTTAATGGAAAACTGATATGAGCACCAACTTATCACTCTGGAAAATAAGCGAAGAGCAGGCCAAACTCAACGACCTGCTCTTCGAGAGTGAGGGCGAATTAACCCCCGAAATGGAGGAGGCCCTTGCCATAAATGAGGCAAACCTCACAACCAAAGCGGCCAACTACATAGAGGCTATGGCGATGTTTGCTAATGGAGAGAAAACCGCAAAGGCCGAAATCAAACGCCTACAAGCATTCGCCAAGAGGTGCGCCAACGCACAGGAGCGAATGGAAACCGCCCTATCCTCTGCCCTTGATGTATTCGGCATTGACAAGTTGGAGGTTGGCACCCACCGCATATCATTCCGCAAGAGCGAGGTGGTGGTTATTGATGATGAGAACGCCATACCCGACAACTACCGCATCATTGAGGTAAAAATCAACAAGGCCCAAATTAAGGCCGATTTGAAAGAGGGTGCCCTGATGACCGGTGCACACCTCGAAACCCGCAAAAACATCCAAATTCGTTAAAGCAATGGTAAACAAAGTATTCATCATAGGCTATGTGGGTGCAGACCCCGAAATTCGCACCCTCGAAAGCGGCATAAAGACAGCGAGGCTCCGAGTAGCCACCACCGAGCGCACTTTCAATAAAGAGAAGAATGAAAATATAGACCATACCGAGTGGCACACCATTTCCCTTTGGAGGGGCCTCGCAGATGTGGCCGACCGCTACATTCATAAAGGCACACAGATATTTATTGAGGGCCGCCTGCGCACCCGTGAGTGGAGCGACAAGGAGGGCAAAAAACAATATACAACCGAGATATTGGCCGACAATATCAAACTATTAGGCGGCAGAGGAGAGAAAAAACAAGAGCAGTGGCAGCAACCTGCACCACAGCCCCAAAGTGTAGCCGACTATGGCAGCATCCCCTCGGCGGCCGATGATGGCTTACCATTCTAAACCCTACCCCAATGAAACAATACCTAACACCGGAGCAGGTGGCCGAGCAGTTGGGCACCACTCCGAGGGCTATACGCAAGATGGCAAAGGATGGAGTGCTCCCTTACTACCTCATAGGCGCAAGGATGCGATTTGTTGGCGAGGAGGTGGACACCCACCTGAACGCAAGGCACCGAGTAATGAGTTGCAGGGAGGCCACCCAACTTGCATACGGCCGACCAAGCCCACTACAAAAAAATGCAAGAAATTAGTAATGCCGATTTCGCTCTTTTGTGTAGAGTGCTAACCGTACTCACAAAGGGCCAAAAGAGGGCAAATGAAACACGAAACGCCCAAAGGCGGGCAGGAATACTCCTGCGCAAGTTTGAGGCTAAAAACAAGCAAAATAATGGCAAGACCACAAAAAAATAATGCAGACTATTTCACGCACGATGCGAATATGCGAAACGACCTCAAAATTCGAGCCATTAGGCGCAAGTTCGGAGTAGAGGGATATGCGGTGTGGAATTTCCTGTTGGAGGTGCTGACTGAAACCGACTATTTTCGTATCGAATGGGATGCGTTTACCATTGAATTGTTGGCCGGTGATTTCGATGTTACCCCCGAAAAATTGGCCGAAATTGTGGACTACTGCACCCACCTTGACCTCCTCCAAATTGAGGATGGATACCTCCAAAGTAGGCAACATCAAAGCCGATTGGAGGTGCTGACCGAGCGCAGGGTTTCCGAGCGAGAACGCAAAGTGAAAAAGCAAAACGAGGAGTTTTCCGCAGCAGAAACCCCAAAAGTTGGGAGTTTTCCGCAGCAGAAACCCCAAAAAACGGAGTTTTCCGCAGCAGAAATCCCACATAGTAAAGTAAAGAAGAGTAAAGTAAAAGAAATAAAAGAAAATATTTCTCTCTCTATATCTCCCTCTGGCGAGGTCGCCAAGAGCGAGGAGGAGGCCGAAACAAGTTCGGCAGAGAGAGAGAGAATTTTTAGAATTTTCTTTTTGAGAAATTTTGCTTCGCCAGAAAAAGAGGTTGAGCGTTTCTACAACCACTACGAGGCACAAGGCTGGAAAAGGGCGGGAGGTTTAACCATTACCGACCGAGTAGCCCTCGCCCAAACTTGGGCACCGGAGAATGAGAAAGCCAAGAAATTCCCCGACAAGGTGGCCGAAATGCTGCGTGAGTGGTACGAGCAAGGCACCGCAGAATTGCGAGAGCTGCTACCTCACAACCTCAAAGGCGCAATGATAGACGGCACCACGCTTTATCTCCAACTGACGACAGCCGACCTCAAAGACGAGATAGAGCGATGTGCGGATTGTTTGATTGGCCCGTTCCGAGTGTATTTCCCCAACCACGCCCTCCGTTACCTTATCGCCAACTAACCCTAACCCCGACTGATTATGAACATTACCGGCAAGGTGCATTGTTTTTTCGAGCAAAGCGGCACTTTCAAAAACGAGTTTATCAAGTTGGGCATCCCTGCGGAGGACTACGACATTCAAAACAATTTCGGCCAGACCGACCACGTTGTAGATTTATTCCAAGCCATAGAGGATGCCTACGATGGTCGCCCCTCGTTATTTGATACCATAGGGGGGGGTGATTTGATTATGGCGTTTTTTCCGTGCATATTCTTCTGTGAGAGCAACATGTTAAACTTTCGATTGGATGCCCGTAACTACCGCAAATTGGACGTTAGAGGGGCAACGCAAAAGATTTGTGAGAGGTCGCAAAGCAGGGATGTGTTTTTTCGATTGGCTACAAAAATGGTTTGTGTGGCAATCGAAAGGGGATTGTCGCTGATTATGGAAAACCCATACAGCTCGCAATCGTACATCTGCAACAACTTTGTGCTACCTCCCACGGTGATTGACAAAAACCGAATGCTCCGAGGGGATTATTTCGAGAAACCAACCGCTTATTGGTTTGTAGGGTGTGAGCCAACAAATGGCTCCTCACTCCAACTTGACAAAGAAAAGCGAACAATAAAAAAGGCGAAATCGTCCCCATCGCAGGGCCTATGTTCCGAGGAACGCAGCCTAATATCCCCCGACTACGCAAGGAATTTCATTTGCGATTTCATTCTGGGCAAAGTCCAGACTTTTACCCAACAAACCCTATTTTGATTATGACAATTTTAGAGCAACACTTATACGGACTTATCTTGGCGATAGAGGCCGAGAAAGCAGGGCACTCCATGGTACCCACCCACACCCTCCTCGTAACTGATGGAGTGCTCGGTAGGCTATCACGAACATTGGGCGTAGAGGTCACACCTCCCGAACTCGATAACGCCCTCGTTCAATTAGAAGCTGACGGCCTCATACATTGCGGCCACACCATCCGCGACAGATACGCGGAACCGCTACACAAGGATTTCCAAAGTTCAATCTAAAAAACTACACGAATATGCCATACCAAACAGAGGGCGAATATAATCGCACCGAGCAGATTGTTGGCCGAAACCATGCCCTCCGAGCTGTGATGATAGCAAGGGCCGTGGATGACCAATACATCACCCGATGGGAGCCACACCCCGAACTCCCCAACACGTGGATAAAAAAACGCATTGCCCGCAAAGACGGCAAGCCAATGAAACGATAACCCCTAAAACCTCTATGAGATGACACCCCAGAAACCCCAACTATTCAACGACCATTTCCAAAATTACAAGGTCTATAACATCCCCAAAGCCCAATTAGTTATTGCCGATATTCCCTACAACGTAGGCGAGAACGCATACGGCTCCAATCCTATGTGGTACAAGGGTGGCGACAATAAGAACGGAGAGAGCGAATTGGCAGGCAAAGCCTTTTTCGATACGGATAAAGATTTTCGCATTGCCGAATTTATGCACTTTTGCTCCAAGATGCTCCGCCCTGAGCCAAAGGATAATAGCGAGGGCAAGGATATAGGCAATACCGGTAAGAAATCGGGGGGGGCAAGTTGTATGATTGTATTTTGCGCTTTCGAGCAACAAATGATGGTTATCGACTACGCCAAGAGGTATGGGTTTAATCACTATATCCCCCTGCAATTCTACAAGAACTATTCGCCCCAAGTGCTCAAAGCGAATATGCGAGTAGTGGGCAACACGGAATATGCCATATTGCTCTACCGAAACCGCCTGCCCAAGTTCAATAACAACGGCAAAATGGTATTCAATGCCATACCTTATCCCCGAGATACTGAAACCGAGAAAGTCCATCCCACACAAAAGAGTGTGCCCCTGCTCCGCTATCTTATCGAACTTTTTACCGATGAGGGCGATGTGGTTATAGACCCCTGCGCTGGTAGTGGTAGCACCCTTTTGGCAGCTGCTCAATGTGGGCGCAAGGCGTATGGCTTTGAGATAAAAAAAAATTTTTTCAAGGCCGCCAACGAGCGAGTTTTGCGATACATTCCCCAAACACTATTCTAACGATGACACCCCAACCCCTATACATCGCCTCTTGCTCCTTTGGTAAGGATAGCGTGGCCACCATCCTCCTCGCCCTCGAAAACAACGAGCCCCTTGATAGGGTGGTATTCGTGGAGGTGATATTTGACCACTCCCACAACATATCGGGCGAAGACCCCGACCACATTAAGTGGGTGCGAGAGGTGGCCATCCCCAAGTTGGAGGCAATGGGCGTGAGGGTGGATGTAGTCAGGTCGGTGGCGGATTACAAAGGTTGGGCCACCCAACCTTTGGCCAAGTCAAACAACCCAGAGCGCATAGGTAAAAAGCGAGTATGGCTATTGCAAGGCCAATGCGCCCTCAATTGTAATGGCAAACTCAAAGCCATACGGAACTATTACCGCCAATTTACCCAACCGGTAGTGCAGTATGTGGGTATTGCCATAGACGAGCCGCAGAGGTTGGCCCGCCTTACGGCCAACAAAATATCCCTCCTTGCCAAATATGGCTACACCGAGGAGATGGCAAGGCGCAAGTGTGAGGAGTATGGCCTATTGTCCCCATTCTACGATAAGTGGAAACGCAATGGGTGTTGGTTTTGCCCCAACAAGCCCATCCCATACCTCGCCCACATCCGCAGGCATTACCCCCCCCTATGGGAGGAACTGCGAAAGTTCAACGAGATACCCAACAAGGTGTCGGAGAAATTCAACAAGCGATACACATTTAATGAGTTGGAGGCCCGATTAGACCGACAGGATAAAATAGACCTTTTCAACGAAAAACACAAACAACAAACCCTTTTCTGATTATGAAAAAGACAAAAGCAAATTTTCAATCGCCATTGCATCTGGCGTGCAGTGATAACCCAATGCGCCCAGAACTGCAACACATTTTTTTCGAGAACGGCTATGCTTATGCCACTAATGGGCACATTGCTGTCAAGCAGTCATTGGATGACTATTGCGATGTAATCGAAAAAGAGAAACTAAACGGCCACGCCATTTACAAAACAGCCTTTGCGCAAATCCTCAAATTCCCGATGGCTGTTGCAACAGAGGAGGGTGTGGAGTGCATCAATGATGATTACAAGGTGCTTTTCAGATATGCCGATAAGGATATGGTTAGGCCCAACCTTGAAAGGGCAATCGGAGAGTTCAAGAGGGGTAGTGTTGATTGTATCGGCTTGCGCCCCCATTTATTCGGGCTTGTCGATAAGGTTTTGAAACATTGGCATAATGGTGCCCGTGTTGAGTTCCAAGATAGGTACAAAGCAATGAAAGTTACCTACCCAGATTTTCCAAACCAAGAGGCATATATTATGCCTTACGACCTCAAAGATGTAGAATAATATGAAAACAAAACTATTGCGCAGGCTTCGGAGGGAGGCGAAAAAAGAAATAACAATCGAAGCGGTAAATAGACGTGGAGGCTTGCAATATCGTGTAGGTTCTCGTATCTATTTTACTCCTATTCGCATACCTACGTTGAATGATGCTGATTTTTACACCCACATTCAAGATGCAAAAGAGGCTTTATATAAAAAACGCCAACAGCATATCATCTATTTATTGAGAGAGATTAAGGAAAAAAAGGCAAATCAAAAAGTGAAAAGATTATGAAAATAGAAACTAAACACAACGTAGAAGAAAAAGCGTGGATGATGTACAACAACCACGCAGAGCAAGTTGAAATTGTAGGTGTTGAAACCGCAGTCATAATGCACTACTATTCAACTAATCCTATTCCATTCATTTGTGAGCCAAAAAGTATGGGAATGAGGATAGAAACCCTCATTACATACAAGGTTAATATGCAAGATGGCACTACAATACAGGTGGTAGAAGATTTACTTTTCCCCACCAAAGAAGAATTGCTAAAAAGTTTGTAGCCCTCGCATCGGGTATATGTTGGGGTGTCGGGTTTACGGCACCCCTTTGTTGTTTCGGGTTTATGTTGGTATCGGGTATATGCCCACCAATGGCCCCAAAATGGCCCAAATTCGCCACATTTCGGGTATAGGGTAGCCCAACCCACCCCACAACGAGAAAGGGCCAAAATAGGCCCTTTCTCTCCGTATCGGGTTTATGCTACCTTTCCCCTGTATCGGGTTTATGTCGGGTATAGGGTGGTTTGGTGGTGTAAGCATACACCTCCAACATTGAGGCCATTTTTTTCAGGGTGGCCGCCCTCGCCTCCTCGCCCTCCGGAGCCTCGCCCAGATAGTGCAGCAGCTCACACACGGCCACACGCCTACCAAGAGGGCGCAGAACGTACAACGCCCCCCGCTCCTCCGTGTCGGCTATATAGTCCGGTAAATCCTTTTCAAGCCACACAGAGCAACAGGCCACAAAGGGCCAACGGAAACGAGTTGCAACGCCATACGAATATGGCCCCCTATCTTTGGGGTCAAATGGCACATCGGGGCAAAATTCCTCATTCCTTTGCCCTATAACTATATCAGGGTGTTGGTGTCGTCTGCTCATAAGCGTTTCGGGTTTATGTCGGGTTTACGGCACCCCTCCTGCCAATAGTCGGCAAGTCGCACCAAGAACGCCCCCAGCGTGAGGCCCTCCGCCTCCGCCATCGCTCGCAGTCGGGCCGCCTCCGCCTCCGGAACTCGCACCCCCAACGCGGCGGACTTTACACCAAAGGCCAAGGGGCGGCCCGCACCTCTACGAGCCCCGCCCCATGCGTTTAATTTGTTCATTCCTTAAAATTTCACTTATGTAGTGGCAGTGTTTGGGCGTAGTCGCTTGCATCTTCAAGCTGCGCAGCGAACGCAATACCCTCGGAAAAGGAAATACCAATACCGGCCAAGTCCCAAGCCTGCGATTCTTCTGTACTTTCTATTTTCTTTGCATATGGGAGAATCTCCCAAGGATGGCGGCCCCATTTCTGCCACTCGTTCATGGAACAATCCAACAATATAATATCGGATTTTCGATAAATGCCAAATCTTGAATTATTCCCGTGATTGTAGCAGTACCCCACGAGTTCAGAGGGGGACGATACCCCCAAATAATTACAAATTAAATCACTTTTCATATTCTCAAAATATTATCGGGTTTATACTATTGTTTCGGTTTTAGGGAGGAGGGGGCGGAGCCCCCCCCCGCTTGGGGCTACCTGTTCAAATTGAACACGTGGCCATTTTCGAAAACGAAATCAAAAAACAAATCACGGGCAAAGGCCTCAAAATCGAAATAGTTGCGCAAGTGCTTGGGCATTTGATCTAGGTAGCCGCATTCCTCCACAAAAAACTCGGCAAAATCTTCCTCACTGTCCCATTCGCCCATCCAGCAATCCCGGAAGCGCTCCACGCCCAAATCATCGCAAGAACTGCAAAGGCTACAAAATGCCTCGTATGCCTCGGCCTCCTCCTCGGAAAGGTCGGCCAAAACTGCCGCCATCTCCCAAAGTTCCGAATTTATCCAACATTCGCCCGCCATTCCTTTGGGCATATTATTGAAATCTTGGAACATAAATTCGGGTTCTGCCTCATCGCTGTGCAATTCTCGGCAAGCAGCGTAAAAATCCGCCTCACTCTCGTAGTCTAACACATTCAGCCAAGCACCGGCAAGACTGCCCTTATTATACTTGCCATAGGTTCCAACATGAATAGAAATATTTTTCATACACTTCTCGGTTTTTCCATACAAGAGCAAAACCGAAAACCGCTTTAATTGGTATGTAACTTCGTTACAAAGTTAGTTATTTATTTTGAATTTGCAAACAAGATATCAAAATATTTTTCAAAAAATTGTTATTTTTTTTTGCACCTCTTTTGTTCTGGCTTGCTTATCTTTGAAAGTGAGGGCGCAGGGGCGCAGAAATGCGCCACACACAGGCGACAAAATACCGCCCTTTTTTAGCGATTATGAGCAAGAACGGAACAAAGGCCCAACCCGACACCGAGAGGGCGCAGGATGGGCGCAAGGTGGCCAAGAACGGCACACCGGAGCAGAGCAAGAACGAGCGGGGCCAAGCGGTGGCCACCGAGCAGGAGCCGACAGCCGCCACACCTCCCACCGAGGGGCGCAGGCTCAACCGGTGCGGCAGAGGCATTGGGCGACCTTTCACGAGCGAGAACGCCCGAGAAATGGCATACAAGGCCCACGAGGCGGCAAGAGAGAAGAAGAGGGGGCGGGAACTCTTAACACTCATTTTGTTGGGACAAACACTTGACCCCGACACCCTCCAAGAGTTTGCACGGCTGGGCATTGATGCCGAGCAAGCCACCAACGAGGCGGCCTTATACTTGGCGATGTACCGCCAAGCGATGGCGGGCGACCGAGAAAGCCCCCGAGCCTTTGAACAGATCGCAAAGGTGATGGGCTGGCAGTTGGACCGCCACGAGATAAGCGGCCCCGATGGTGCGCCCCTCATACCTCCCCGCACCCTCACACCCTCCGAGGTGGCCGAAATGCTCCAAGATTTGGAGCGCAACACCTAACAAGGGCCGAGGGGTGGCAGTACTCCAAGCCCTCCACCCTCACACCTTCCAAGCACCCCCCAACTTATTAAGCGATGACACAAGCCCACGAATATACCCAAGCCGTGCGAGATATTGACGTATTGCGCACGTGGTGCGCCTCCTCTCTCCTGAACTATACACGCTATATGTTCAGGAAGAAGAGCGGCACCCGCTTTGTTGTGGGCGACCACCACCGCAGAATATGCGAGGCCCTGCAACGTGTTATTTTGGGCGAGTGCCCCCGCCTTATTATCAATATGCCGCCCCGATATGGAAAAACGGAAATAATATCTAAAATGTTCGTGGGCTACGGCCTTGCCCTCAATCCCCGCGCAAAATTCATCGAAATATCATATTCGGATGACCTTGTGCTGGACAACAGCCGAGAAGTAAATGAGATGTTGCGCAGCGACTACCACACCCACCTATTTCCCGAGTGCGAGGCCCGCAATATTGCGGCCAAAAAGTGGATGACCACAGCAGGGGGCGGAGTGTATGCAGTTAGCACCGGCGGACAGGTTACGGGCTTTGGCGCAGGCCAAACGACCACGACAAGCATCGAGGAGGTAGCCGAGGAGTTGAGTGGCCCGACCTTTGCCGGTGCCCTCATCATTGATGACTTCATAAAACCCGATGACGCACTTTCCGACAACATCCGCACCTCCGCAAATGCCCGATTTGAAAATACTATACGCAGCAGACTAAACAGCCGAGAAACGCCCATCGTTGTAGTGATGCAACGAGTACACGAGGATGACCTATGCGGCCACCTGCTCAAAGTGGACGGGCGAAAGGAGGAGGGCGGAGAGTGGGAGGTGTTGAGCCTCCCCGCCCTTTTGTATGATGCCGAGGGTAACGAGGTAGCCCTATGGCCATACAAGCACACTACCGAGGAGCTGCGCAAGATGGCAAGCCGCACCCCCTTTGTATTCGAAACGCAATACCAGCAAAACCCGAAGCCATTGGAGGGCCTGATGTACCAGAGTTTCCGCACCTACGACATCGCCCCGATTGGCGGAGTGGCCAAGAACTACACCGATACGGCCGACACGGGGGCCGATTTCCTTTGCTCCATTTGCTACATCGAAACACCGCAAGGCCTCTATATTACCGATGTAGTCCACACAGATAGGCCAATGGAATATACCGAGGTGGCAGTGGCCGAAATGCTCAACCGTAACGATACAAGGGTGGCCAATATTGAGAGCAACAACGGAGGCCGAGGATTTGCCCGAAATGTTGAGCGCAATTTGCGAGAAATGGGCAACCGCACTACATCGGTCAAATGGTTTCACCAGAGCAACAACAAGGCGGCCCGCATTGTCACAAATTCCGTAACGGTGCAAAATATGGTGTTTTTCCCAAGCGATTGGGCAACGAGGTGGCCTACGTTCTTCGGGGCACTTATCGGCTACCGAGCAAGGGGCAAGAATGCCCACGATGATGCGCCCGATGCTCTTACCGGATGCGTGGAGATGATGCAGGTAGGGGGCAGGGGCACACGATTTTCAAGAACTTAATCAAACGAGAAAATTATATGGCAATATCCAAGACTTTACGGCAAGTTATTGATACGGTGGCCGAGGTTGCCCCCGATTATGACTTTGTATATGCCAACGCCAATATGATGAACGTAAAGGCAGACGATGCACAATTTCCCCTCTGCTATTGCGAGGAGATAACCACACAACGGTACCTCAATACTGCCTATGGGCGACTTTTCAAGTACACCTCTTTTGAGTTGTACTTTATGCGGAGGGCACCGATGCAGGGCGAGGCCATTGGCAGAGATGAGATTAGGGAGCAGATAGAGCAGGAGGCGGTGTTGCCTTTCTTGCGTGCGCTGTGGGCAAGGCAACCCCAGACCAATGCGATAACGGGGGAAACGCCGCCCCCGATGTTTGACGACAACGATGTGGCGGTGTCAATTCGTTTCGAGTGGGAGGAGGCGATATGTTAAAAGTTGGTAAATATATATTGGGCCGAGTGGATATTCAGGGCGGGGCCTTTCGCTATGGCAGTCGCATATATATGGCCCAAGTGTTCGAGCAGGAGGGATTGACCGAGTGGCAGAGGTTGGCCAAGATATACACCGAGATATATGGCTATTCGCCCAAGTGGTTAAGCAGGCGCAAGAGATTGCGCAGATTTAAGGAGCTGGCCGAGGGGCTGATGTTCTGGGTTAAGGCCGAGGAGCGAGAGTTGCACCGCACCCCGACAGCCGAGGAGTTGATGGCAGGTGTGGAGGAGATAAGCAAACAACGAGGCCCAATGGCCACAATTAAGGCTCTGGGCAAAGACTTTGGGCGAGACCCCGACACGATTCTATTGTGGCCATACTCCAAGGTATTCGGCATATTGAGGGATGACCTCAAAGAGGCAGAGTTGCAGGAGAAATTACACAAGGCATATATGAGCAAGAGCAATGGCAGACATTGAGAGCATATTGGCGGAGGCGTTGGAGGTATCGGTTAATGAGATACGGCAAGCCATTACAGCCACAGGGAGCAACGCCACGGGGCGCACGTCCAAGAGTTTAGAGGCACGAGTGCGCAAGGAGGGCGATGGCTTTGTGGGTGGTGTGTATGGCCGCCCCTATGCGTGGGCACTCGAAACGGGTAGCAAGCCCGCAAGTCGCAAGGGCACCGCCACAAGCCGCCAGCAGTTCATCAATGATTTGTATTTGTGGTGCAAGGCCCGAGGGTTGCCGAGTGGGGCAGTGAGCGAGGAGCAACGATTGAGATTTGCCAAGTTTCTCAAATGGCACATTAACAAGTATGGCACGCAGCTGTATAGGCGTGGAGGGCGCAGGGATATAATCACCCCCTCGTTTGAAAGATTGGGCCGAGAGTTGCCCAGCAAGATAGGCGGCTATTACGTTACCGAGATAGTGAAGAGTTTAGACAACATAAAGCAGTAGCACAATGGAGAACATATTACATACTGACGCGGCCGCATCTTTGGTGGGCTGGGTGGAAGATGGTGGCGAGGAAATCCGAGCTATTAACGAAGATGGGGGCGTGGGTGTCTGGGATGTACCCCCGACCATTGCCCCCGCGTTCAATCCTTTAATATTCCGCAGGCACAATTATTACATTCAAGATGGGGAGTATCAACCGACAATCTCCCCTCTATTCATTGGGGTATCGAACACGGCCACAGGTTTCACGCTGTTGAGTGCGGCCACCAGCGACATATACATCCGCTATATGGATGAGGCAGGCGATGAATATACCGTGATGATTGCGGCAGGTACAACAAACGTAGAGGCCCAAGAGGGGGAGCGCATCGACATAGTGCAAGGCGTGGCCCTCACAGCTGCGGGGCCTTTCAATGGATGGGCCAAGGACAGCGAACATTACTACATTGCCCCCACCCAAGAGAATTATGATGAATGGGTGCAAGTGGATGATGGCTATTTACTGACAACATCGGAGGGCTATGTGATGTATGGCAATAGTGATGTGGTGGGTGGCTCGTTGACAATCTCCAATCCTTTATCGGGTAAGCAGGCAACCATTTCGGGAGCGAGCTATAACGGAGCTTTGACGCTTGACATTTCGCCCATCGTGCGTGCATGGTTGGCCGACAAGCTGCGCGAGGTAAGCAATAACGATGTAATTGTGGATGATAGTGCCCTCTATATGAGGTATTTTGTTGATGTTTTCAGCAACATGCACTTTATGGCGATTAATGCCGTGGTGCAAATCGGCGAAAGCACTAACATGGTGCCAAAGGTGGGCAAGGTGCTAACCACAAAGCCCATGCTATCATACTACAAAGATTACCCATTGGATTACTCCATGTTGAGCGGAGCGGAGGGGGTTGTTACTCCTAACGGTACCACCATCCCCTACTCCATTAGTCGTATTTTCGTAAAGCAGGGGCTTTTGATGTTGTTGCTTGCCGAAGATGGAACACCGATATTAACCGAGGACGGAGAATATATATACCTCTATGGCGGTAATGGTACGGTGATGAATGACGGCCCCATCCGCATAGTCGAGCGATGCGTGCCCCCTGCCCCATTCTATGTGCGTTGGATAAACTCCGAGGGTGGCGTAGATTATTGGATGTTTCAATTTATGCAGGAGAGGAGCATGGGAGTGTCTAACGTAGAGAGGGCGAGGATATATGTACCCAACCCTGCGGAGGCAAGCAGTAACGAGCGCGTGGTGGCGTTCGACACTAAAAACACAATCCGAGTGGGAGCCACAGGGCTTAAAAAGGGAGATTTTGACGCCCTCCGTAAATTGCCATTTTCGCCTTTGGTGGAGTGGTGGAATGAGGCCACCCAAAAATGGGTAGGATTAACCATTGACAACTACGAATTGAATTACAGCACAAGGCAACCGCTCCATGATGTGGAGATAACATTTGCCCTGCCTGCACTTTACACACAGCAATCAATATGGCAGTAATCGAACAAATATACATTGATGGGCAGCTGTTCGAGCAATCCGAAGAGGGCAATATGGAGTTGGTATTCCAATCTCCTCTATTTACCGATTTGGATAGTATCGTGAGCAATCGCACCAATGAGGTGACATTCCCTCTTACGGCCCACAATCGTAGGGCAATGAATTTGGCGGGGATAGTTTCCCCCGAGAGCAGCGAGCTATACGAGTACCGAAAACATGCTGCCTCCTATTGGAGGGATGGAGTACACATTTTTGATGGGAGTGCCACCCTTTTATCGTGGACAGCCACGGAGGTATCATTTGTTTTCACATGGGGCAATAGCGAGGCTTTTGGCAAACTATTCGATACCAAATTGTCCGCTTTGCAGGATTTCAACATGGCAGTGCCCCCCCGATATTTACCGTATGGCTATACGGGTGCACCCAACGCACAATATTACCCTGCGAATATCTCCTTTGGCGTGGGAACGATTGCCGGGTTACCCCAACAACAATACATCCACCCCTCCATGGAAGTAGAGAAGATATTGTTAAGTATAGAAAGCCATACCGGTGTGAGTGGTCTATCGGGTAAGTTCGGGGATTGGATTGTGCCCTTATTGACCAAGAAAACCACGCCAACAGTCAACATCCTGCAAGCCCCCAAAATCATACAGGGCGCAGTACATCGGACATCACTACCCCATGCCGTATATTTGGCATTGGGGGCAAACGACACCGACTATATTGGCATGGTAAATAATGGGTGGATATTTGACGTGGGAGAGTTCAACACGCTAACATTTACCATTAATGGCACATTGGGTTATCGCCTAACCATACCAAGTGCCGAGGAGAGCGCAACATTTAGCGGCAACATCCGCATCCTTGCGACCGATGAAGATGGTAATAATGGGGTGTTGTTGGCCACCATTCCAACCATTGCCAACTCATGGACTGACGGCACCAACTATGGGCAAGAGTTTACGGTTAGCAATGTTAATATGGACATTGACGTGTCGGATTACGCCTATGTGGTATTCCTCATTGCATCGAGTAGCGCGGAGGAATTGACGCAGGGATATTCGGTAGCGATTGAGAGGGCAAACATTAATATTGTGCCAGATATTAACGAGCCGCAAGAGGTATTGTATTTGGGCAATTCTTCAATCGCTAATTTTCCCACCTATGCCAATCTGCCCGATTGGTCTATGGGCCAATTTATAAAAAACCTCATGAAACTATCGGGATTGTTCGCTAATGTAAAGAGCGGTACCGAGGTGGAATTAGTCAGCATTGGCGATGTGTACGATAGAAGAAGGCAGGCATACGATTGGACAAAGAGGCTATTGGGAGCGGTTCAGACTATTAGCCCCACCTTTGAGGATTATGCACAGCGCAATACTCTCAAATTTGCGGAGGATAATAGCGTCAATGGCTCATACAATGGGGCGTTGCAGGTGGATAATACCACCCTTGATGCAGAAAAGGAACTCATGAGCGTGGATTTTGCGGCCACTGATACCGAGGAGGGGAATATCTTGAATGTGCCCATTTACTCCTATGGTGGCGAGGGAGGCGAAGAGGTAGAATACAATGGCAATGTAACACCGCGCATCTTGCAACGTCAGTACAACACGGTATTTACCGCAGCCTTTAATCTCTCCTTTGCGCGATTGGTGGAAACGGTATATGCCGACTATCAACGTACTATTTTAAGGCCCCGAGTAATCACGGTGGATGTGTATATTGAGGCGAGGGAGTTGGCAACGCTTGACCTTTCAACACCATGCTATTTTGAGCAATTGGGACATTATTATGCGATATTGAATTTGACTACCAAAGAGGGGCATAGGGCGACCGCCACATTGCTCCAACTTGCAGACCAATAATGCTATCAACCGACAACTAAAATACTGAAAGATATGGCAGAGCAGACGACAAAAGAGGTAATCATTGATGTAAAAGTCCAGAGGGACGAGCGCATCAAGGAGTTGCTAAATCAAATGGGCAGCCTCACAAAGGAGATTGTGGAGTGCAATTTGGAAATTTCAAAACTTAACAAGGAGGTTAAAAGCAATGGAGCGATAACGCAAGAGCAGGCCAAAGAGTTGGCCAAACTCACCGCCGAGCGCAAGACGGCCACCAAGCAGTTGCAGAGTTTAAGCCGAGAGGCGCAAAACCTTGTTGTGGCCAATACAGCGGCCAAAAACTCGCTGAACGCTATGAGGGCGGAAATTTCCGCCCTAAAAGTGCAGATTGCCGATATCGATGTGGACACTCCCGCATTTGCCGAGATGGCCAAACAAATAGACACCATTACGCAAAAGGTTAGCAAGGCCGAGCAGTCCTATGGCGTGTTCTCTCGCAATGTGGGTAACTACAAGAGTGGTTTTTCGGCTATTGGTTTTCAGGTGCAACAGGTAGCCCGAGAGCTACCAACGTTGGCAGTTGGTTTGCCGCAATTCTTCCTCGCTCTCTCGAATAACATCCCCATGCTGACGGATGCAATCAACCAAGAGAGGGCCGCTATTGCACAGGCCAAACAAGACAATAAGGAGTTTGTATCGGTTGGTAAGCAGCTCGTAAAATCCATATTTTCATGGCAGACCGCAATGGTGGTGGTTATTACTTTGCTTACTACCCATAGCAAGGAAATTGGAGAATGGATTAAAAACCTCTTCAAGGGTAAGGATGCGATGGAGGCTTACCGCAAGAGTGCAAGCGCAATGGTGGGCAATGTGGCCGCAGAGAGGGCCGAACTTGCGGGCTTGTTTAATGCGCTGAGCAAAGCCGAGCAGGGCACCGCAAACTATTTGGCTGTGCGTAATGTTATCCTCGATAAATATGGTAATTTGTTGGAGAATGAGCGCGAGGAGGTCAAAAACCTTAATAACATTGCCGCGGCCTACGATACTATCACCAAGAAGATTACGGGCAGGGCCATTGTAGAAGGTTTCAACAAACAGATAGAAGAGCAGAGCAAAGCATTTGGAGATGTTTACAAGGATTATTACGATAATCTATTGCCTAAATTTACAGAGGTGTTTGGCGATGAGGGAATATCCAAACTTACGGAGTTCTTAAACTTATTGATAGAGGGAACCGATGAGAGCAAAGCCAAAGCGGTACAATTGGCCAATGCCTTTAATCGCACAATACTAACGCAAGGTGGGGGTAAACTAACGTTCAATGCCTTAACACAAAGGATAGATGCTACGGGTTATGTAGTAGATTCCAAGTTCGCCATTGATAAAATAGCCGATAAGTTTAATAGCATCCAAGAGCCCATCAATGCCACAATCCAAGCGATGCAAACCCTCCTTAAAGAATTTAATGCCGAGGCTCCTGCCAGCAAACAAGATGGCGGCAGTAATGGCAACACTGCATTCCAAAAGGCGCAGAGGGCACTCGAATTGGCGCAGAAATCGGCCGAGGAACGACTGAAAGCCGAGAGAGCCACCGCCTACAACTCCGAGCAAATATACAACGCATCCGAGGAGGCCAAATTTGCCTTTGCTCAAAAGTGGGATAGCAAAGAGTTCGACATGGAGCAAAAGCACCAAAGGGAAATGTTAGACCTCCAAAAGCGTTATGGCGAGATTACCCAAGAGGAGTACAACGCAGAATTGGCAATCCTCGCCACCCAACGCTCCACCTATGAGCAGGAGCAGCTGACCGCAAGCGCGGAGTATGCCGAGAAAATGAGGGCACAATTGCTCAAAGATGCAGAGGCCTTGCGCAAGGATGTACTCAAATACAATGAGGAAACCGAAAAACAAGCCAACAAGCAGAAATGGGAGGCCTACCGCGAAACGACCAAAGATTTGGCGGCAAAGGGCATAATTTCGACCACCGAAAGGGATGACCTCATTACTGCCTCCTACGCATCGGAAAAGGCAGCGGACAACTCCATCACAACAAAACACATCCGCGCTCGCCGTTCCGAGGAGCAGACCAAAGGGCGCAACATTCAGGAGATATTGGATGCCCAATACTCTAAATCGGAGGTGGCGGCGCAATTCAAAGGCCAAATAGCGAGCATAAATCTGGCCATACTGAAACAAACCCAGCTCATCGTTGAGAGGAAAAAGGCAGGGCTTGAAACATACGAACAAGAGGCGGAATTAGCATACCTGATGCAAGACCTCCAAAAGCAGAGATATGAGGATGAATTGGCCGTTGCGTGGAGGAGTGCTGCCCAACAATACGAGATACGAAAAAAATACCTCGAAGAGGAATTGAAACTCTACAAGGGTAATGCGGCAGAGCAGGCACGAATACAACAAGAGATTGCCGAGAACGAGAGCCAACATAGGCACAGACAACTCGAAAATTTCCAAACCTACACCTCCGAGATTGGCAATTTATTGGAGGGCACCAACGAACTCGCCCAAACCCTCTATGATAGGCAACTCGACACCGAGAAAGCCAACAACGAAATGGCCCTATCCGACCTCGAAAAGAGGCACAAGGCTGGCCTTATAAGCGACAAGCAATACAACAATGAGAAGCTACGCCTTGATGAAGATTTGGCCAAAAAAGAGGCCATCATTGCGAGGAAACAAGCAATAATGGAGAGGGCAATGGCCCTATTCAATATCGGTGTCAATACCGCATCGGCCATCATGAAGATTTGGGCCGAGGTACCCAAAGCGGATTTCGGTATTTCTACGGGGGTTCTTACCGCTCTTGCGAGTGCCGCAGGTGCCGCCCAAGTTGCCGCAGTATTGGCCCAACCATTACCGAAAGCACGCAAGGGTGGCCGTATTCAGGGAGCCACACATGAGGCAGGTGGTGTGCTTGTGAATACCGAGGATGAGGAGCGCATTGTGGGTGCTGACCCCGCAAGAGCCTTCCCCGAACTGCTCAACCTCATATCCTATTTGGGCAAGCGCAAAATGCGCCTACCCGATACAGGCTACGCGACACGCAGGGCGCAGACAATTAGCCCCGATGTGTTGGCAAATGAGGTGGGCCGACAGGTGGCGGTGGCAATTGACACCAACAATCAAAAGCAGGCAGAGGCTATTGGCCGAGTAGTGGGGCAAGAGGTGGCCGAGCAGATGAAGAACGTAAAAATCTACACTGCCGTTACCGATGTGCGCAAGGCCGAAAGGCTCCACGACCGCATTGTGAACTCCGCCAAGATGTAGGACACAACCCCAACAAAAAATACAATTATGACACTTTATGCTTTTATCACAACCGAGTTCTCCGCAGAGCAGCGCAGAATTATGGTGAAATTGGGCCTTATGCCCCAGAGAGTAGAGCGAGATTTAGAAATTTATGCCGGATGGCTTGCTCTACAAGGAGAGAAAAAGATGGAGATTTACGCAGAATTGGCCGAGAGGTTTAAGACCTCTGAAAGTCTGGTGCGTGAGGCCATTAAGAAGCTCGCCCAAGAGATATAGTGCCAACATGCACGAAATAGGCTAATTGCCAAAAAAACGCGCACTTTACAATCGTTTATCCCCCCTAACTTTGAGTTAGAGGGGATATTTTTTTGCCCCACCCCAACTAAATGCTGATTTGATATTATGCTGACTATTAAAGTTCATAAAAACATCTATCCCGAGAATGATGGGTGGTTTGGAATGTTTGGCGAGGAGAGTTTTGTTTTCTCGTTGGAGGAGGTGCAGCGCATTTTTGCAGAGCACCCCGAGGAGCAGGATGTAAGGTTTGACATCCATAGCAACGGAGGAGCCATTACAGAGGCTTTCGCCATTTACGATTTCTTGCGCACAAGTGGGCGCAATATCCACACCAATATCGAGGGTAGTTGCCATTCGGCCGCAGTCGTATTGCTGTTGGCG
>Ga0233370_1000015_pt1 | contig 27024 bp, 26 predicted proteins | sample ElkDunMinimDraft_2_FD_180686 | JGI IMG/M metagenome (GOLD analysis project Ga0233370, IMG submission 180686) | Fecal eukaryotic communites from dung pellets of Tule Elk in California, USA - Elk Dung D2 | ecosystem: Host-associated > Mammals > Digestive system > Large intestine > Fecal | place...
TTCCACTTTCAGCGAATGAAAGAAGCTTTCCACGCAGGCATTATCGTAGCAGCAACCTTTTGCGCTCATACTTCCACGCAGATTATGCCGCTTCAGTTGCGCCTGATAATCTGCTGAACAGTTCACGGGCTGCGGCAGTAACACCGATGCGTTCAGCAAGCTTCAGGGCTTCACTACGAAATTCAGGCGAATGCTGTTTACGGGGTTTTTTACTGGTTGATACTGTTTTTGTCATGTGAGTCACCTCTGACTGAGAGTTTACTCACTTAGCCGCGTGTCCACTATTGCTGGGTAAGATCACTTACCTATCGTCAGTTATATCTTTATGGCGATGCTTTTTTAACCACTGCCAAGGAGTTATAGAGTAATATTTTCTAAAACTTTGTATAAAATAAGACAAACTGTTGTAACCACATACCCTTGATACAACATAAATATTATCCATCCCGCACCTCATCAAACCTATTGCTTTTTTCATCCGTACGTCTGTGGCTATCCGACTGAATGCTGTCCCTTCACTATGTAGTTTTCTTTTAAGCTGACTGCCACTTATACACAATATTGATGCGACATCAGACAAATACCATTTCTTTGCCAGTTCTGAGGCGATAATAGCTTCAACACGTAATGAGAAGTTATTTAGCCCACCTAATAATACTGGCAGGAGCTGTTTTTTTTCATTAAGATAATCCAGCAATACGAATAATACAGATTCATAAATATGAGTATTGCCATGTTCGTCTATCAGAGATATTAGAGATTTCAGAACGGTACCGTATGCTTTCTTTCTGAAAAAACGATTTTTCCTGTTGGTCTTACGAAAAGCGTCTGCATTTGTAAGTCTGATATACAAGTAGTCACTAACAAACTGACTGGGTATATCAATAAATCTTACATATCCTTCACAGGAATTCATGAAACAGGAAATGTCATTTCTCTTTATGAGAAGGATTTCATCTTTATGGAAATACACCTCCTCATTATAAAATGAAATACAGAATGCTCTTAACGTAATGACAAAGCAGTATGAAAACATCATAGTTCAGGTGTTACCAATAGATACTCAGCAAATGAGTATTAATTACTGCAGTAATAATACGGACAAAACAAGTCTGAATTATATATGTGTGTCAATGTTGACTGTCTTTCTAATTCGCTCTGACAGTCTCTGTCAACTCAAGCCTTTCAGTGAAATATTTAACCCTAACATTTCCTCTTGCTAATTAATTATTGTTTGTTTGTTAACTTTTTTGTGTCTATTTTTGTAGGTTAGTCAATGGCATGACGTCTTTCTTAGGGGCTGTAAAGTCTTCATATAATATTCCCTCACGTATTATACTATCTATTGTGACTTATATGATAAAACTTACCACTTATAATTGTGTCCTAATGCGCAATGCATTTCACGTCGTGAAATGCTATATGCTGCTACTTTTATATGTTATAAAAAACATCATTATTTACACTGCGTGTTTTTTATTCAGCATACCATGTAAGATGATACCGATGATGTGACCCAGTTCAAATAATACAGACTGTCTGTGATTTTTAAGCTTTTACTGAGCATTTTATTGACGGTTATTTATTAGTGAATATTATGTTCTATAGCGGTAGTTCGTCAATACTGTTAGAAGGCTACTCCAGCAGCGGCAGAGCACTCAGGATACTTTTTCGCCACCTGCATTGATGATGTGTTTAAATCCAGGATGGCGCAAAACAGCGTGCTGTTGCTGGTGCAATTGGGTTGCATATCCATTTCCCCGAACAACAGGGATGTTTCGGCCAGCCAGCTATAAATGGCGGTTATGTTCATGATGCCATCCCTAGCATAAAAAATATCATATTTTCGCTGGAAGAGAATGACTGACCTGTTATATCTCCGGCAGGGTCATGCTCCTGCACGATAAAAAATAATGCTCGTTATCATCTGTGATGAGCCTGAATTTGCAGCCCGAGATAAAAAAGTAGCCGAACGCCTGCACGATTTGACGCCCTTTATCGTAGTAAATCATCTTGGCATTACTGATTTAGGGGCAAGACTTTGTCGTGCAGTATACCATCCCTCCTCCAGCCTTTCCCGTAAGCAGGGTGTAACCAAAGAACCGCTTTTGCTACTTAAAAATGTGCGAGGACTTGAACTGCTTCCGTAACACGCTCACTGCAGATGTTCCTGCTCCAGCTCAAAGCGCTGTTCCGACGTTTATTTGAACTGGTGAAGCTCCCGTTGTCAGCCACATCGGCTATGCATTGTTCCAGTTGTTGATTGACATGAGTGAAGCTGTCGAGCCTGCAGTACGAGACAAAAAAACTCTCTGTGAGATATATTTCATCATCTGCTCGACCTTACCTCTGATTCTGGCCCTGCCGCGAACGGTAGCCCCGTGGCAGGAAGTCACAGTAGTCGGCCAGCAACAGGAATCCTGTGTTAAACACGACTTTCCCGTTGTTATTCTTCAACACAACTGCCTTCGGGTTATCAACCAGCCCTATTTTCACACTGACACCGAAGTAGCGGAAGGTGCGAACCAGAGATTCTTAGGTGTGCCCAGCATCCTGTTTTGGTGCGGCGAAGACATGGAAGCGGCGGGAGAACCTCAGCGTATAAACCGCAAAGTTAACTTTGCACCAGAGCCCGGTAACCTCCACCTCAACTTCGCCTCAGTCATGCTGGAGCTGGTATCCTAGCTTTCTCCTTTCAGTTCGAACATATATCCTCAATGGATCAACCGGTCTGCGCCGCCATTGTCTCATCCACGATGATGCTGCCCCACATGCTGAACTGAATGATTACTAGTTACTCAGAACATTACTGAAAAATTGAGGTAACAATGTAACAACCTGCTCCTCCATCAACTTTTTATGTTGTACCTGAATTTTTCGCGCCAACTCACCTTTTGGCCCATTCGTTTGTCTTTATTGGATGGGGAGCCAAATATATAAAATGCAGACCTTTTCTACCCTCTGGCGCTAACAAAACAGCACAAGAGGGTAAAAGTCACAATAGACAATAATTTTCCGAATCAAAAATCTTTTGAAAAAACATGCAATACTGATATATTGGAATTTTCTACATTTAAAGAATAACTCTCAGATAAGGATTTTACGATAACATTACCATCTACTCTTACCAATATAGTCACCGATGTACCAAAGCCTTTTTCTGGTATGTTATCAAGAAAGTAAGGAAAAGTAGAAACATTGTCGCGAGAAATAGTAATCTTACTACCTATTTTTTGTTCAGATGATGAGTACGTTATTAAAGACTCATCAAAACTTTCCGCCAGATAATTTACCAAAAAATCATTATTCATTACTCCCTCTACGCGCGGCATTGGATTATTTGTAAGTAATTCAAAAACTTCTACAGCTTTTTTTACCCCTGTTGTACTTGTAAAACCAGCTAAAGGTATTGTTGTACCTGTATGTACCTTATAAAGGTATCCTCCTTTTCGAGCAACAATTGTTGTACAACCGCTCAAATTTCCGCTTGTAATGATTACCGGTTTACCTTCCTGCACTTCTTCAAGTGCTATTTTTATACCATTTGCCCCTCGAGCAGAATTTGATACACGAATGATGCTTGTTTCATTAGTGAGATTATACTTCTTCCAATAAGTTGAGCCGAGCGAGGATGCGTCTGATAGAATTTCTCCAGTATAGGTGTTCAATGTGGGAATACCATTCAACCCCACTGTACTATTATAGAAATATTGATCATAGCCAAAGTCATCAAACCGGTTTTTTTTGATGTAGAAAAAGACAGGTTGTTGCTCATCAGCATTAGCAGATTCAAAATACGGATAAATCGCACGCTGACGTGTTGATGAAATACTCCCCCTCCCTTTAAATATATCAATATTACCACGATTTAATTTCTGTAAGTTAAGCCTTGATGTACTTTCGATATTTTCTTTAAAATATCTCAGAGATAACAACTTGTGTATAATTGATATATTAGGTGGAGTTGATGGCTCAGGGAAATTAAATCTCCTGTCAACCACAGCCAGTACTTCTACTGGAGCCTCATCAGGAATTGCCCAGTGATTAACATGCGAAACGTTATTATTGTTTATATATTTCACTTGCACTTTTATGACTACAAGAAAATGTCGTCTGCTTGCCGCATCTGCACTGTTAATATTTGAAGTATATTCAGTAAAACCTAAACTCGACTGTGGGCCTTGCCCCAACAAAATCTCATGCAATTCTTCGGTGCTTCCTCCTGCCGTATGATAACGGGCAATATTCCACGCTTCTTCTTCAGTTGTTCCTCGCATCAAGGTTACAAGTCTCTCCCCAAAGTTTCCAGCTCTTTTAACGTAATTAACAATCTCCATTTCTGGCGTTGGTTGCGGTAGTTTTGGGGTCGAATTAGGATATAAAAGAGAGCTATCATCATTAATAAATGATAACGAAGACCCCGGTACTGCAGAATATGGTTCATCTTTGAAAAATATAGGGAGTTTGAGACTTTCAAAATCGAACGATTGCCCCCCCTTAAGCCCACCACCTCGAGTCCAGAAAATTTTATCATTGTATTCGGTACGATAAATTCTTCTGGATGAAATTTCATATCCTGTTTCAATGTCAACTTCATAGTAGATGCCGCTCAGAGAATTCCCTTTTACAGCGACGATTTTATTATCTTCATCACTAAGCTTTACAATATTGACATGCTGCCCAGAACCTTTAAGCTCAACTTCTAATACTTTAGTTTCTGATATACTATTTTTATTAATTCCATATTCCTCCAAAAACATATCGATATTTGTTTCATTCAGAGTCCTGATCTCATGCTTTGTATATCTACTAAGTATCTTCTGGTTTGTGCCCGCCTTACTAATCAAAAACGGAATTGCAAAAGATAACCCAAGCAATGCTGCATTTGTGGCTAAACCAGGGATAGCAGAACGACGTTCTTCATAAGTATCACCATTAATTAACTGATCAAAACTGATCCCCATACTGGAAGCAATAATCCCCAGTCCAAGCGTAACAGACACCTCCGGAATTGCGACATCAAATATAGGAGTCATTGATAAAATAGTCTGAAGTATGGTCAGTGCATAATCTCGTTGAGCCTCACTGTTTGATTTTATAACGATATCACCATCACTAAAACTACGTTTCTTGACAGAAAATGCTACGGCATCGAAAACATCTTTATTATTAATCCTTTTATTGGAGTACAGAAAGTAAGATTCATTAAAAACGCCATCATTTTCTATTGCATTGAGCACTGAATTTACACCCGCATAAGTAATTCCATCTTGACGACTATATAACGAAAAATGCTGGGATAGTAACTGTTTATTGTCGTTCTCTTTAATTAGATTTTTAAGACTAATTCGTAAATCAGCAATATTTTTTTCGAATAAAAAAGGTTTTTTTGCGCCAGGAATAAAAAGCATTACCCGTTCATTGTTCTTGGCCACAAACATATCAGAGGAGTAATACCCATAGATATCAAAGAAGAATAATGATATATTATCTCTACGATTCAATGCGCTAATAGAGAAATTATATTCATATTCATCAATTTCTCCGTTTTTATAAAGATATAAAGCTGAGGAAATATAATAATTTTTTAGTAATAACTTAAATTTATCATAGTATTTCGACCAATAATCTGACAGAAATCGACCATAAATACCTGAAAAATCACACCCTTTCAAAAAATAAAGGTATTCTGAAGGAAGCATTTTCTCTTCATTTTTTTCGTTAAACATATCTGCACTGCTTGTTTTATAGATTCCCGCACTTGCATTTGCATCATCAAAAACATCAAAATGATAGCCAATATTAATAAGTGCGGCTTGAGTGAGTGTCAGTACTCCTGTTTTATATTTTCCAAGATGATCCCATCCGGTGTAAGATCTACTATTACTCCGATTTTGAGAAAATCGTATAAAATAAGTGTTATCAGGATCCACTTGACTAAACCAAGGTAAGTCTGTTTTGAAACAACGCCTAATGTAATCGCTAACTACTCTTTCTGGCGAAGGGAAATTTGATACCAACTCATTGTACTCAAGAAGATATTTTTGTTGCCATTGAACGTTCATAATATCAATAAATCCTCAGTCAAACTCAATATTTTACTACACCTTGCTACCATATCTAATCATTAAGCTAAAGCAATTTTTAAGGGAGCATTTATTATACGCATTGTGATCTTACTCACGTAATATGGACACCGCCCTAAGCGAGGTTCTGGTTATCAAATTGTTCAGAACTAAGACCGCCACACCAACTGTGCCGTCGCCAACGATTGTAATCACATTCGATATAATTAAACACTGTTGCTCGCATTGTTTCCCGGCTAATAAAGTGTTCTCCGTGGATACATTCCACGTTCAGCGAATGAAAGAGGCTTTCCACGCAGGCATTATCGTAACAGCAGCCCTTTGCGCTCATACTGCTCATTAGATTATGCCGCTTCAGCAAAGTCTGATAATCTAATGAGCAATACTGGCCTCCACGGTCCGTGTGAACGATAACGTTCCATGATCTCCTACGCCGCCACAGCACCATCTGCAAGGCATCGCAGGCCAGTTGCACCGTCATGCGTGGCAACATTGACCAGCCAATAACGACACGTGACCACAGGTCAATGATCACTGCCAGATACAGCCAGCCTTTATCCGTACGTAGTAGAGTAAGAGGCAGAACGTAGTCGGACTAATTCCCTGCCTCTCCTCCCCGAACCAGACGGGCACCTTTCAGCGCATCCGGCTCTCCGTTTAAACGCTGGCGAACGCCATTGCCACTTCAGAGTAACGCGATATATATGTGTTTCTGGTTTCCGTCCTCAGGTAAGGGTTACCTTCTGGCAGACGCCAGCGGAACCGCTTCTTGCCTTGCCCGCCAACAGGTACAGGATTTCGCCACTGAGCTTGCCGTGGTTGGTTTTACCAAATAAAACTCACGTTTTACTCTGACCTGGTTTCGGTGATTTACACCACCACCTCATCATGTAGGCAATACCTTTACGATATTTTCGGGTCAGCCAGTGAGCCAGCTTCCAGAACACCACTCTGTCGATATAACTGAATACTTTGGCCTTAAAATCAACGAACTGATAGAACGCAGCCCAGCCTTTCAGTTTCTGGTTGAATATCTCAACCATATCGATTTTGCTTTCACTGTAATTACCTGATAACAAAGCCGTTAGTGACGCGGCGAAGTTTCTGGCTTTCTCCTTCGGGATCGTCGAAACCACCCGCATATCGCCGTAACGACTGCGTTTGCGGATGTTCCTGTGGCCCAGAAAGATAAAGCCGTCGTTTACATGGGTGATTCTGGTCTTGTCCATGTTCAGCCTGAGCTTCAGGCTGTCTTCGAGCACACCCCGGAATTCTGCCCTGATGGCTTTCGCCTGTGCTTTGGTACCCTTGACGATAAGCACGAAATCATCGGCATAGCGACAGTAAGCAACGGCAGGTTTCCATTGCCAGTTTTCTTTGACAGCAGTACTTCGGCCTCGCTGGATACTATGATTCCAGTACCAGCGATCCTTTCTGGCTTTTCCACTCAGGTAGCGCTTATTCAGATACTGGTCGAACTCATTCAGCATGATGTTCGACAGCAACGGCGAGATCACACAGCACTGTGGCACACCTTCACTGGCATCCAGGAAGAGACCGACATCAACATGCCCGGCCTTGATGGTTTTCCACAACCGGCTAATAAAGCGTGCGTCACTGATCCTGCGGCGGACCGCTTTCATCAGCAGCCGGTGATGTACTGTGCTGAAGTAGCTGGACAGGTCACCTTCAATAATCCAGCCCCCCCGTGTTTCCCCGCAGTCGGTGAGCTGTAATTTCACTGTGCAGATCGCGTTATGGAGCTCTGCGTTCAGGCCGGAAGCCATACGAGAGCGTATGAACATCACTCTCCCATATCGGCTCCATCACCATCAGCATGGCCCGCTGAACAATACCGCATCGCTGGGATACCCAGTGGTCGCAGTTTGCCGTTACTTTTCGGGATATAACCCCATCTGGCTGGCATAGGCTGGTAGTGACCAGAGATAAGTTCTTCGCTGAGCCTTTGCAGCTCAGCAGACAGTCCGGCCTGTAGCTTTCTGTGTTCATACCGTCAACACTGGGAGAATGTGCTCTCTTTGACGAAAACGTGAGCCACGCCGCTTCAGCCAGCCCTTCTGATAGAGTTATCAGACGCAGCAGTTGTGAAATCCGTCGGGATGGATCGGTGACCGCCCATGTGGCAAGCTTGCGTTGCATTTTGCTGATTATCACAGGTCTTCACCTCATTAGGTCAGTTAGTTTTCTCAGCAAATACATTTAAACAGCTTCCCTTCGCATGTAATAGACTTTCCCCATCGTGGACTACTACGGAAGCTCCGCCAGCCAGCGTGTCATCGGAGCCATGCCCCCCTTAGCATCCGTCGCTGACCTTCCCCGGTTTACCGGCCTGGACTCAGACATACTGAGGGGGCCGCTGTCGCACTTTTTATCCTTGCTTGCCGCAAATTGGCAGGGAGCAGCAGTCTGAACTGTGAAAAAAACTGCTGACCCGATATTCAGCGTACATATCTGTATATCTTCGTCCGGTAACGGACATTTGTCGTTACCGATCCTCCCTGCATGACCTGTCAGATCACGTTGGCCATGGTGACATTTTCAACCCACAGAGGCGGATTAACGGGTTCATGTTCTTCAGCCTTTCAGCACTAACCCTGAGGATCATCTCGGCTTAGTGATCTCGCCTCAATCCCCGTTGTCAGCGGGTTACATCACCCTGCGGGCATGCCGCAGGTCACTGCCGCTCAGGTTCACCACCGTCACAGCCGGTGGGCTTGTTAGGTTTCTCATCGTGAGTTACCTGTTCAATATTCCAGACAGACTAGTGGTTCATTTGGGCGTCCCTGCTTACCCTGAACTCCGAGCACACTATAGGTCACATCACCGCACCAGAGCTGATTTGTGTCAGTCACGGCGAATGCCGTTCAAGGTAGTTAGGGATAGCAACATGTTCATGACCACCACGTTTATACCAGTGAGTCGACTGCTGACAATTGACCAGCCCCAGCTCTTTCATGAGCCTGCCAACAAGCCAGCGTCCCGTCTGGTAGCCTCTCCGGGTTGCCATTGTGGCGATACTTCTTGTTCCAGCCGGAGCGTAGCTGATTCCATGTAGCTCAAGTTCCTGACGGCGTAATACAGCCCGTCTGCCCTTTGATTTTTCAGGACGGTTTTTCCAGTATCTGTAGCTGCTGCGATGGGCCCGAACATCTGGCAGATGTGTGACCACCGGATAATGCGCTCTGAGTTTCCCGATTATCGGGATCTGTTCAGGGACTCTGATATCAAGGTCGCGGTATCTTTTTAATATTCCGCTATCCATTTCAATTAGTTGTAGTTTCTTCTTTAACTCACGTATTTCGATTTGTTCCGGAGTTATAGAGGAGGCTTTTGGTGTTTTTCTTTGACGCTAATCTCGCAGTTGTTTGCTCCATCTTGCCATCGTGGAAAGGCAGACATCCATAGCTTTGGCAGCATCAGCCACTGTGTAGCTCTGGGCAACAACCAGTTGAGAGGATTCGCGTTTGAATTCAGGACTCTTTTCATTTGTGCACCTGTATTGTTCTGAGGTAGGCATATCCATTCCGGCTGAAACTGAGAGACACGGTTTACCGTAATCAGGGGAAGTGCACCAACTCATAGGTCTCCACCACATCCTAGTACATCTCCCGCATCTTCAGAATGTGAGCAATTGTGCACTGGTACTGAGCGCCCCAGTCAATGAATTATATAGAAAAACGACGTTTTTTCCTGCGGGCCACCACTGCCACAAGATGGAAAAGCACAGTTGAGTCCTTACCCATCAGGACTTTTCCGCAAAAAAACACTGTTCATTCCCCTCCCCAGAGCACGATGCAATACCCCGGTAAATAGCAGAAATAATTCTCAGAAAAGCCTCAAAGAGTAACATTCTGATGTGGCAGATAAGACAAAGCCGAGTCACAGTTTCTGTAAATCAGTCTACCTGACCAAGAGTAACACCGTAGTATCAAAAGCAGCGCAAGAAAGCCAGTATAAATTATACTGGTTCGCGTTATTAACACATGTAACTTAAAAGGTTGTCAGATATGGGATGATATATAGGCCTCCAAAGGAGGTCATTACCTGTTTTAATTTCAGGCAAAATGTCACATACACCTCATACATAACACCATTCCCCGCATCTGCGGGACAGTACCGGTTTGCCACAAAACCGTGCACTCTCACATGACCGGAGAAGATATGAGCCGGATACCGGGGCTCTGAGACTTAACGCTCATGTAAACTTTCTGTTACAGACTCTTCCAGAGGACTAAGAAGATAACTAATTACGCTTCGCATTCCTGTCTTTATTTCTGCGGTGACAGCCATACCCGAGCTTAATGGAATGTGCTTATTCCCGGTTGACAAATCATTCTCTTCAACTGAAACAATGACATTAAAAACGAGTCCCAGTTTCTGGTCTTCTATTGCATCTAAATTTATATTTTTCACCTTACCCACCAGATAACCATATCGGGTGTAAGGAAAAGCCTCCACTTTAATGATGACATTCTGCCCGACGTTAATAAAACCAATATCTTTATTTTGTACCAGAGCAGTAACCTCCAGCGTGTCATCTTCCGGAACGATAACCATCAGTGTTTCCGCTGTTGTAACAACCCCACCTTCAGTATGAACCTTCAGTTGCTGAACTTTTCCCGAAACAGGGGCCCTGATTACTGAAGCCTGTTGACGCTCTTCATTTTTCTCTAACTCCAGAGTTAATAACTCAATGCTGTCTGTTGTTTGTCTTAGCTTATCTAAAATTTCATTTTTAAAAAGCTGCGTGACAAGCTGATATTCTTCTTTTGCAGACAATATTTCACTCTCAATTTGCTCCAGTTGCGATTTATAAACCCGTAATTCATTTTCTGCCTCGACATATTTATTCTCCTGCTCAAGTACAGCATGTTTTGCAATTGCCTGTTTATGCAATAAACTCCTGAAATCATCCAGACGGCTTTTTTCAACTCTCGATAAATTTTCATAACGGTTTATACGGGCAAGTATTGTTAATCGCTCAGCTCTTTTCTTATCCAGATTCAGTTCTTTTTGATACTTCTGATTTTGCCATGTGGAAAACTGTTCTTTTATCAAAGAAGTTAAACGCAGTACTTCCTCTTCAGATACATTCTGAAAATAAGGCTCATCAGGAAGCTTCAGTTCAGGTAGTTTATTTAATTCAATTGACCTGCTCAGAATTTGATACCGAGTTTGTTCCAGCCTGTTCTGTAACAGTGATGACTGTGTTTTTAACGTATCAGCTTCAGCTCCCAGTGCTGTAAGCTTTAATAACACATCTCCTTTCCGGACTGACTCTCCTTCTTTTACGAGAATTTCTTTAACTATTGAGTTTTCAATAGGTTTAATTTCTTTGCTACGCCCACTGAGTGTTAATTTCCCATTTGCAGTGGCAACAATTTCCACCTGACCTAAAACAGATAAAATAAAAGCAATAACCAGAAACCCCATAATAAAATAAGCAACCATACGCGGCCGTCTGGATACCGGCGTTTCAATTAATTCCAGATGAGCGGGTAAGAATTCATTTTCGTCCTTTTCACGTACCGGAGTATCTAATTGCTTCCGGATTTTCCATGTTTCACTCCAGACTAGTTTATAGCGCAACAGGAACTCACTGAACCCCATTAACCATGTTTTCATATTCTTCTGTTCTTTCTGTTAGTCTGACTGTAACTGATATAAGTAACTGTATAAACTTTCCGGCTCAGAAAGCAGCTCCTGATGTTTACCCTGTTCAACAATTTTCCCTTTTTCCATGACAATAATGCGGTCTGCATTTTTTACTGTAGACAAACGATGAGCAATGATTATGACGGTTCTGCCCTTACATATTTTGTGCATATTGCGCATGATGACATGCTCCGACTCATAATCCAGAGCACTGGTTGCTTCATCAAAAATGAGTATTTTAGGGTTGTTCACCAGCGCCCTTGCAATTGCGATACGTTGACGTTGACCTCCGGATAATCCTGCCCCCTGTTCCCCGACAATGGTATTATACCCCTCACGCAATTCAGAAATAAAATCATGAGCGCCTGCTAATTTCGCTGCATAAATAACTTTTTCGACGGACATGCCAGGATTAGCCAGTGAAATATTCTCAATAATACTGCGATTAAGCAGCACATTGTCCTGCAACACAACCCCCACCTGACGACGTAACCAGTTAGGATCGGCCAACGCAAGATCATGTCCATCAATTAATACCTGGCCATTTTCAGGAATATAGAAACGTTGAATTAATTTAGTTAATGTGCTTTTTCCTGAACCAGAACGTCCGACAATACCAATAACCTCCCCCTGCTTAATACTGAGATTGATATTATCTAAAATAACCGGAGAGTCAGGCTTATAGCGAAACCGGATATTACGAAAAGTGATATCACCATTAATTTCCGGTAATGCCAGTTTACCATGATAACTTTCAGTTGGAGAGTTAAGAACATCTCCAAGGCGGGTAACTGATATACCAACCTGCTGGAAATCCTGCCAGATTTGTGCAAGGCGAATAACCGGTGCAACAATTTGACCAGCAAGCATATTAAAAGCAATTAACTGACCAATACTTAAATCCCCGGAAATAACAAGGTGTGCTCCCAACCATAGGTTGATGATCATAACAGTCTTTTGTATTAACTGTATTCCTTGTTGACCAATGGTTGCTAATACTGTCACTTTGAAGCCTGCAGCAACATATCCTGCCAATTGTTTGTCCCATATGTTTGTCATCTGAGGTGAGACTGCCATGGCTTTTATAGTGTTAATCGCCGTTACTGATTCCACCAGGAAAGATTGATTATCTGCATTCCGTGAAAACTTATCATCAAGGCGACGTCGCAAAATGGGGCTAATAAAAACAGACCATGCAGCATAACAAGGCAGCGAAAATAAGATCACCAGAGTAAGCTTTGGGCTGTAATACCACATTACCACAAAAAATATGAATGAAAATAATAAGTCCAGAACAGATGTTAATGCCTGTCCTGTCAGAAAATTACGGATCTGGTCTAATTCTCTTACCCTGGCAACAGTATCACCAACACGACGACTCTCAAAATAAGAGATCGGTAGCGCCAGTAAATGCCGGAAGAGTTTGGCACCCAACTCAACATCAATCCGACTTGTACTATGTGCAAAAATGTAAGTTCTTAAACCACTGAGTATAATCTCAAACACCACCACAACAGATAATGCGACAGTAATAACATTAAGGGTTGAAAACCCCCTGTGCACTAATACTTTGTCCATAACCACCTGAAAAAAAAGGGGGGTTATTAATGCAAATAATTGTAAAAAAACAGATACAACAAGAGTTTCAATAAATATTTTTCTGTATTTTATAATGGCAGGAATAAACCAGGTAAAGTCAAATTTTGCTAGTTTCCCGGTAACAGAAGAACGGGAAGCAATAAGAATAATATGCCCCTGATATAACGCCTCAAACTCAAACTGTTCGAGAACACGGGGATTTCGCTGCTCCAAATCAAAAATAAGATATCTGTTTGCTTCTTTACTGACTTTAGTTAGAATAAAATGACGTCCATCCTCACTCCAGACTAATGCAGGCAGAGAAATAAAGTTTAATCGGTCAATTGTTTTTTTTACCTGTTTTACCTTTAGTTCTAAAGATTTCGCAGCAAGCAACCATGACGTTAATCCCAGACCAGTCCCGTCTGTATCAAATTTATGTTTAATTTCTTCCGGGTTAACAGAGACGTTATGGTATTGGGCTAAAATCTCCAGGGCGTATAACCCATAATCAATTTTATGACAAGAATCCATTATGACTCCCAAAAAATAGCAATCTTATGTGGCACAGCCCAGTAAGATTGCTATCATTTAAATTAATATATTATGCTGATGCTGTCAAAGTTATTGAGTTCCGTCCATATGAAAAATCACTGGCATTACCGGACAACTGCAATAAAGAAGCGGCAGATCTTTCCTCCTTAACATCGAAGTTACCTGCAGCTGAAATGATTTTGCTGATTTCATTAATTAATGGATTAAGATTGTCCTGGCTCCCATAAGTTGATGCATCATGTCCATACACATAACTTACCTTGTTATTACTCTGCTGATATTCAAATGCTTTTTTAAGAGAATCTGGTGTGATTACCCTGCCGTCTTTATCAAAAATCTGCTCTATCTGGTGATTAGAGAGATGATCTGACTCTTTTTCAAACCAGTTTTTAAATGTAATACCATTTTTGTGGCCAATAGAAAGAACATTACCTTCAGCTTTATACATAATGAGGTCATTCCCTTCTCGCTTAAAGGCAACGTCCCGGAAATCTATATCAGCTAAACTGAGTTTATCGTCTTTCCCCCCATCATCGTCAATAATATGATGGCCATATCCTGAAAGATAACGATAAATATCATTACCATATCCACCTTTCAGAAGATCATTCCCTTCTCCGCCATCAAGCAGATCTGCTCCCTCACTGCCGTACAACTTGTCATTACCTTTTCCACCGGATAATACATTTTTAGCAAGAGAATTCCCCTGAACCTGAAGCTCATCATCTCCGTCACCGCCGTTAAGGTAATTATTACCTGTCCCCCCAATTAACTTATCATTGCCATCACCGCCATAGAGCTGGTCATCCCCGTTTCCGCCCCTCAGCGTATCATTACCTTTATCACCATATAAGCGGTCATTCCCATCATTTCCTTCTATATGGTCATCACCATCCGCACCATGGAAGATATCAGTAAATTTACTGCCAAAAAACTTGTCGGCACGAGTGGTCCCAATAAGTTCTTCCACGGAATATAAGTTATCTGTCTCTGTTAAATTTTTACCATTGATATGAGTGAATTCATAACTCCGATATTGCGTTTTTTCAGTTCTTTTTCCAACAGAAACCTCCTGCTCCTTCACAACTTCCTGTAAAACCTTAACATCGCCACCAAGTACACGTGTTACCGTGTAATTACCCGCTTCGGTTGCTTTTGTGCCATCAATGGTCAGATAACCGGTATCTGTTTTATCATAATAAACAACATCATGTCCCTTTCCTGCGTAGATATTGGCTGAGCCGGCAGCTAAAAAGACCTTATCATCCCCGTCTCCCAGGTGTGACTCAATACGAATTTCCCGATACTGGTTATTCCCAACTGATGCGTGCTGAATCAGGTTAGAGTAATCATATACAGACCCCTTGTCCTGAACACCTTTTACCGTCCATTTATCAACACCCTTGACTAATAACTCGGTAATATACTCGTATTTTCCGGATTGTCTTCTGTCACGTATTTCCTCACCTGGAGTTAACAATGGTGTAATGAACTTTAATAATGTAGAAGATTTACTGTCAGAAAGGTCAATATCTCCTTTTAATGGGTCAAAGATTTGTTGCTGGAACTCTTTTGGCCTTCTTTCCAGCCGCTTTCCCTCTTCATAATAGTCAATATAACTTTTACCACTGAGTGTTTTGTCTCCATTTCTGGTGACACTAGCTAACTCACCTATCAGCATATCCCAATGTTGTTGAGTAATGAGGACTGATCTTTCAACAGAATACTCTTTATTATACTGAGATAATATTTTAAAGTTATCTTCTAAAAATGCGGCATGGCGAGCATCATATCCATTTTCAAAGTAATTTTTACCGTGTTTTTTCTCCCATTCAGCAATAACATCAGCCATTTTACTGGCAACATGTTCAAACATTGCCTGCTTTGAAGCCTCAAGGATACCTGAAATTATCCCCGTAACAGCACCTACCAGTGCGCTTACCGGTGCACCAACCAGAGATGTCGTTGCAGCAGCACTAATACCTGAAGATACTGAAGCCAGTACAGTGCTTATCGTTGTTAATGATGCATCAATAGCTCCTGTTTCTTTGTGGAAAGCAGCAAGTAAACTGTCACCATCGTATCCAAGTTTTTTGAATCGTTGTGAATACTCCTCTATTTTATTTGCACGTTTAAACTTATCGGCAATGGACAGGAATGAGAGGGGGCTAATTGCTAATGTCACTACAGAAGCAATTAAACCGGCAGCAGCAGCAGATGTAGATAACCCCTGTGCAGCGCGCTGTGCGATAATATATTGAGAAATACCTTTTCCAACATTACCCAGTACTTTCGTTGTTAATTCAACACCTGCTGCAGCTTTAGTTCCGGTATCTGCATCTGCATTGCTCAGAATGAAGCTTGCTGAAATCGCAGATAAAATACCCGATACAGTATCTAACCCTGCACCGATATTATCAAGGTTAGGTAAATTCTGTAACTTATTACCAACACCGTTCAGGTGCTTTGTATTGGATAATACACTTCCCAGCTTATTGAGTTGTTGAGAAAATGAGTTAACATTATTATTAAGGCTGGCAGCTGTGTCCACGAGTTGGTTGATTAGCTCAATACTCGCTTTTGCCAGTTCAGAAGAACTGACATTGCCACCAGATTTTTGTTTCTTTATCAGTTCGTCTATTTTCATTGAGGAAAGTGCAGTACCCAGAAAATTTTGAAAGGTTGACAGTACACTGCCTGCCTTTCCTAAGTTATCACCTATATTTTCAGCACTGCCGCCTAATTTATTACCCGTTTTTTGATACTTTTGCAGTAATTTGTCTAATTGTGGTGCAAAGATAGCCACTCCCCGTTCGGTGAGGCCAATGAGTTTCTCTGCTGTGCCGAATACCTGTTTAGTAATCGCCGTGCCATCCTTTTCATCATACTGGACTTCAATTCCCAGTTCATCTGCCGTCCTGACAAGGTCATTAAGGCTTGAACCCTGTCCTTTATAATCTTTAGGGATAAGTAAAATGAGTCTGTTTCCCGCATTGCGGGTTTGCTCTGCTGCTTTTTTTAATGCATCTTTCGTGCTTTGTCCTGCTGAGTGCAATTTATTTGCAGCAGATTGCTTTGCAGACTGCAGTGTGCTTTTAATTTGTGCAGTGGTTATTGTTGGCATTTAATTACCTCTTAACCTGTTAATGAAAAATTGAAATCTGACTTGTTTTTTACTTCAGTTATTAACTCGTGGTGATATTGTTTAAAAATTTTATTCGCTAACTGTTTATCAATTTTACCTCCGTGAAATTCTGATACTTTACCAACATGAGTTTTTGGATCCACCCTGATGGCTCGGAATAGTTCATCAGGGAATTTTTTTCGCATATATTTGTACAGGGCACCGTTATCCCCGAAAGGAGCAATCCAGTCAATGAACCATTTACGATCACCTGAAGTCCAGTCTTCTGCGACTAATGAGGTAACATCATTAAGATATTTAATTTCATTTTTTAAACTTAAATTAGCCCAACTACAATATGCAATAGGGTAATTATCCCGGGTTAATAAAGCATATTGGTTAGCCCGTATTGCAGGTAATACATTTATTGCAAACAAAGAGACTGGCCAGTTTCTGTGTAGTGGGGAACTGGCCCAGAGCCAAGATACATGCCCAAGAACCTCTAATGGATTGTTCATATTCATAATAAGCTCACTATAAATTAAATTATATTCTTGAATAAGTAAAACAGAGTCTGAGAGAACGATAATAAGCCTTAAGCTTTTAAATATGTTTCTTGCATTTAGTTTCATAACGTACATTCGCATTCATTGCGGTAGCAGGCTTAAAAAAAGCAAACAAAAATGCTTACATATGCTTATTTTTTATGCGTGTCTATATAAACCATGCTATTGCATTCTCTTCAATATGCATATTCTAAAGAACAGATATCTTTTTCTTTATCATACACCTAAGAGTATAGTTACTCATATATAGCTTCCTTGCCCAGAACCAATCAGGCGTCAATAATGGTTTCTTGCCGAATGATGACCTGTGAGTTGTCATGTGAACCTCTCTTCTTTATCTGCCCCTGTCAGATAAAGGTTTGGTAATCAGGTCATACCAGTCAATGCCCTTCTTCTGACGTCAGATAATGATTCAGAGTGTTTATCTTATACACTACGCTCCCAGCACGCAAAAGAAGGCGACAGCATTGGAGGATGTGCAAGTATACTATAAAATATGAGTCACAATTATGTAATACACACAAAAATGCTGTAGCCATGATTTAATTTCACCCGACTTCAACAATGTCTCATCAATAAGCATGCTACCGCCCTTCCGGAAATTACCAGTATCAACCGGGACCAGAATCCTCTGTAACAGATCAATCCAACCAGAGACGACCTTAATTCTGAACATTATAGAATAATGATCTGTAAATGTTCAATATGGTGGACATATCTATTGCCGTAGTGAAATAGGTTAGCACATCACACCAAAAGATATTACAAAAACAATTCCCCCTGAAATTTATCACTAAAAACAACATAAAACACTAGAAAATAATAATAAAAACCAACAAAAACATAGTCAATTAGCGCAGTAATAATTTTCAAGTTATTAAATTTATAACATGGGGAATTTTAACGAAAACTGATCGAAACAAATCAGACCAGTTAACCAGTCCAGTCGGTTTTATGATTTCACTCAGTATACTTTTAGACTGGCTCCCTGAATCTCCAGATAACCAATATCATTTAAATAAGTGATAGTCTTACAGGTCCCTTGAAATACCTGACTGTGGATGTATCTTAGAATAAGAGACAGGCTTGAATATATGTCTAACACTAACGCTAATCAGATGTGGAAGTTCACGGAGATATTGCAATTACCTCCGGATGTCAACGACGGATGAAAAGTGGCTGGGTGGAGATTTTCATGTCAGTGGACTCATGACCCTCTGCCTAAGTAGTTCAAATCCGACTCGACCATACATCTGGCGTTTCAGCATCTTCAGGCGATTTACATGACCTTCGACAACACCATTACTTCAGCGACTGCTGATTGCCTCACATATAGCCGCAGCATCGGCTTCCATCCCCGCCGCCACGCGCCAAAGTTCTGCTGAACCGCTTTCGTGGACTCGAGTGAACCAGCTGCTTGGCTGTGTAGTGGATCGGTAATTCAGGACACCTCGAAATCCTGTTAATGTTAAAACAGTGAAAATGAGTTGATGCATGATCAAAACCCGTCGGACTCAACGTACCTTTTCCCCGGAGTTCAGGCTTGAAGCTATCGAACAGGTGGTTAAATACCAGCGTGATGTCAGAGAAGTCGCGCTGGTACTTGAGCTCAACCCTGACCATTTGCGTAAATGGATACGGTTGTATAAGCAGAAACTTCAGGGTATTGAGCCCGCTGGTAATGCTATTACCCATGAACAACGCGAAATTCAGCAGCTTAAAGCGCAGATAAAGCGCCCTGAGATGGAAAAAGAAATACTAAAGCAGGCCGCCGTGCTGATGAGAGAAATCCCGGGAAGCTGTCGCGCTAATCACACGGCTGAAAGTAAAGTGGCCAGTGCGGGTTCTTTGTCATTTATTCGGTATTCACCGTAGCGTTTATTACGCGCAGGTGAAGCGTCCTGTTAATGTGCAAAGAATTGAATTACGAAGTCGGGTGAGGGCTTTCCATGCTCTCAGTCGTGGCGCAGCCAGTAGCCGGGCAATCAGTCAGATGTTGCGCCAGAGTGGCGTTGATGCAGGCCGGTGGCTGGCACGACGACTGATGCGGGAATGCGGGCTGACAAGTCGACAGCCGGTTAAACATCACTACCGGGTAAACGAAGACAAAAGTCCGCCATTGCCAAATTTACTGAACCGGCAATTTAACCCCACCGCACCAAACCGCGTCTGGTGCGGCGACATCAGTTTTATTCTCCTGCAGGACAAATGGTGTTATCTCGCGCTCGTTGTTGATTTATATTCACGGCGGATTATCGGTTCAGCCCTCTCATTAACCGCTGATGCTGAGTTGGTATGTAAGGCTTTGCGTAATGCACTGGAAACACGACCGCGTGATGGCCGCATGCTGTTTCATTCAGATCAAGGTGTTCAGTATAAAAGCAATAAATACAGAAAGTTACTCTGGCGTTATGGGGTAATGCAAAGTATGAGTCGCAGAGGGAATTGCCTGGATAATTCGCCGATGGAAAGAGTCTTTCGCAGCCTTAAAAGTGAATGGCTTCCGAAAGGTGGTTATGGTGATTTTAGCCATGCGGTACGCGATATAAACCAGTGGATTAATGGTTATTACAACGTTTATCGACCTCACATGAACAACGGTGGTTTACCGCCTTGCTTACATGAAGAAAAGTGGAAACACGTTATCCCGGTGTCCTGATTTTGTGATCCACTACAGTCTGCGTAATGACAAAGATCTGACAGATAAATACGCCGTCATACTTGAGGTGTACCAGAATATCTGCAGTAACCAGCAGTTCGATCTTAACGGACTCGAACAGATGGTGAAGAGCCGTCTGTTCTACATGCTCTTAAGCCGCAGAGGCCCCGAAAGGAGCTTTTTCTGTCCGGGCTCAGCCAGGTAATCCAACACCAGATGATGATGGATTGCCTAGCTGGAAGAAAATCTCTGGCTCTGCTCCCGACACTCAGCCACCATTCTAATCGCTTCTTTGCTGGTCGGGGGCAGCTCACGAAACGGAAAAAATCATACGCTAAGCCTCACCAAGTATTCGTAACGGTTGTTCGACCTGCTTGTCCTCTGAAAACGGCGTATAGCGCAAGAATACAGCCTATCGCTATAGGCAAGCCTGTTCAAAAAATAGGCTTATCGTACAATGATTTCCCATATCCAAACTCACCCCTAGATGGTTAAAATCACGCCATAAGACTACCAAAACTCAGACGCTTGAAAAACGCCAGAAAGACCACATTTATAAAATGTGATTAAAGTGCCCAAAATATATTGATGAAAAGGAAAGCAGAATGGCCTTAGTACAGAAAAAAACGCTGAATGAGCTGGCAACAAACACCAACGATAACTTCTTCGGGGAACGATTTTCAGCCGGAGATGCAGTTCCGCACTCGGGGATCTACAAATGCACGAAATGTAATCGTGAAGTGACGGTAAATGCCCACTCCAGAGACAATACATTTCTTCCCTATTACCCTGAAAGTACGTGTAAATCACCAATGTGGAAACCTTATGTTATTGCAGACACAAAAGCGGAATGGTGAGGGATAATGCATGAATCAAGGGTGGGGGGAGAGTCAATGGAACGAAAACGTTCGTTAAGGAGATAATTCGTTGTTTATATCTAACAACTCCCCCGTTAAAAAATCCTCTGGTAGAATAAATGTATAATGATAATGGCCCAGCATATTGATATGCCTGTGCATTATGGGAGATAGGTTACATTTATACAATGCCAGGCAGAGCATAAAAGGGGCGAAAGAAAATACCAGGGCGAAGCTGCTGAACATCATTTTGGCAATTTCAATAAAGGTACTTTCTCGCTCACTGTCATTTTTTAAACTCTTCATGCTGCATTTCGATTTTCCTTCTAAGATCATAACTCGCATACCTGTTCTTTTTATGTATATCTATATCTATTTTTGTGACGAGTTCAAACCACAATGTTCGCACTCCCCATGCAGCGTTATGAAATATTTCCGCAACGGCTATAGAGTCTGTATTAACTGCTTCGGTCATGTAGTCGCTAATACGTTCAGCGGTAATTTTCGTTATTTCATCGTAATTCATTTTATCTCCTACAAGATTATTTAATGGAATGCAAAATATCTGGCCTGATAATAATGTTCCAGAATTAATATCTGCAGGCTATGTTAAGTTGTCCCCACACACAATCTACCTGTTTTTATGCGGCATCTGCGCATGTAAGGCAGCGCACGGTGGTTACATGTAGCACAGGAACAAAACCGCCAAAGTGCCAACCCCTGGGCAAGACGGTACGGTCGTCTGGATATAACCAGTCATCCTCTATCCCTGCGAGGCCATGCAGCCTGTCAGCGATGAAAATGCCTCTGTGCGCGGTCGGAGTGGTCCCGACAAGGGTTTATTCTGAATTCATCGCGCAGACGTCCTTTCGAGAAACATCTGTCTTCGGCAATCGCCTGCGCACGTCTGGTGGCCAGCTCATCATTATTCATGGTTCTTGCATCTCCGTCAGACGTTTTTATATCCGGACAGCCCCTCTATGGCCACTTCTGTGCAGTATGCAATACACGCAGGATATACACTTTTCCCCACTGGCTATCGACCTCATAAACCAGAACAAAATGCGGGTGAATAACCAGTTCCCGGGTACCTTCCACACGACCGTTGCGGCCTTTATACGGCTGCCCGGCCATGCTGCTGGCTGAATAACCAATCCGTTCGTCCAGTTCAATGGCGGCCATCAGGTTCTACTCCGCAATGTACTCACGAATGCGCTTCCTGTCTTGGCTGGCCAGTATGGTTCAGAATATCTCCATCATTTATCGGCAACCTTCCTGCTCATTTCATCCCGCCATGCAGCAGCAGAAGATTCGACCATGTCATGGGGAAGCACATCGCCGCGCTCGAGTTGCTGACGTCCTGCCGCAACCTGGTCACGGAACCAGGTATTATGCTGCCGTTCAACGGTCTGGCGCATAAAATCCCGGATTAACTGAGAGCCATTACGGTCCATGCTTTTTGCAGCGGCCATAAAAGCATCCTTCAGTTCAGCGTCGATTCTTAAACTCATATTAACCTGTGCCATTTATCACCTCGTCATTACTACGTATATACGCAGTATATAACGATTCAGATATTGTCACCAGGATATGCCGCGCCAGCGGCATGGAAGGCGGCACGCTGTGGTTACATGTGATACCGGAGTAAAACCGCCGAAGCCCGGCGTCAGTCGGTACGGATTGATAGATTTCACCTTACCCATCCCCAGCCCTGCCAGATTATACCCGCTTTCAGCCATGAGAGAGTTTCTGTGCGCGGTCGGAGTGGTCCCGACGAGGGTTTACCCGAAGTCGGGGCGTATCTCCGCGTTAGCGGGCCGTCAGGGCCGCTTACGAGCGTGTATTCAATACGTCCAGCTAGGAGACTGACAGCGATGATGATGCTTAGTTACAACATTCATAATTAAAAGCGACTCTGTTCCGGCCCGAAGGGCCGGGGCGGGGCCGCTTTTCAGTTATGAGGGAGGGGCTTTGTGGTTTCAGTTCTGCGCTGGACCGGGGTTTTTCTGGAGCTTGTCTTTGTGTGTTGTAACTAAAGTGGCTCCGGTCGGGGCCCGTAGCTTGTGGTGGGAGGCGCTTTTAAATTCTGAGCGGCGCGGCTTTAGCCGCTGCAAGCGAAGGCCTCTTTGTATTTGTTCACAGAAGTTTCAGAGATAAAGACTTTCCCTGCGGTGAAGAAACGCAGGGGATTAAGTAACTGGGGTAAGATTATATTGCAGGTTTGCTGTTTCCGGTTTGCAGCTTCTTAAAGTTCTTTGTTTGCGGATTTATGTGGGTAACTGAAACAACGTGGACACGTTCAGATGACTGATGCGTGGTTTTATGGGCAGATGTGCCCCTCTGAGAGGATTTAAGGTGATTGTGGCGGATTTGGGGCTGAACGGAACCAGCGCCGGAAGCCCCTGAGAGGCTGGCGATGATTCAGTGCTGAAGGGATGGTGCTGTTTAGTGTGGAGGAGGGGCAGCCAGCGTCAGTTCAAGCTGATACAGCTCCCTGATGGCCAGCTGCTGTAAGCGTTCCGGCGTGCACCAGTAGGCTTCATCCGGCGGCATACGCTTCAGGATGTGCTGTGACATCTCGTAAATCTGCTGGTCGGCGGGTAATTTCTTCAGACCTCTGGCGCGCTTACTGGCTGCCGCTTTTGCACGACGGTGTTTCAGCGCATCCAGGCTGCGCTGCAGATACCAGCGTTTTCTGGCCGCATGTACGGAGATATCTTCATCCTCACGCAACACGCCTTCCCGGATGAGTTGCTGGCGGATTTCACTTTCACACAGCCGCTTCTGCTGCTGTTCGTGAAGTTTAACCATGTCGACGCCCAGCATCTGCCAGCCAGCCGGTGTTATCCAGACATAGCGTGGCAGACGCTGGCGGTTTTCACGATCCCACATCGTTTCCTCTGAAACACCCAGTACACCAAAACGCACCTGTTCGGCCAGAAGACGGGAAAGGCGGGAGACCGTCACTTCCAGTTCCGGAATAACCTTTCCTTTGCTGTCTTTCGGGCTGATTTCTCTGGCCAGACGGGAAACACTCATCCCCACGGTGTGTGTGCCCGCATCACTGAAGCTGACCAGAACTGGCCAGATGGCATCGAGGAGGTGCTGTTTTTCCGGACGGAAAGCATATTTGCGACCAGCGAACGTCCGTTTCTGCACGTAAAAAGGATGCCGCGACATGCGCATACGCAGGCTCTGTTCGCCAGTCACCGGGTCCTTTTTCACCAGACGGTTATAGGCATACCCGAGCTGCCCGCTCAGCGCCTTATAGCGCGCAGGACGATACCAAGTCGGATTTTCGCATTTGGGTTTGGTGGAGTGCTCACCACGACGGCGTTTCGTGCGCTTCCTTTCCGGTTCAACCAGGAAAGAGGTCGCCCTTCCCGCTTCATAGTCTTCCCAGAAGCGGATTTGTTCTTCGGGAACCAACTGAGCCCAGTGGCCTGGACGGGTATTTTTAATCACCATACCCACTCCGTAAGACAGCCAGACGTGCTTCAGTCAGCGCCAACGGAAATATCCCTAAAAACTCAAAAAAACGAGGCGTCAACGTTATTGTGCAGCGCTTATTGTAAAAATATGATGACGGGGAACAGACTATAAACCCAAAATCTTCTTCCAGTGATTTAATTGCTCTGACAGCTCGCTCAATAGCTAAATGACCATGAGCATTTTTTCTGGCTAATCCGCAATCAAGTGCAAGTTCGGTTATAGAACGATGCACTTGATTTGAAACAGGATCGTAATAGAAGCACATACCTTGCAACAGTGCATCAATAGCTCTGCGACGAAGAACGGAAGGCTTGCGTTTACGTTTACCATTAGCGCGCGCGCACGCAGAAGCTATATCGAATTCAAATGTTTCGGTAAACCCCACCGCTTTGCCCATTAGCTTCTCACAGAACGGCAACGTCCTGGCACCTTCACGGGGTGTGAATACCGGATTCGGGTTCTTTACTTGGCGGTAATACGTTTGTTGAAGATCAGTCACACCATCCTGCACTTACAATGCGCAGAAGGAGTGAGCACAGAAAAAAGAAGTCTTGAACTTTTCCGGGCATATAACTATACTCCCCGCATAGCTGAATTGTTGGCTATACGGTTTAAGTGGGCCCCGGTAATCTTTCTAGTCGCCAAACTTGAAGAAGATTATCGGGGTTTTTGCTTTTCTGACTCCTGTACATCCACATCAGAACCAGTTCCCTGCCACCTTACGGCGTGGCCAGCCACAAAATTCCTTAAACGATCAGCAATCTATCACTCATGCCGGAGATAAGCAAGAATGTGAATATTTACGAAGAAGCTCTGCGTTTCAACTCTGATTCAATCAGCTTTTCAAGCATCTGCGCCTGAGTAATACCTTCCTCATCCGCCAGTTCGCTCAGCCTGTCTTTTAACCTGGCCTGTATAACAGCATGAAAAGCCTTATGCGTATTGCTTCTGCGAGCCAGAGAAGCTCTTTGTCTCTCTCTGGCCGGAACAGGGTTACCTTTCCGGTATGCACGCTTGGTACCTGTTGAGGAAGTCACTGTATTTTCTGCCTGCGACATCTCGCCTCCTCTCTTCTCAGACAGGGATCGCTTCGCAGAGAATACTACAGTTTTTTGAAATCAGCGACTTGAGAATTGTGACGAAGATCTGTGTTGGCGCACAAATCAACAGGGATTACTGCCGTTTAGTGTGATTTTGATAATGAAATGACTGAAAAGCTGGAAATGCCTTAACCCGGGAGCCGGCCCCGGGCGGGACCGGCTGTTTCTGGCATATCGGGTGTCTGCCCCTGAAATACCTCACACTTCCGGAAAGCGGGGACTTCCGTCCCCGCCCGGCAGCTTACTTCCGTGCTTCGTAGGCCAGAGTTACCTGCACCACTGTATTTCCCCTGTGAATATTCAGTTCACATAACCGTTCCCTGAATATCAGTGAAAAACACAACACCGTGGCGCACACGGCGAGCAACCCTATAAGGGCATATTTCGTCATAAACTTTGACCTCTCTGCAAGGAAGAGGCTACAATCAGTAGTGCAACGTACTTCATGCAGACCTCACGAGTTAATGGATTAACAAGTGGGGTCTTCGCATTTCTGGTACCTGCGTCTTGCCTGAACCAGAAAGGCTCAGACACCCGCCGCGATAATACCACATTCCCTGTTGCTGACTATTACCTGCATTTCCCGCTTTTTACTACAGAAGCACGAAGGCGTCACTCCAGCCAATAAGTATGCTTTTTATTTACATCCATTTTTAATCCGGTACCGACGTTTCCCTCCAGTTAACTCGCTTTTTGTATGACTCATGGCAATAAAATTTTCTTTACCATATGACAACATCCCAATAACATCAAAGTGGTCTTTTAATTTGATGGCATCCTTTTCACTTACAGCGACAATAAGTTGTTTACCAAATTTTCTGACCATCATTGCAAACTGTGATACTGCTGATCCACCACCTAAATCAGGCCACCAAACACAATTAAAAATGATTGTGTGCTCTTCACTATTCAGTGCATCCCTGATAAAGGAGACAGCATTCTCATTTCTCTCTACATCTGAATCACTGTTAATCTGAGTGAAATCATAATATTTAGAACCTGGTATAGAATACCCCTTAAAAAACTTATCAATGTGGGAGGCAGAATTCCCAACAATAAGAATATTGTGTTCACGCTTAATCATCAATTCTGATACATCATCATATTTCATATATTCACCATTATGAGATAAAATCTGGATACAGGTGGTTCCGGCTTTCCCCCTGTGCCCACCATTTCCCGGTTTTTATTCAGAAACGCCGGGAGCGGGGAAAACTTGCTTTTTCCTGTTTCCGGGGTTGGACAACTGAGCAACGCGAAGGCGTCAGCTACGATATTCCGGTGACTGCTGATCAGCCCCTGTTGTATTCAGCCATTCTCGGGTCATCTGC
>Ga0233370_1000016_pt1 | contig 26528 bp, 61 predicted proteins | sample ElkDunMinimDraft_2_FD_180686 | JGI IMG/M metagenome (GOLD analysis project Ga0233370, IMG submission 180686) | Fecal eukaryotic communites from dung pellets of Tule Elk in California, USA - Elk Dung D2 | ecosystem: Host-associated > Mammals > Digestive system > Large intestine > Fecal | place...
GAAAGTATATGCCAATATCGTGCCAAAATAGAAATAGGCAGGGAAATTTTATTCCTGCCTATTTTTTTTATAAATTATCTATTGCCAAAATTCTTTTTCACTGACTTTTTCGTATCTTCATAAACTTTCAATGCGTCATCTTCAAAGGTTTCGACAGATTTAAGTCCTTCCTTAAATTTGACATATCTATCTTCACACTTTTCAGAATCGAATGGGCTTGTGTCCTTAACAAACTTCTCCCCACACACGGGACAGACAATCGTATCGCCCTTATGAGCCTTGTCTGCCACCTCGAATCTCTCCTCGAGTTCAGTCTCTGCGAAATCGGTTGCAGACTTACCAGTGATACCCTTATAGGCTACAATGCCCACAACCACAACAATCAAAAAAATTAGAATCTTTTTAAGCATAAGTTATTAAATTAAAAAAGTTAAAAATTAAAGTTTAATCCCACCACTTTACCAAGACCACGACTTTTTAACCATTCATCGTATAAAGAGGTGGGCTACCACCATCGCTACCCTTACCACATTCGGGTTTGCCAGTATCTATTTCATTTAACCTCCGTCGGAGGACTACTGCGTGCTACTTTTTATTCCAATGTTCAAGGTAATCATCCCAATCTTCATCGTCTGCATCACACACATAATAGTATGCTTCGCAACAAATCTGATAAATGTCCTCACAATCCAAATCCTCAATCAGATACTCCACAACCTCGAAATCGTTACACTCCTTGTTAGATACCACACCAACTTCAAGAGCAATATGGACATTGCTAACAATAGGTCTGACTGATGTAACATACAACTCCTGCTTGTTTGGAGTAATCAAAGGTATGCAGTTAAAGTAATCATCGTAGGTTGATGGGTCAAACTCAACATAGTTCTGATGCACACCCTTTGAGTTCAAAAAATTGTAAATTGCCTTTACGATATTCTCTTTCATACTTTATTGTTTTTACTTAATGAAAAGCAACAATCGTGCCAAACCCTACACTTTTGTATAATAATGTAATGAGCGACCCCAATCAGAACCAGTATCATCCATTTCCTCCTCACGAACACACTTGTATCCAATCATTTGCATTAGATAGTCTGCTCTCAAATGGGAATGTTTCCAATCGCCATCAATGTCAAGGACAATAAACCCATCCAATAGATAGATGTCATCAAAATACAATTCGTATTTTTTCAGATGGTCAATGATTCTCTTAAATTCAGCCTGCATATTTTTGTTTTCCCAAGTTATATACCAAAATCGTGCCAAAGTGTTACATAAGTGTTGCAAGTTTCTTGATAATGTCAGATACATCGTTTGCCCCAAGGTCTCTATACCTTTTCCCATTAGAGCTTATCAGACAATTTTCGCAGTACATAACTTCATAGTCTCGTCCACTGGTCAAAGCCTTAACCCTAACCATAGTTACATTTCCATTGTACCCGTTAGGTTTAACAAATGGCTCACTTGTGATTACACAAGGTACATTATGTATCTGTGCGTGATTACCAGTTGTCAAATCAACTGAATACGAATTATCGTATGGTGTGTAAAGCCTACCAATAAGACTTTTGTCCTCAATAATAATTGTTATCATAAAATTAAAATTTATTAAAGATAGATTTCGTTTTCCTTGCATACCCTTTTAAGGTTTCTCATTTCATTCACATAGTATTCGTTTCTTCCATCTGTGAATCTATCATCAAGACTTCCGAACCTATCTATGCAACGAAAGATAAATCTCATAAACTCTGATTGAAGGTATCTATGACATCTTATAGTCAGATAGTCAAGAATCTTCTCATTATTGCGAGGACTTCTGTTGAACAAATCCTCAATCTTTCTACCAACAAATTCCTCGTAGTTACCTCTATCATCTACTTCGTATTTGTATGATTCAATCAGACTTTTGATGTTAGATACAACTTCTGCATCCTCAATCTTATCCAATCCCTTTTCAATGATTTCAATTCTTTTTTTCTGAAACTCTGTCATATTATTTGTTTTTTAATGTTACGATAAATGAATATGCAAAGGTCGTGCCAAACCGCTAATCATATTCAACATAATCAACGGTTGTCTCACCATATTCAAATTCGCACTCATCCAGATGCTCAGATGCGTAATCCATCGCTTCATTTGGGGAATCTGCTTCAACCTCCATAACACCATTATAGATTTTGGTGCAAGTAACATAAAACTTAGGCATACTTAATTTACTATATTATAATGTTTAATAACTCTTTCTGCTATCTCCCATCCTTGGATTTTAGACAGATTATATACATCCTTGATATAGGTCAGTAATGTTCCCATAGGTCTTTCGTTGTCTCTTTTGGCTCTTTCCAAAATATCACTGCGAGACCAATATTTTAATATGTCGTTGAATATCTCTTCTTTTGTCATATTTTAATACTCAGTTTCAACCTCAGCCGTTGGATTTCCCCAAATTTCCCTAACATTAAGTGTCTTTCCGATTGCATCGTGAAACACATCACTCTCCACTAGTTTGTAAAAATCATATCTGACTGCGTTTAGTTCTACACGATACGCTTCCTGCTCAACCGCATCACATTGAGAAATGTAATCTTCAATGCTCTCAATGATGTCTGGGACATCATAATATGTATAAAGAACTACCATAAATCTTACTCCTCATCATCCTCTGGCAGTCTTTGCTCACCAGTGTAGTTGTTTAACACCCACTCAATCAAGAGTTTACGATTACGAGAATCAAGTTCTCCCATAAACCTATTCATTCTGCCGTATCCATCGCCATCTTCAACTGACTTCCACTTTCCTACAATATGGGATGTGTTGCAAGTCCACTTGATGTCTTTGAAAAAAGTTGGAAGAACATCCCTTTTCTTTTCTCCAAATGATTCATACTCAATGTAGTCGCTTGCGTAGTTGAGTGCGAAGAAAAAGAATTTGTTTACTGCTTTTGCTGAAAGGCTTACCATAATTTTGTGTTTTACTTGTTTTACTTTGTTGAGGTAATGGGTCTCGAACCCACATTCTGCCATATATGTACCTGTAATGCCATTTTACAATGTATGGTGCATATAGGTTGTCCTACCTTAATTAGACGATACCTCAAAACCATTATTCGATAGAGCAACAATCGTGCCAAACATTAAAGTTCCTCAAGAAGTTCCTGTTTACACTCACTTATCCAAAGAGTTGTAAGGTTGTGAATAGGATTTGTTGATGAACTCATCAAGGTACGACTAATCAAGTCCTCCTTGTAGCGAGTTTTCAGTCTCTCAATGGCTTGTGGCACATCAGCATCTTCCTCATTATAGATGCCATAAATATGCTCATATATCTTGTCTTTCCACAACGCCTTGAATATCTTTTCAGCAACCCACTCAAAATTACCCAAAAAGTTATCTTCGAGTCTTTCTTTGTAGTTGTTAATATGCTTGGCATTATCAGCCATCAGTTTCTCAATGTATTCCTTTGTTATCATATCTTTGTTTATTTATTTCACTACAACTATATGCCAATATCGTGCCAAAACAACATTTTACTCAAGAATTTCTTTACTTGAAAGGTCAATAGAAACCATCCACCCAATTTCTTCTGGAAGAGCATTAAAAGTGAAGTTAGTATCGTTATCCTCACAGATTTTTATATCTGATTTATCTTCAAAATCATAACAGAGTTCTTCGTATTTAGATATGACTTCGTTTTTAGCCTTTCTAAATTCCTCAACTCCTTTGACCATTGTTGAACAAGGAATAACTTTATTAAACTCACTATTGTGATTGTCAATGACCTGCACTATATATATCTTACCCATACTTAACAATTTTTCTTAATGAAATTACTAATATCTTCGATTGCTTTATAAATCGGCAAAAACTGATTGATTGAGACATCATCAATGTTCAGTATTGTTGAATCTTCTAATTCAAATTCCAAACCAAACTGCTCATCAATTGTTACGAAAATCACATTAACCCATCTTGTGCTAACTGGAAGCATAGGCAATTCGCTGATTGCATTCTTTAATAGATATTCGTTCAGATTGATGTATTCCATCTTATTTTCATCAAGAAAATCTGCAACCTGCTCGACCATTTCAGCCATAAGGTCATCAACTTGATTGTAATAGTATTCTGCGTATGTCATTTCCGTTTGCGTTTTGTTAAAAGATAATACCAATATCGTGCCAAAATGTTACACTACAAGATTCTTTTTAACATTACTTTCCACATCCTGCGTATCGAACTCCTCGAATTTCACTACTACGGGAGAATACAATGGCATTAGAAAATCAGTATCTTCTGTGGTATAACAAGCCATATATTTACGACCACTCATTTCTTTTACGATACCATCAGAAAAACCAAAATACCATACAAGGGCATTAGGATATAGTTTATATAATACTGGAATCATTTTTCGCTTTTATTTAATGTAACTTAAAATTAGTTCAGTGTCCTTGTCAGAAACCCAAGTGATGTTGTATCTTGTCTTGCCATCAACAAAACATAAAAGATTGACATTGAAAACATTTTTAACAACCCTAACCTCATTAGCGATAATGGGGATTGTCGAAAAATCAATAAATTCATCAGTATCAGTTCTTACCTCAACGATAAAACGATGTGCAGGGAATTTGACTGATTTCTTTCTTTTGTCCTTTTGATTGAGAAGTGCATTGATTAAGACCTCACAATTTCTTTTATGTTCCATACTCTAAATCATTTAATTTGTTACACTAAAATTTAATGCAAAGTCTGTGCCAAACTACCAATTTTCTTTTATATCAAGCGCAGCAACCCAAACAAGATATGAGATTGCAGTATGCCTATCAGCAATTTCGGGGTCATCACACATTTTTTTTACTGCATCTGATAACTCATCATCACTAAATTTTTCAAGTTGTTTCTTAACATACTCTTTGTTAGCGATTGCATCACAAGCATCATCAGCACTCCCCGACAATGGCACATCTTCCACATCAGCCTTTTCCAAACCTAACTCAATGTATAGGTAATCCAAATATGTATATTCCATATCCATAACTTTTTTTATTAAAGCCAACCTGGGTCTTTGTCAAGCAATGAGGTATTTGTCTCCCCAATCACACTCCTAATAATATCATCAGAGAGATTTCTAATGTCAATACCAAACTCCTCGGTACTGCCCAAACATTTTACAACAACCTCTGGCTTGTTAAGGTAAATGCCAACAATGTTCAGATTTCTCTCTGAATCAATGGAAATTTTTAGGTTACCACAAAAATAAACCTTATCATCCATTGTTACACCTCTACCTGCTAATTGAAGCAATCTAAACTGCCTATCTCTATTCTCTACCATTTTATTTTATGTTTAATTGTTTGTACTAAAACTATATGCCAATATCGTGCCAATGTTACAAGTTTTTTAATAAAGTTAGATAAAAACTTTCTGGACAATTTTCCAATAAAATCGGTTCGTCATTGTCAAACAATAACATTATAAGTCCACTCCTTGTTTTTGTGAATGTTATTGTGCAACTTTTGTGTGCGTGTTCCCCTAACAGAAGAAAGTCATCAGATGGATGCACATCTTTTTCAGTTAAGGTAATACTTTTGCCAAGCACATCATAAACTTTATCTAATACTTGTCCAAATAAATCTACCATAATTTTTAGGTTTAATTGTTTGTACTGAAACTATATGCTAATATCGTGCCACATTGACATTTTCGTACAGATGTTTATAGACAGAATGGTAAATTGTGAACATATCCATTTTATTAGATAGATTGCCCACTATATGTCCAAGACCTCTTGTATCTATAAAATAAAGGACATTTTTGTGGCATTTGATTGTTATAATAGAATAAGTATTATGCACCACTTTTAATGTGTCAGTTATTGAACTTTCAACAAAGTTAATAAAAAGTGGAGTTGCAAATGTTATTTCATTTACTTTCTTTTTCTTGAACATTGTGAGAATATCATCCAATGCTGACATAAACAATGTTGAGGATTCTTTTATGTAATTTCTGTATTTCATTGTTTGTTGGAATTTAATTACTCTGTTCAATGTTACTGCAAAGTCTATGCCAAATTACATTTCAACTGATTGAATGTACTCATAAAATCTTTCCCCTGCCGCATTTGTGTTTGCAAGGATATATGAGAACACATCATCCATTGTGTCGAACTCTTCAGACAATACATCCAAAAAACCATCACAAAAGTTTGACACCTGCACTGCAGGCACGCCAAAACTATTCTCATAGTCAGAGTAAAACATAGAGTTCCACACGACTGACTTTGCAAGAGTAATAACATCCTGCATTGAGAGTTCCCAAATGTTTCTCTCGTTGAAGTTCACGATAATCTCATTAAGCAACTCATCAATCGCTTTCGTGTCAGTCAATGTAACCATACACTCATTGTCATCCTCATACATAAGTTTGTCCCCATCTATTTCGATGTATTCAATGATGATGTGATTATATGACAATTTGTCAGTAAAGTAAGTGTCAAGACCATTTTTGACAAGTATGTCAGTAATTCTTTTTATCTTCTTTTCCATATCAGTTTATTTTAATTGTTACATTGAAAGTATATGCCAATATCGTGCCAAACTATAAAAAAGTGTGAGGTTATTTCACAACAACCCCACACTACAAATCAACTAGCAAAAAATATTATTCTAAAAGGATTGATTCAGTTATTCCAATCTCAACATATTCGACACCATCATCAGATTCAACTTTACAGACAGTCATATCATCAGAAATATACTTGTTTATTTCATCTTCTGACCACCCTCTTTCATTAACAAGATACTTGACACCCTGCTCAATGAAATTCTCATAGTTTATGGAAGCCACCTCTTTTGTTTTGTGGATAGCCAAACCCAGCTGTTCATCCCCATCAAATGTGTGTGAAATTGACTGCACAATAAAAATCCTATCTTTCATAATTCAATTTGTCTATATAAGGTACTCAAATGAGTACCATTAGTTACATATTGTGTTGTAAATTGACATAATCTTGTCTAATGTCTTACTTGTCCTTTTGTTTAACTCAAAACTTTCAAGGACTTTTGCTACATCTTCATCAGACATATTGAGCAAAGTAACATACTCCTCATTCTGTGTCTTGATTTTTTCAAGCCTATCCTCTAACTCTTTGCACTTTGCACGATAATCTCTACATTCTTTGCATTTCTCCTCATACCTTACAGAAAGATTTTTCAACCTTTCCTCGAGGTCACCAATCTTTGCGGAGAATCGTCTGGCTATGTCATTTGTTAGAGTAGCCTTAATCTGTTTTGTTGTTTTCTTTCCCATTATTCTGTGAATTTTTCAGGGTACTTCTCTTTTGCTTTTTCGATAAGCTCTAAAGCTTTCTCTTCATCTTGCCTAATCAATAGGGTAAGGGTCATTGAACAATTAAACCATCCAAATGCCAAAGCCCAAACAAGATAATCCTCTTTGCGGTTTTCATCAAGATATACAGACTGACGATAGCCCTTGATTTCGTCATAGGAATTTTTCAACTGAACATCTGGAAATGCTTCCTTAACCTCTTTGATGTATTCCTGCTCAAGTGAGCGACTATCTGATTCCCATTCGTAGCCGAAATAAACTAAATCCATCATCATAGCCATATTATTTAAGAATGAACGCCCAACCCTTTCTATCGTGGTCTGAATCGAAAAGGATAAAATCGCAATTTTTGTCAAATGCAGTGTTTCCCTTTCTTTTCAAGTCCTCAACCACGAGCAACTTATTGACACCACTGCAATTCTCAAACTCCAATGTTGATGTGTTGAGAGCAAGAGCCATCACCTCAGCCCACCAATCAATTTCGTTTTCACACTCAACGATATATGTTGAATACTCTTTCTGCTTCATATAGATAGATACCGAAATGAACTTGATACCATCTATATCATTCAGTTCGACAACGAATGGATAACCATTATATTCAACCACGCACTTGATTTCATTGTTATTAAAATCATCCACATCATTTACCAATGACATATCGCCAAGGTTGAGTTTTGCACATCCAAGAATCTCATTGAAAGTCTTTCCCTCGATTGCTTGAATGAATTTGTTTAGTGTTTTGATTGCTCCTACCATATTATTTGTTTTTTATTCAATATATTTATATGCAAAGTCTGTGCCAAACTTTATTTTTTTACAAGTAGTTGTTTATTTGTTTCACTACAACTATATACCAAAATCGTGCCAAAGTGTTACACCAAAGGGGGAGAATGTTTAATTTTTCTCCCCCACCAAGTTTTTTATAGTTTTAGTAAGCCAAACAATACTCTGCTTTTTTGTCAGCACCAAAAGCACTATCGTACTTATAGTTTGCCTTGAATACCTTTTCTACAATGTCAAACAATGTATCATCATCAAGTTCAAAAAGTTCAACACCTTTTTTCTCAATGAGTGTGTTTACTGCATCCACACCATTATAATACTTTTCGTTGTTAGCAAACTTAACAAAAAACCTATTGTGATATTCAGTATAGAGTTTTCTGCTGACCTTTGTCTGCACCTTGCCAATCATCGCCCTTTTCTTTCTTTCCTTGATTGCAGTTGGAGTGATATATTCAGCAAGCAATTTGCAAAGTTCCACCAACTGATACCTTTCAGTACACAAGTCCCCGTGTTTGCAGTATGTTCTATTACCATCAAAATAATGGACTGCCCTAATGATATGCTCCCTATTGTACGCAGTATCGTTCCACATCTTTACAAATGGTGCGTAATCATCGCCATCAGTTGAATCTCCTTGCCAATAGACAATGACACTGACTTCGCCCTTGCTATTAACATAAAAGCCATTTAGACAATGATTCCAATTAAACTTACCCTCCAAGTGTACCTTGTTATCGTGTCCATATTTCTTAACAACCTCTGCGATTGCAGTTTTAAGAGTTGTTACATTTGTGCTTGTTGTGAGAATTTCACGATAATACTTTGCAGTCTTTCTTGTTGTTGCCATATTTCTTTTTGCTTATTGATTTGTCTAAACTATATGCCAATATCGTGCCAAACTTTACAAAACCTCAACTTCACTAATACTATAATGAGTATAAAGGTCAGTTTTTGCATTATGCTGAAGATATACATCAGTATCACCATACTTTTTGAAAATATGATAATTGCAATCTTCATCCCACTCATCATCCTCATCTATTTGTGTATCTTCATCAATACACTCTCTCATTTGAGCGATGAGTTTGTCTTTATCCTCCGATACTGCAATAGTAGTTGCATAAGGGGAATTGCCATCACAGGCTTCATAACAAAATGTAAGTGCGTACATATTATCTAATTCTATGTTTATCTATTGAACCTATATGCTAATATCGTGCCAAAACGATTAAACTCTCCAATTATGTGGATTGACTTCTCCCTCCAAATTGTTTGCTTCCACCATCACATCGTAGTCGGCAAGGTCAAGTGCCTTTACTGACATTGTTTCAATGATTTCATCTACAACCTCATCGGATAGACTTCTAATGCACACATACGAAGATGTTTCGCCAATAGTTACAAGGACTACATCCTTAACAAGAGATACCTCAGTGATTTCAATGTTATCCCCTATTACAATAGTGTCAATGCCATTCAAAATAAGTGTATCAACCTTTCTTGATGCTCTAAGCACCTCAGCACCAATAATAGCCAACTGCATTGCCCTAAATGTCAAAAGTGTATTTGCTTTCATACTTATTTGTTTTATGTTCACTACAACTATATACCAATATCGTGCCAGAATGTTACTCCCACTCAGTAAATTTATAAGTGGGATAGTCACTATGAAGAATTACTGACAGAGGGAATGGAGGTAAATCCACCACATCCTTATACCATACTGAAAGTTCTATCTCCATTTCCTTTGTAAGCATATTTGCTTCTCTCAAGCAATCCTTGATGCACTTTCTAAAAACACTATCCTTTTTCAGTGTAGAAAGTGATGGATATTCATAACAAGCAAAAAACTTGTCATATTCGCTCTTGAAAAACTTAATGTAGTTAGGATTGATTTCAACGAAACACTCCTCACAAGTTGTTGCCCACAGACAGATTGCGTTTTCAGCCGCAGTCTCCCAATGTAATCTCGGAGTAACTTGTGCAGTAGCACAGACCTTGTTTTTGCCAAACTCTCTGTAAACCTCTACCTTAAAGTTAATGCCCTTGAACATAACCTCACAAGCGATTTCATCGTTGAACTCATCAACATCACGAGCCAGTGACAAACCATCGACATTGTGCTTTGCACAACCAAGTATCTCATTGAAAGTTCTGTTTATAAACTTTGAACCAAATTCAGTAACGATATTTTCTACTCTATTTCCCATAATGTTTATTGTTTACTTTTTATTATACAAACTTGATGCCAAAATGTTACTCATTACCATAAAAATGTTGATAAACACTTTCATAAATGTCAATGAAAGCAAAACCATCAACACAATTACCAAGTGTGTAAAAATCATCGTTATAATCTACTTGATAGAGTTTAACGAGTGGGTCTCCATTACCTCTTACAATTTCAACCCTATCTATTTCAACAGCAACATTCGTTCTATCATCCCAATCATTATCCATTACCAAAACAATGGGTTCCTCCAACTTGATTTTGGTCTTACTATTCTCTTTAAGAATGTTTGACATTTCAGCCAAACACTTTGAACGAATGTCAGAAATAGGATTATAAAAATTATTGAACTTTCTCTGCATACTACTTTTGTTTATGATTACATCTAAACTATATGCCAATATCGTGCCAAAACTATTCCTCAAAAAGACATTCTTCAACTGCCTTTCTTAAATCTTCATCAGTTATCTTGTCAATGTAACCATTATGTTTAAGGATTGAAAGCAACCAAAAACACTCATCCTCCCTAATAAATTCCTCAATGTTGGTAACGATTTCGTTCTCACAATTTCGCCAACTTTTTTCCTCCTCCTCATCGTGTGTGATTTCAGTTGCAATGTAAATACCATTTGCATAGTATTCCATTTCAGCCCAACCATCACACGCACAAGTCCTAATCCCTTCAAAAGACTTCGTGATTCTAAAACCATCCAAGTTGTTAAGCAACCAAGTCAAAACAACAAACTGCAAATCATAGCAATTAAGCAAACGAGGATGGGCGTTCTCCCTCCATTCTCTATCACTCATATACTGATATTGTGCCAAATGAACATTATATATTTGTCCAAGTTTTTCAATGATTTTGTCCACATTACCCTGCTTTACATCATTGTAAAAGTCAAGATAAGTGTATTCCCTATCAGTAATGGCATCTATTGAATTGTATGAGTATGTCTCTTTTAGATGATTATAGATTGAAGTGTTGTTAAGTTTCTTTTTCATATTTGTTTAATTTAATTGTTCACTAAAACTATAAGCAAATTATATGCCAAAAGGGGTTATTAAAAACCCCTATCAACAAATTCCTCGTCTTTTACTTTTTCATAGTTCAACAAAATGTTCATTATGCTATTAAGAGGTATGGCGGCTTCAACCCAATCCTCATTGACAGGTATTCCACCACCCTTGACTTTGTTCCATAATGTAAAAAGTCCTGATATTGTTTCGCCAAGTCGAAGTTCGACCATTTCCTTATTTGTCATACCTATCTTATGTGTTTACGATAACCTTTTCTTTTCCAAGGAAACAACTTTCGTTGTCTTTCCCTTTCCATAGAGACTAACATATTTGCTATGATTTTCTCCTCTTCAAAACTGCGTGGGCAGTGCAGAATATAAACGTGATTAGTATTATCCATTGTTCTATCATTTAACATTTATACTATATGCAAGGACTATGCCAAACTATCACTAACCACAATCGTTTTCTGCGAATATGGAGAAACAATGTTGTCAGTATCAACTGCTTCCATTTCTACTGCAAACAAGCCACTATCTTTTTCATAGAAAAGTTCAAGTGTGATGGGAGTTGATTCTATCCATCTTGTAGCACTTTCCTCATTGTCAAATGCACCACTTTCAAGCAACTCCTCAAGTTTCTTTTGGAAAAGTTTTGGGTAATGGTCTTTTCTTAATGTGATGTTTATGGTCTCAACATCATCAATGTCATTCGCCACAATGACATCCTCAAAAAATTCATCAACCCAAAAGAAATACCCATCGTCAATATCCAAGAAATAACGACCATCCCTAATATCAACAATCTTTGCGAACTTGCCACAAAAATCTGACATATTCACCACAAAAGATTCTGTATCAATAGAGCCATTGTGCTTAAATTCCACATCAAACCATTCATTCTCCCCTCTCTTGTCGTTATACTCCTCAACTGATATGATTTTAACTGTCTCGTTAATTTTGTGTTTCATAGAAATTGTTTTTTAATTGTTCACTACAACCATATACCAAAATCGTGCCAAAGTGTTACATCATTTCCCTAACAAGTTCGCCCAACTCATAAAAATCAATGTCTCTATCCTTATACTTCTTACAAGCATTGATACATCCGTGATATGCAGTTCTCGCTTCAGTTTTGTTACTCTCATCGTAACCAAATTCATCCATAAAGTCAGCAAGATTGACACTATTGTCGCCCGCAACTGCATCACTTATGTGGCAATCAAGAATGTGAATGAAATCAGTTTTCTTGAGAGGTTTTCCCAAGTTCGCTATTGAATTGTGGAAGATTATATCGAAAGACCTGCACTCGTCTATCTTTGTCCCAATAACATACCTATCTCTCAGTCCTCCCCATTTCGTACACTTCTCACTCTTTTTAATTTTCATTGTGATTGTGTGTTCGCCAACTTTGAATGTGTATTCCATATTTGTTTTGATTAAATTGTTTACAATAAGATATATGCAAAGTCTATGCCAAAAGGGTACTCAATTGAGTACCCTTAGTTAATTTTTTATGAGTTTTGAATACATCGCTCTTTGAATTGCCAAAAGGACATCATCGTTGTTGAAGTTGTTTACATCTGCACATTCAAGCACATCAGAAACAATCGAATCAATCAGACTATCTGTCACTTCCCTACATTCTGTTGCATCTGTGAATAACTTTGATATAAAGTAATAAGCAACACGATAGACCTCTTGCGTAATGAAAGGCTTTAACTCTGGCCATTCATCATAATCCATAGGGACATTATACAGATAACCATCTGTTGTCATATCAGCACCTTTGCAACCAAACAGAGTTACCTCTATGAAAGAAAGGTCTTCAGTAAGAATTACAATGGGAAAGCAATCGTACACCTCTCCATTATATCTGTGCATCTTTTTCTCGCCATAGTGAAGATAGTACAGACCATCAAACTCAAAGTCAAAGGCACCTTTTTCTGTTTGAACTATTCTGTTGTTCTCTATATTGACATTTATTTTGCCCATAGGATTTTATGATTTGATTGTGTTAGGTTCCATTCTCAATACTTCAACGAAGGTCTCAAACCAATCTGTTGGAGAATAAAAATGGTAGAAACTATCTTCTGTCGTTTCACAACCCCACTCATCGCCAAACTCCTCGTTATATGTCCCCTCCACTTTTTCAATGATTTGAGACAAGGCAGTTTTCATCTGCTCTTCATCTGTGAACACACCAAGGACTTCGTTCTGTCTCTCACACTCAGTAAAGCGACAATATGTAATAACTGCAATTTTGTCCATACCTACTGAATTTCGTGTGTGTCAATTCTTACCCTATAAAACCACTCATCCTCTCTTTCAATCTCCCAATCCTTGTTTGGGTCAATCCCCTCAACATCCATCGCTTCGACCATATCTGCAATAAGGGCAGATGCGTATTTCTTTGCCTTTTCCTCATCCTTAAATGGATAGGTCTCTGATGTAAATTCGTTGTTAGTGCCCATACATTCAGCAACTACAATGTGAATCTTGTCCATATCTTTTTGAGTTAATTGTTACACTTAAACTATATGCCAATATCGTGCCAAAGTGTTATTTCAAACGCATAATATATGCACCCCTATATTCATTTGAAACAAGTGTCTCGCCCACTTCCATTGTCGCAGGAGACTTTCTATATCCATTACCCTGCACCTCACATTTTTCCTGCACATCCCAACCAAATATGGTGTTGTTTTTATCTTCAAGTTCCTCTTTGGTAACTTCGACAACTTGTACTGCAAAAGAACTATCTTCGTTGTACTCTGTTGTGTTAATAAGTGCAAATGCTTTTGTCTGTGAAAAAACTGATGAAATGATGTTCATAATCTTTATGTTTAATTGTTACATTGAGAAGTTATGCCAATATCGTGCCAAACTCTATTCCAATATCGACTTTTTGAAATTTTCTATCCATTTCATTTTCTCAGTTTCAAGGTATTCCTCAAAACTTTTCTCACAAAAGATGTCAAATTTCTTTTCAATCTCATATCTAATCTTTTCAATGAAAGATATAGGGAGTTTGATTTTTGCTGACCACTTCTTTATTCTAAAAGTGTCAAATGGTGTGCTTTTATAGCCCTCTACTTTTACCTTTGCATACAAGACATCGTCTTCCAATGTGAAGACAATATGCCTACAATCTGCATAGGTAACCCAAGCCTCTCTATTAAAGATATTGTGTTGTCTCCATTCATCAAGGTTAGTAAACTCAACCACGCAGGTATTGTCTTTTTGTACCTCATCAAAAACATCCCAGCCTAAATCATAGCCTTTCGCCACAACCAAGCCTGCCAATTTCATCTGCTTTATAAGTGTCTCCATATTCGTGTTTTTATTAGTTAATACAAAAACCACTTTTAATGAATTTGTTTGTTTCAGCATTATAAATTCTCCAAGCAAAACCACCAAAGAAATTTCTACCATATTCAACTGCCTTACTAATACTATCAAAGTATTCCTTTGGAAAGCAATAACCATTATTGGTATTGACAATAATAAAGCATTTAATTCCTTTCGCCATAACTTTTATCTTAACACTAACAATAGTATCAATATCTGTGCCAAAGTTACCCCAAGTCGCCTACTGCATAACGAATTTCATCAAAAAGAAAAAACCAATCAGTAAACCCACAAGGTTTCCATTCAGTTTCCCCCACCAAAAGCATTTGTACCTCATTGTTAGACTTTCTTACCCTCGCCACCCTAACAAAATGCAAAGGTTTTACCTCACACATAACTGAATACGATTTGTTTGTGTGGTCAGTAAGTTCCAAACCTTTGTCTCCATAAGGTTCAAGCATTTCCTTGATTGCAGACTTCATTTGTTGTAAAGCAAAGTTCGCCATATTAGCGACAGGTGTGTATTTAGACATAATGTTTCGTTTAATTAACCACTACAATCATATACTAATTTCGTGCCAAAAGGTTACACATAAAGTGCAAACTTTCTTATCTTTTCAAGGTACTCAGCAAAAACCTCCAAATCCTCTATTTTGATTTCTTCTTCATCAATGAAAGAAGATTTGCCATCAGCCTTTCTACATCTAACAATATATGCTAAATGTCCTAATGCGTCTCTTGTTTCATCAACACATTCCCCAAGTTGCTTTATTGTGTCCACGATTTTTTTCGCATCTCTTTTGTCCACAATTTTTGCATACTCCTCATCAGTCATATCTTCATAGTAAAGACCACCATTATCCAAAATGATGTCCTCCTCCTCAACACACAAAAGGTCTTGAAAGTTCTCCCTCTTTGTTTCTTCGCCCCTATCATTCATATAATCATCAATTTCATTATCTGAATAACCATAGTGCGATACCATTACTGCATAGAGTTGTTTCTCACAAACATCTAAATCCACATTATCAGTGTAGATAGGCATAGGAGCACTTTCCCAAGCAAGCAAATCAATTTTTATTCTATCCATTTTATCTTAATTTGTTCACTTAAACTATATGCTAATATCGTGCCAAAGTTACCCTAAAATGATGTAACTCTTTTTTGCAGTACTCTCACTAACCCCAAAAGGCATTTGTGGGGGAAATGAACCACCAACCACCTCACTACTCTTTGAAAAACCATAGAAAAGTTCGTGATAACCATTGCCCTCATCATCATTACTGATAAGAATTTTTTTGCTACCATTACCCATTGCCACCTGCTCTTTGCAAAGTTCAAAAAGTTGCTTGATTGTGATTGTATTTGCCATATCGCTATTGTTTTATTGTTACATTACAATTATATACCAAAATCGTACCAAAGTGTTACAAGTGGGGAATAAAACCCCCACTTTTTTAACTTTGTGCGACTTTTATTCCCCACTAATAGATTGTGGTGCTGTATTTTACTTTCCCATTTGGCGTTTTGATTGTGATTTCCAAGTAATGTCTTAACTCGCCATCACACTCAACCTCGTGACGAATTGAGTATGCCCTATCAGTCGGGTCAATATATTCCTCTCTACCCTTTTTGCAGGTAATCACATCTTTTGTTGTGCGATGTTTTCTCAACTCATCAAGAATAAGCGAACACTTTGACTTGTTTGTGCAAAGATAGTATCTTTCGCCCTCCTCGCCATAAAGCCTACCTCTTTTGCCACCCATATAAGAGTGAAACAAATCATAAGGTTTAAGTTCAAAACCTGCATACTTTTTAATAAAGTTCTGCAATGAACCAAACTCCTTGCAAGGTTTCTCAACCAATATCACTTTCGTAATAATCTCCCAACCACTACGAAAACCACTGCCACCCCACTCATCAAGGTCAAACACAATGCCACTCCAACCCCTCTTTGTTTTGAGTGTTTCAAGACCTTTGCGAAACTCTTTCAGTACTGAAACAACTGAATACTGATTTTCAAGGTCACTAACTATTTCGTGATTGTTAAGACGAATTGAGTAACTTGTCAAACCACCACACTTATTATTCCATATCGCCACATCTACTGAATAAGAAGGCTCGTTGCCCCTCTTTTTCATATTAGCGATTTTGGTCTTAAACTCCTTGAGAAGATTGTCAGCAGATGTTTTAATATCAGTCATATTCTATGTTTTTAATTGTTCACTTAAACTATATGCCAATATCGTGCCAAAGTGGGGAATTACCCCCACTTGTCAGTTCTTTTTTGGAAAATTCATTATGTCCTCTGCAATGATGTCAAGACTAATCCAAAACATTTGTTCCAGATAATCAGTACACAACCTTTTTGCAAGTTCAGTCATTTGCTCATCAGTTATGTTTGATGTGTCAAAACCTCTATCTTCAAGGTCTATTCTACTGACTGATGTAATAGGAAACTCCTTGTGCATTTTTTCTATGTCCATATCAATTTATTTTAATTGTTACATTGATAGTATATGCCAATTCTATGCCAAAGTGGTCAGTTCAGCAACCAATTTGTCAATAAATTCCTCATTGATAGGTCGCTTGTTCTCAAATCGCCAACCACAGCAACTTGTATAGTATATTATTTCATAGCAACCCATTTTGGTCTTTGTGTTCAGCAATGTTTTGGTAATATACTCAAAACACTCCAAGCCACTCTTATCTTTTATCTTCTCAATGAGCAACCTTGCTGAATGTTCCCAATCATAATACTCTGCACTCCACACTTTGTTACGCATTTCGCTGAGTTTTATAACAAAGATATGGGGAGCAATCCTATCTAATTTTTGTGATTTGGCAACTTGCTGAATGATTGAGAATATCTCGTTTTTCAGTTTCTCATCAGCCTTTTTCAGTTCCTTTTGTATTTTCAATACCTCGCCTATCATCTTGAAAAGTTTTTTATTATATTACTAAAACTATCAAATTCCATACCAAACTCCTCCATAGGAGTGCCACAACATTTGTCAAACTCTTCCCCACTACCACAAGAGCAAATGTCAATGCCATAGTGATTGACACAATGATTGCAACACCAAGTTTTTGTCGCTTCTTTTTTAATACCTTTCAAAGATATGCCAAACTTTTTAAGGTTTTTCTTTTTGCAGGAATTTGTGTAGCCACCCTCAAAATGAAGTGTTACTGCACCACAAGCACAAACTGAATAAGAAAGTATTTTACCCATATCCATTTTACCTTAATTTGTTCACTTAAATTATATGCAAAGGTCGTGCCAAAACAAAAAAAAGGAGCATATATAATGCCCCTATAAACTAAAACAATGTGTAACTTAAAATATCAATCTCTATTCTATGGTCGGTCTCTTGTTCTCATTACCCCCACTAATTAAAAGGTTACTGCCTAATTTACATTAAAACCAAAAATTATATGAATTATTTTATTATGGTGATGCTCTTGCCATTTTGAAAAGGTTACAAAATTAAATTTTAGATTAACAAAAAAACAATTCAAAGTTTTTTCTATGGTGATGCTCTTGTTCCCATCGTAACAGGTATGTTGTATCTATCTCCAAAACCTCTAAAAGGACACTTGATAGATGGGTTAGTGTTTTTAGCATATTCTTTATTGTTTTTAATGTATGTCGTTATGGTGGGTGCATAATGTTTCGTGTTTAACTTATCTAAAACAATTATCGTGCCAAACTATGTAAATCTATTCTTAATATCTCATTTTCTTTACCTCCCCATTATCATTAAATCTATATATGCCACCTTGCACTGATGCAATAAAGTCTCCTATGAAATGTGTGTTTTCCTCGTTGTCACTGCCACCCTCAAAAAGAATGGTGCAATCAGTTCGTTTCACATTAGGAAACTTTTTTTGTATGTCTGCGAATTGTGCGTTAGTAGGTGCCATATCTTTTTTGTTTTACTTAATGAAAAGCAACAATCGTGCCAAACTAATTTATGTCAATGCAAGTGATTGTTTTTGTGTAGTCCCCATAGTAAAATCTTACATAGTAACTAACCGAATCATCATCCTTTTTCGTTACATCATAAGACCTCATCATTAGGTACTCATCGCCATCCTCGTTGTCGTCCAGACCATCGTCAATCTTCTCATCATCGAAATGAGTAGAAAAACCCTGCTCTGATAAGATTGTTTCAATCTCCTCTATGTCTTGGTCTATGCAAGCATCATAGATAATATCTTCGTAATCTTCCATATTATTATGTTTTTAATTGTTACATCAAAATAATTTGCAAAGAGTGTGCCAAACTATAAAAATTACTCAACTATTTTGTATATTCCAACTTTATAGTTCATAGTAATTATAATGTGTTCCAATGCTTGTTTAACATCTTCTATGGTCTTTAATAATAACATATCCATACCATAGGTTTTGAAAAACGCATCTTGCACTTCTCCACCTAAACCAACAAGTCTAAACTTTTTTCCTCCAATGGGATATTGCATTTCTTTTAGGTAAATTGCATCCTTAAATACCTCTTCAAATCGTGGGGCATCCATTTTATCAGTAATGGTATCAATCATTATAGCCATTACTTCAAATACCAATTTACCATTTCTATTTACAAGTCTTGTTGTCATATTCCAATCTTATTTAAGTTATCTGCTTTATGTTAAAGCAACTTCTATGCCAAAGTGATTATGACACGACCTTTTCTATACTTTGCTATGTCAAACTCAAATTCAGTCAGTTTGAAATTTGTGTTGTTGTGTAACCATATAGCATATTCAGGTTGCATATTGATAAGATACCACACTGAACGACCTTTGTGCTTTCCTATTGTTACAAGTCTGTTGATGTCCACACCACCATTGCGTTGGCTTAACTGATTGTAAAAACAAACTAATGTTGATTTAAGTGTGTCCACCATTGTCAGCATTGTTTTCTCATCAGTACAAAGAATTTTGTCAATGGTCAGTTTGTAGTTATCAAGGAATGCAGGAGTAACCCCATATTTTTCAAGGAATAATGCACTCTCAACCTTTTCCCTTTCCTCTTTTATCCTTTTCTGCTCCTCATATAATTTTCTCGCCCTCTCTCTTTCCCTCTCCTCTGCCTCTTGATAGGATTTCAGTTCACTATAATTCATATCTTCTATGTTTTATGATTACATCTAAACTATATGCAAAGGTCGTGCCAAAAACAAAAAATTGAGGTTATTTCACAACAACCCCAATGAAAAATGCTCAATTCATAAAATCAGAAAAACTATTGTTTATTAAACTAACTTTCAGTCATCATCACTGATGTTAAGAGTTCGTCATAGTCCATTGTACCATAATTAAAGAAATAAAACCAACCATCTTCGTTTGTTTCCATTTCATCATAAGGACTATCATCAGTGTAAAGCATTAAAACCTCTTCCTCACTATCCTTAAAATGCTTTTTCTTTGCAACCTTGACACCATAGATTGAAGGATATGAGTCAATAGATTCATCGTGAAAGGTAGGGAAACCTGTTTCCTCTGTAAATCTAACAAAACCAACACCCTCTTGTGCCAACTTGACATAATCCATCAAGGCTTTGAGTGCAAGTTTTTCCTCATTGACTTTCGCAGTCTGATGTTCGTGAAATGCTTTGAGTATTTCCTCTCTTTTATTCATAGTGATTTGCTTTTGGGTACTCAAATGAGTACTATGTTTAACTATTCAACTAATATGCAAGGACTATGCCAAAATCTCTTGCTCAGTGATTGTCGAATAGTCGAAATCCCCTAAATCGTTCTCCATTGAGTATTCAAGTTGGTCTATACTTATAGATGAAACCTCCCTGCCATTTGAATGCCATTCAGCGATTTTCTTTTCCATCATTTCTTTTAATGTGGTCATCGCTGAAAGAAGTCTATTACAAACAACACTCTCTGGCTCACCATTATTGTTTCTTGAAATGACATAGACCACTTTACTCTCTTGTGGTATTGAAATGTTGATGTTTACTGAAATTTTGTCCATACTATCTGCTTTTAACTTACATTCTTACTATACACAAGGATTATGCCAAAGCATTAAATCATACGACAAAAATAAACATTGTCAGATGGACACATTTCACGATTAAAATCATCTATGAAATTCGCAATGGAATCATAGATAATTTCTGCCCTTTTTTTAAACTCTTCGTTTGAAAGCGATGTGTATGTCTCCTCATCATTGAGACTATTAACATTGAGAAAATAAAGTTTCTTTGCCATATCAGTCTGTTTTAATTATTCATTGATAATATATGCAAGGACTATGCCAAAACATACACATCCTTATCGTTTATCATATCAACAACTCTAACCACGACACCTTTGCGATACCTACGATAGTGATGCAAACACTTCTTTGCTTCTACCAATGCCCTTGATGAGTGCTTATAAGTTCTCCAATAAAAATTAGTATCAAGACAAGCATAACCAACCATAAAACTTGGGCAGCCCCTATGATTAAACCCGTGAAAGTTATAGGTAATCCCATCTATGTCTGCTTTAATCGCAAAAGGTTTAAGGTTCTTATCCATAAGATTTTTGCTTAATTGTTCACTTAAACTATATGCTAAAATTGTGCCAAAAGGTCTTGCAAATCAGACATATTTTCAATTTCTTTATGAGTTATGCAATCCTGCAAGGTAACACCACACCCAATTACCTCCCCACTTTTATTGTAATGCCCTATCTGAAGAAAGAAAATAGGTTTTTTACTGCGTTGTGTTTTATAAACCTTATATTCAGTCAGCAATGTACCATTACCATAGTTCTTTAACCAACTATGGCGACAAACAAAACTCTTTGACTTTATGAAGTCTAAAATCTCCGCTACTATCATAGTTCTTTGTTATTTACATTCGATTCAATATGATGCAAAGAGTATGCCAATCAAAAGGCATACTCCTTAATCTTTTCAACAAAGACATCAATTTTCTCCTGCAACTCATCGAAGTAAACGACATCTATTACCTTTTTAAGATTGTTGTGCGTTGAAACAAACTCTATACGATAATAGTCTGCCCAATTATAGAAGATATGCACATAACCCTTAAAGTGATTGCCATTTACCTTAAATCTTAAACAAGGTTCGTGATTGTCATTGTCGCTCTCTGCCATAACAAATCTTGTCGCACCCCAAGACCCGAACACAATCCTATTAGGCATTTGGACTTGTTTCAGCATTGTTCTGACAATCTCCTCATTGTTTTTCTTTATTGTCGTTAGTGGTGTTGCGACTGCAAATCCCATTTCATTCTTAACCTTATCCATAATCTTGCGTTTAATTGTTCATTGATATTATATACCAAAATAATGCCAAAAGGTTACTTGTCCAAGAAAAATTTATCTTGAATTTTACATATAACCTCAACTGCAATCCAAATGCAAAGCATAATTAAAATAGGGTTCATATCATCTGTGTTTTAATCGTTCACTTAAACTAAACGCAAAGACTATGCCAAAAGGCAAGATTTGTGGAATTAACCACAAATCTTTTTATCCTTTTCAATAGGTCTTGACAAGTTCGGACCCCAAGTATTAGTAAATTCACACTTGCCCCAATAATAGTTCTCAACCTTTCTACCACAACTCTCATACTCAACCTTTGTCGCTATCAGTCTGTCAATGCAGACAACTTGATTAAGATTGATTATTACATCCTCGCCCTCGCTTGAAAATATATCTTTTACTGACACGAAAATGCTACTGCCATCGCCAATAGGACTATCCACCACTGCAAGGATTTCCCTACCATTGACCATTGTGTATTTTGTAATTACACAATCAAAGTTCTTTACATTATCAAACTTGCCATCTAAAAAAATTCTACCCATAACTTTGTTAGTTTAATTGTTCACTGAAATAATATGCAAGGACTATGCCAAACAGGTAGCAATCTCCTCTAAATCATACTCATTGTCAATAGGACAATCATACTCATCAAGAAAGATTACTCCATAATTCGCCAAATGCGTTTTTGCTACTGCCTTATCATATTCGCACCAAGTTTCGTTTATCTCATTACCAACATTAAACCTAATGCCACTTTTAGTCATCTTTGCCATAATTGCCTTTGTTTAATTGTTCATTGAAATAATACACAAAGACTATGCCAGATTATTCCTTAAATGAAACTTTTTCACAATGAAATGTGCCACACAAATCACCCTCCTCATCCCATATATCAAAACAACCACAAAGACATTTGCTAAACTTATCATAAGTCGCAGTCAAATCGTGATAGTCAAAATCAACCATATTGACACCTTCTCTGTAATTATATTCGTGCTTGATAAATTCCTCAAACTCATCGCAAGTCATTTCACTTGCCAAGGTCTGCAATTCACAAATCACTCTAATGTTCTCTTTTGTCAGTAAGTAACCCATAGTGTTTCGATTTAATTGTTCACTGAAATAATATGCAAAGACTATGCCAAAGGTACTCTTTTGAGTACATAACAAAAATGAAGTGTATAATTTATTTTATATATAAAACATCTTATACACCTCATCTATACTTTACCACTTATCAAGGTTAAAATAAAGGTTTTTTGAGGACACTCCCACCAACCTAAATAGTTCCCCATTGTAAAGGGAGTTTGGGGACTATGCCCCTACTCCCATTTTATTTACTACCTCTGCGATACTCTTATTCACTATCGTACAACCACCACCATCAACCACAATCAACCTATCTACACATATTGGAAGTGGTCTTACATCATCTTCCTCAGTCAATCCCATCTCCTTTTGAGTGTTTGGAGTGTATCTCTTCTCAACCACTCTCCACTGATTGATTATCTCAATCTCCTCAGCAGTCGCCTCCCTACCATTCACAAGGTAACCAAGGCTCTTGCCAACTGATTTGTTATGTACCTCATAAAACCTTATGTAGTATGCTCCCTTATGCAAGATAACCTTATTAACAAGTCCCTCAACCCATTCGCCCCAAGGCAATTTGCCACTCTTAAAGTCCTCGCTATTTGCGTGATTGTTCACTGCGTTGGTATATGAATAACCATACTGCAATCCCATTCTCACTACCTCAAACACCTCTGCATCCCAAAGTGGATTAAGGTGCTTTCTACCACCAAGGTTCATTTTAACCTTTGAAAGAAAGGTAACACCAACAAAGGTACCGACCTTAATTGTGTTTACAATTGAATTGACCATTGTGTTCTGCATTGCGTTGTTCATTGTGTTCATTGTACTATTATTTTAAGTTAAACATTCACTACAACTATATACCAATATCGTGCCAAAGTGTTACACCTAATAAAACTTTTTTCAAGTTTTTGTTTGGTATCTGTTTAAGATACCAAACAATTTTCGTGCCAAAACATCATTTGATATAGATGTTTATTGAGTATTCCTTTACTATTCTTCTCCATATCATAGGATTGACACCTTTCTGCGTTGTCAGTACAAACGACTCCTTTGTACTCTCCTTATAATACTTAATGTGACTACCTCTACAAGAAACAGCGTGAAACTCGTTTGCTTTCAAAATTCTTGTGATTTCTTTTTCAGTAAAAATCTTCTTCATAATCTTTTCAGTTTGTTTGTTACACTAATATATACCTGCTTTCGTTTGCCTTGTTACAAAGTTTTTTAACTTTTTTCATTCGCTATCTTTCAACCCTTACACATACTATATACTCAAACATTATATTGATGTTACACACCATACCAAAATAATTCCTCCCAACAGTACCAATGTATACCAAAATAAAATCTATTTTGTTACTTATATTATATAATACTTTATAATTGCTCATTTTTGCCCCATTTCAGGCGGTTTCAGGCATCCTGACGCAAATCCTGATACTTTCTTCATCCAAACATTTTAAGCCCCTTAAAACGCCTTAAAATAAAAAACATTATTGTTGCACATAAACAACAATAATGAAACAAAAGTGTTGCATATAAACAACACTATAAAACATCTTTGTTACATCCCCTATGCCACCCCTCTACCACCCCCCTGTGAACCCCCTCCCTCCTGTCCCCCCTGCCAAAAACCCAAATAGCCCCCCACAGTTGCTCGAGAAAATTTTTTCTGGAATTTTTCGCTTTCAAAAAAGGGTTGTCAAAAAAATTTTCCCAGAAAAAAATTAGGGGTTAAAAAAAGGTCGTCAAAAAAAATTTTCCCAGAAAAAATTCGTTTTCAAAAAAGGGTTGTCAAAAAAATTTTTCCAGAAAAATTAGGGGTATAAAAAAAACGCACTTTACAGTGCGTTTTTCTTTTCCTTAACTGTGGTTTTTCTTACCATAGTATTATTTTCGATTTTAATATCTGTGAACGTGAGTAAATAGTTTACATAATTTTTAAATTTTTCTATCATATATCTTTTTCTATCCTCGTAGTCATTTTCTGTAAAGAGTCTACCTCTTTGTTCTTCTGTGAACGAGTAGTCGTTATATGAAACAAATCTGTCGGTATTTGCTCTATTTTTAGATTTGGCGAACAATCTCAGGTTCCATATATAATTACTGCCATTATTAGCCTTTTCTACCACATGGTCAACATCGTTTGCTTTCCAACTGAAATAGGTATGAGCACTATAATCGAGATAGTCCAAATCAAAAACATCGCTACCTCCATCTATAACTGCAAGAAAGTACTTTACGTTTTGATAGCCATATTGTGTATAGCCTATTATATTCATAAGCAATTCTGTTACGCCATTATCACATAGATAGTTTGTAAACACATCATTTACATTTTTCAGGAAGCATTTTGGTATGTGGTTATTTGGCAAAGAGAAGATATTTTCCACTTCTTTACGCATATCACCACTTTTCAATATTGTATTTCCATACAGTAGTGTCATTAGGTTGAATTTTATTGCCACACTGGCAAAATCTTTCACCAATGATTTATCTTTTAGTCCTACTATGATGCAGTTGCTTTTCACATCGCACAACTCCATAAGTTTATATACCAGACCTGCTATTGTTTCACGTCCATTTTTATTATTTTCATAATAGTATTTCATGATACACATGAGTGCATGGTTGAGCAGTTTATTTTCTTTTTTGTCCTCAAGACTTACATACACATTTTTTAGTCTCATGTTCAGCATGAATTCATAATTATCGAAATAATGTTCAAAGAACTCCTTGTCATATAAGTTACTTTTTTTGTCACATGCTGCAACTAAAGATGTCAAGCCACTTGTATCGCTGATGGCAAATGTCATGTTAGGGTTGCTAACCAATCTATAGAACATGTAGTCAGAAGAAAACACTGTAGGTTTGGTATCTGATATTCCTGGTATTGTTTTCAATTCTGCCCATTTCTTTTCGAATAAATCGTCAAACCATTCACATTTGCAAGGATACATCCATGTTTTCACTGTTGTTTTCGCTTTAAAGAATTTTTCTTGGTCTTTCTTTTGGCTGTTGATTGTTTCATGGTTTCCCTGTATGATTTGGTTTGTTGTTGGTGGGTGGATTGTTACGCTGAATCTAACATGTTCTGCCATGATAACACATATCATTGCGAACACATCTTTTTCATTTGTAAACACGTCATACAGATACTTATATACTGCCTTATAATTTTTAGCGACCTTATCTGTTATTTTTGTGTTATCGATAACGGTCTTTTTTGTCAAAGGGAACGGTTCGAGCGATAACAAACCTTTTAGGGTTATTGTTGTTTCTGACACAAAGTTTTCTGAAAAGTTTTTGATTATATTTTCAAGTGTCATATATGTATAACTTGAAACGACCTCATGATTTTCGTCATATTTTTTAAGGATGTCATAAATTGCTTTTGTCTCAATA
>Ga0233370_1000017_pt1 | contig 26109 bp, 13 predicted proteins | sample ElkDunMinimDraft_2_FD_180686 | JGI IMG/M metagenome (GOLD analysis project Ga0233370, IMG submission 180686) | Fecal eukaryotic communites from dung pellets of Tule Elk in California, USA - Elk Dung D2 | ecosystem: Host-associated > Mammals > Digestive system > Large intestine > Fecal | place...
GGAATGACATTGTTCATGAGTTATTTTTCACGTAGCACACGCACTGTTTATGGATACAGGTATTCTGACCTGAACGCCCGGATCCTTCCACGACAATAAATCGCAGCGCGCGGATCCTTTTGTTTGATTATCATGCATTGTTGCGGGTAAAACCAAATACGTAAAGGGGCATTTTGCCGCAGGGATCCCGTCTTAAGCCAGTCATGGTGCGGGCTGAGAGCTGGTTTACCGTTTTTGGGAGAATTGGGGTAATGCCAGGGCGGGCAGAAACGGAGAAAAAATCCTGCAGACGCCCTTAAAAGACAACTGAAAATTTCTGACTCCATATTCCTCTGGTTTCAGACTGCTTAATCACATCATCAAGCTGATGCATAATAAACAGATTCTGTTCACAGAATAATCAATCAAGTAAATGGTTAGATTATGCAAAAAAGTTACAGATATTTCTCACCATCGTTATTGAATAATATGTCTTCACACAAACAATATTAATATTTTAAATGTAAGCCCTGACTCACTGAAAGAAATATCTGTTATCGGAATCAAAATATATAGTTATCAAAATACATTAATTTCAAACTTGAAATTAATGTAAAACGATTTAGTAAATGTTATGATATTATAAATCTACTCCTCCATGTTTAGAGGAGTATTTGCAGACTGGACGCTCGTATATAGTTACTTACCTTTATACATATTCTAACATAAGCATTTACCAACCTTACATGGAACAGACCATAGTAGTTTATATTTCCATTCAGGTCTGAATGCACCGATAGAATATATCATCTTTTTATTATTATCCTGACAATACCTTCGTGCTTTATCTATATTCAGCCACATAAGGACACTTCCCGGACTTAGTTTCATGCAATTCTCATCATTCAGAACTGCACCATTTGGAACGTCATAATAAGCATTACATGAGCTTTCAGATTTCAGTACTATATCAATAGCACACGGTTTATTATCCCAAAATAGCACATGGCCAAACATAAGTTCTCGTAAGTGAGAAATAAACATTAACAGATTATCATATTCGTAGCAAGGTAGCGTACCTCCAAACCGGGAATGAAAAAGTGATATATAAGAGCTGGATATTTCTTTATCGGATAACTGGCTTATACACTTAATCTCTCCGCCATTCCTGATAAATCTCTGGATTTCATTTCGGCGAGTTTTTTCAAATTTAGGTGAAAAAGATTTCTTTATAATACAATTTTGTTTCTTTCTGGCTATTTTCCATGTTGCATTGATAATATTTGGTTTATTTATAATTGATAATTTATTGGTTTTATCTGGAAAAAAACATCTTGCATGTGGGGAAAAAGGAATTAATACCTCATCAGATGAGAGAGGATAAGACCTTCTTGCCATTATCCCAATTTGTTTTCCATTGCACAGAAAATATGAGCCTTTGATATCACCATCTTTTTCATAGTGAAAAAAATCAAACTTCCAGTCATGATGTATCATAAAGTATGAAACAACATCCGGATGCATGTTTACACTACCACCGTATTTTTCAAAAGTTTTTTTGTACGTTTCGAATGTAGATGGTTTCCAGGCCGTAATAATGCGCTTTATATTTTTAATTGACAAAGTCATATCCTCGGCGTTTTTATATATTATGAGTGCAACACCAACAATAATTCTGATTATGATAAATATTATTTAAAATCAACTTCCATTTGTTGTTGAATTGAAAGGTGTTTTGTCGTTTCTATACAGTATTTAATATAATCAGTAAACTTTGGTGGTTTAGGCATTCCGATACTCAGTAGCTTGTCGTTACTGAAACAAACATTGAGCATACTGAACGCTCCATATAAACGAATGGCTTTTAACATAAGGCGTTCGTTACAGGGGCCAAAAATATTTTTAAAATCATGACGGCTCATTGCCAGTATATCATAACTGACTTTAGTATATCTGTCTCCAACAGGAGCACAGTTCAAAGCACGGGCTACAGCTTCGTCAATAGCAGAGAACGTCACACTACTTTCTTTACCTGCTGATATATGAACAATATCACCATTAATTAACGAGCTTTCAAGCAACATTAGCAATGCATCAGCACAATAATCTACAGGGATAACATCTATTTTATCATCCAGAGAGCACATAAATTTTTGCAACATTAACCCCATTCTGAATACCCAGAAAATACTGGTTGAAGGTAAGCACCCTAAACGACTGTGGCCAACAATAATTGATGGTCGGGCAACCAACAAAGGTAAATCAGGACACTGCTTACGCATCAGATATTCTATTGTTGCTTTTGAATGCGTATACTCCACTAAATGTTCACCTGTTTCTGATGAAGCAGACTCTTCCTTAACTAGCGAACCCGTATCAGGTGTGCAAGACATAGCAGTACCAACATGAAGGAAGCGTTTCAGTCCTGCCACTTTTGCCATTCTTCTTGCAAAAGCAAGTGTACCTGTAACATTCACATTCCATATAAAAGGATTCTTACCAAAAGAAGCTATAGCCGCACAGTTTATAACATGAGTGACTTCATCAAGACGAGGATCCATGAGAAAGGCTTCCGGATTATTTAGATCCCCAGGCAAGATGTTATCATTAGTTAATGCATGCAACCTTTCCTCACAAACATTAAATTTACGCATATTTTCTTTAACTCTTTCCAGTCCCGCTTGTGGAGTAGGTGCTCGTACTAAAAGTAGCAAATTTATATTATTACAGTTATTCAGCAGCTTATCCAAGACCGCGCCACCAAGAAATCCAGTAGCACCTGTAAGCAATAATACATTCATATCTAACCTCTTTCATTTTCATATGAATCATTATAAAAATAAATTATCTTACATAAACAATGATTAAACAAAATGAAGAAAGATTGAATGTAAATAAATAATATTTATTTTTATATGACAGGAACATTCAGGTTATTGTGTGTGTGTTTATTGGATGATTCTCTTATTGTTGATGAGTAATGTCATTATAACAAAGTTCATATTGTTAACATCGTTTATCAATTATTTTTATGTCGATAACACTGTGTCGTAATACATGAAGAGTGGCAGGGAGGCATCGTTGAAAATACAAGAGTTAACAGAAACATTTTTATCGTGGAGCACATATGCCCTCCACATATTATAAAGAAATCAAAAGACCACCATCAGAAGTACTGGCCTTTTGTTTATCATATTTAAAGTGTCATGAAAAAGTTAAAAACAGGCATGCTTCAGGTTAAAAATAATACTTCAGGCCAGCTGTGGTCATAAAGTTATAGCTTTCAATGCCTGCACCATTTTTGGTGTGATCGGATACATTGAAATTTCTGAAGTACAGAGAAGTACCACCTTTCTTATTGGTAATACGGTTCCATGTTCCTTCGACATAAACTTTAGCTGCAGGTGTAATATAATAACCAGCATGTAGTGAGACAGAGTAATAGTTCTGATTATTTACATCGCTACGATAGGTGCTCCTTTTTTCAGGATTGTAATGCTCATCATTATCCGATGCCTTCACCCATCCGCTATATTTGAAATTCCCCCCAAACTCAAAACTATCATACCGATAATTACCGATAGGGAATTTTAAAGTGTTGTTTGTAGCCTATAGCTCTTTCACCATCTGGAAATGATTCCGTTTCATCCCAGAAGCCCCCCTCATTACTATAGATATAAGAGCCCCCTTTTGCTGTAAAGCTATAACGATTTTCCTGGTAACCAGCCATAAGCCCTAACTGATAGTCAGGTTGATTCAGGAGCCATCCCTTAATATTCAGGTCGAATTCATTAGCAAAATTCAGACGGGTATTCGGATGTTTACTCTCATCAGTCTAGGTTCCGGGATTGCTCGTATCCAGCCAGTCCCTGTCCACCATATTGCCTCCACGACTAGCTAAGGTTGTCCACCCCGAGGCACTGACAGATACTCTTGGTAACAGCTCCCAGTTAAATGCCCCCTTGACAATTGCCGCATTACTGTATTTCCAGTCCAGCTGGCTGGCTTTGCGCCCTTTTTCTTCAGGCAGATAAACCCGTTCTTTGGCCTTGCCACTTAAAGTGCCAAAACCAATCTCCGTACTGATTTTCTCCGGTGTAAAAGAAAATCCGGTATCAGCAGCCAGTGCAGCAAACGCGACAGGGGCTGAGAGTGCAGTAGCAAGAATCTTTAAGTACATAGACCAGTTAACTCCATTCCACTCGTTTGTTTTTGATAAATATTTTTTATTCACTCGTAGTTGTCAACTGAAAAATGATGTTTTGTTTAACGTTTGTTTACCATATGGTCGCTAGTTGCTTTATTTATCCCCTTTAATGTCAGAATATCAGGGGAGTCCGTCAAATCCGGTATGATTACTGCCCCCGTCATCCATGATCTAGGAAACATCAGGGCATACAGGGCGCTGGTAACTGCGAATAAGGCCCTGGTCGGACACTTTATGCCGGGACCGTCTGTAACGTGGAAACAGATACCTTCTTCCCGGGTTTATTTTGTTAACTCTTATCTATAAGGGAGACAAAATGGCCAAATCCAGCGATTATGAAGCAATCAGGGTTTTTATTAGCGTTAATGTCGGCAAAGACACCAATAACGCCATTACAGTTAATTATTCAGGTAGCGTTTGTGCAACAAGGCATTACCATTCGACGAAAATAAACTCAGGTGGTTGATATCAGAAATCAGCCGTGGCTCCACCTATAAAAATAATTACTGGTTTATAAATTTCTCCTTTCTGAGTAATAAGAAAACTAACAACATATGAGTGTAATTACTTGTTCAGATAAATTAATTATCTTAATTATTTATATTTATTTTATTTCAGTGAAAACGATGCTTTTATTATAATGTTTATAAAGTGCCGAGTCGGTGGTGTTTATTAGCGTAATGGAGGGGTAGTGCGTCAATTGTTACATATAACACTTCCTTCCAATAACACTTGATAAATCAATAGATGTATGATTAAATTATTTTCTGAAATATCACATATATTGCTATACTTCTTAACGAGACATTCTTATTTTGTTGATAAATGCATCTATTTTATTTAATGTAAAGCTTTCTTATTAATTTTCTAATGTATTGCAAAATGGTAGATGCTGAGTAATCAACAGACTTGTATGTAAAGTCAAGATGAACGTTGCTAAAGAACGCATCAATTTTCTGATAAAAGGATGGGGGTGTTTTTTTCGATAAAAAAAATTCTTGTCTAACCGCTGGTGAAATAAGATTATTATTACCCCGAATTAATCCTGAGCCTAACAATATAATACAAAAAAAACAAAATGCCCTAAATAAGGGAAGCACTATAAGTTATCCTCTTTACTTTATGCTTACCAGCTCATTTTGTTACTTTATAACATAACTCGTCTTGTGTTGTAAACAGATTCGTTTTAGTTCCATGCACCTTTTGAGATCGTGATCAAATAATGGCGTTAGTGATGTTCTTCCTGTGTCATATGGTTAAGTGGTTGATATGGCGTTCACCGTTATATTCTGACAACCAGTTTGCCGCCAGTTCCCGCTTTTCATCCAGCGTTCTGAACAGACAAAAACCGAGTATTTTTGTTCGGTATGTCCGGTTAAAACTCTCGATAAAAGCGTTCTGCGCCAACTTACCTGATTGGGTAATATCCAATTTTACTACATGTTTTTCTGCGCATTCGGTCCGTGTTGGATAAAAAAATTCCTGGCCATAATCCATGCGAATCATAGCTGGATAGACATGGTTTTCCGCAATCCTACAGAGTACCGCTACCACTTGTGAAGCTGACAGATTCAGATCGTTTTCAATCGACAACGCCTCATAGTTAAAGTCATCAACGACATTGAACGTGCGGAAAAGACGAGCACAGACCAGAGAATCATACATAAATCGACAGAGCAGTCTGATTAACTGCTTCCGGCGTAGTGAGTGACGAGGATTACGCACCGGCAACCGTTGTTTGCCCCTACGGAGAAAAGCAGCCTTTATGCCTAGATAGAAGAAGTACGGTCCTCTTCCGCTAATAAAGAACCGTCAGATGCTCAGGCTCGCCATATCCAGAAAGAGCTGAAGCAGGTTACCAACGAACGGGACATACTAAAAAAGTGCGGCGTACTTCGCAAAACGGTCCGACTGAGATATTTATCCATGACAATATCTGTTGCTGGACTGTTCTCCTGAACTGTCGGATGCTGGATATTCATTCCTGTGGCTTTACTCCTGGCTTCAGCTGCCGCATTCACAACGCCATCAGGTAGAGCTTAAACTGACAGGACAGATTAAACAGTTCTGGTTGGAATCGTGGGCATCTATGGTTATCGCAATCTCCCTCTGGAGCTACGGGATAGCGGGCAACAGAGTCTGGCGACTGATGAAATATGCCGGGATAAAAGTTCAGCTCAGATACCGGAATCCGCAGGCACATAAAGGTCAGGTCAGAATAGCGTCGCCCAACAGGCTCCAGCTACAATTCAACCCGACTGCTCCGGATGGGGTTGCTTGGATAACGGAAAAATCTACATCAGTACCCAAGATGGCTGTATCTTGCTGTGTTTGTTGAGCTATGCTTACCCAAAATTATCAGCTGGTCAATGCAATGCGCTCATGACAATATCCTTTGTCATGAGCGCATGTATAGTGACGTAATCCCAAAAAAAGATGCTGGTTGTCAGTAAACAAGCCATGAATGGCAGTAGCACCTGAAATCATAAGAGCTGGAGGAGAGTATGATCCGTCGCAGTAATTACCACGATACGCTTGCAGAAATTTTTTCCAGTTACTGAAGCGTGAACGGATAAAGAAAAAGCTTTTCGGAACGTGGGAAGAAGCCTCCAACAATATTTTTGAACATCGAAATGTTTTATAACAATAAGCGTCGGCATGGTTCCTGCGAACAGATGTCAACAATAGAATATGAAAGCCATTATTCTCAACAAATTGGAAGAAGTAAGACTACCCGTGGCGATTCAATATTAGATCATTGATGGAGATATAAATGGCTCACTTTTTATCAGTTGTTGACGATACGTTTATCAAGTATACATGAAAATTTCTTCATACCAGCTATATGAGACGTTATGAATAATAATCTTACTCCCAAAATGACTATGTTGTTGCAGTTTGGTTGATTGACTCTTGTCTATAGTTCGCCGAATGCCAAGATGAGGGGGCGAGGAACTTTACTGTCTACGCCTCTCTTCCTAGTTACAAAGACAAGCGTAAAACTCACCATCCATTAGAACTAAAGACACTTTTCTGAGCAGAGTTTTCATCTGCAAGGTGAAAACTATTTTACAGCCGTAAAGTCCAGTGAAACGAAAGAGAGGTTAGTGAATTAATTACTTGATATATTAAATATAATGGGCGTAGATAGCACCTTAATACGAAATCCTGTCAGGCTTTCCCGGTAATTAGTAATACTGTTGAAACAAAGCGAGAAGGGGTTAGTCCAATTTACGCAAATAAATAATAATCTTGATTATGATTAATTCCAAATATGTATATTTTTCCAGTGGATGCTGGGCATTAACTAAGAGAACCTAGAACACCACTTTCATTGTTATGGAAAACATGGACAATGTTAATGAAATATATTTCTCACCGCGCCATCATTTGTACCTTGACACTGTTGATCATTATTATCACCGTTTTGTTCACCTTTCTGAGAAGCTCTGATGTGCCAGAATATATTACTGCCCCAGTGCGCAAAGGCGATATAGAAAATTCTGTTCTGGCGACTGGCCGTATTGATGCAATTGAACGGGTAAACGTAGGGGCACAGGTATCAGGACAATTAAAATCACTGAAAGTGAAACAGGGCGACCATGTGACTAAAGGACAGTTGATTGCCGAAATTGACGACCTACCTCAGTGTAACGATTTGCGTAATGCCGAAGCTGCACTCAACGAAGTGAAAGCAGAACTTCAATCTAAGCAGGCACTCCTGAAACAGGCTGAACTGCGTTTTAAACGCCAGCTCCGGATGTTAAGAGAAAATGCCAGCTCACTTAATGAACATAATGGGTTGCCTTGACGTACCCAATAGAGGTGATTACTACATCGACGGACAAAATGCCGCCTGTCTTTCACCCGATGAGCTGGCCAGAGTGCGCCGAGAACACATTGGCTTTATATTCCAGCGCTACCATCTGATACCTGATCTTAGCGCACTTGGTAACGTCGAGATCCCGGCCATTTACGCCAACAGCGAACGCGACAGCCGTCGGCAACGTGCAGCGGCGTTGCTGGGCAGACTGGGACTGGAAAGACATGAGCATCATAAACCCTGCGAACTTTCAGGCGGTCAGCAGCAACGCGTCAGTATTGCCCGAGCACTGATCAACGGTGGAAAGATAATTTTGGCGGACGAGCCAACTGGTGCTCTGGATTCGCAATCCGGGCAAGAAGTGTTAGCCATTCTGAATGAACTTAATCGGCGTGGTCATACTGTAGTAATGGTGACCCACGATATGAAGGTCGCCCGGCACGCAAAGAGAATCATTGAGCTGTGTGACGGCGAAATCATCGCTGATAGTGGAGGTTGTGTATCTGCGACGGAAACACTACCACAAACCAACAGTATCCGGCAAAGCTCTTGGAAAACACTGCTCGATCGAACGCATGAATCGATGCAAATGGCGCTAAAAGCGATGAAGACGCATCGCTTACGCACCACGCTTACCATGATCGGGATTGTTTTTGGTATCGCCTCCGTTGTCACTGTTGTGGCATTGGGTGAAGGAGCCAGGCAAGAAACATTGGAAGAGATTAAAAGTCTGGGGACAAACGTGGTCAGCATTTATCCCGGGCAGGATTTGTTCGATGACAGCATTGAGAGTATTAGAACATTGGTACCTGCTGACGCAAATGCACTGGCGAAGCAAGAGTTTATCGATAGCGTCAGCCCGGAAGTTAGCGCTTCAGACAACATTCGTTTTCTGGGTAAATCTGCAATAGCTTCCATTAACGGCGTTGGGCGGGAACATTTCCGGGTAAAAGGTATTGAGTTGTTGCAAGGGACTACTTTTAGAGACGATCGCAACGCTCTACAGGAAGTCATTATCGATGAGAATACTCGTAAGGCCATTTTCGACAAAGCAGGGCTACAGGCTCTGGGGCAAATAGTCTTTCTTGGTTCTGTACCAGCACGAGTGGTTGGCATCGCTAAAAGTAACAACCGTAGTGATGCATCAAATCGCATTACTGTGTGGATGCCTTACAGCACGGTGATGTACCGTATTGTGGGTAAACCAGTTCTGACCGGCATTAGTGTCAGGCTAAAAGACAATGTGGATAACGAGGCAGCGATCAGCGCTATATCCCAACTATTAACCCGGCGTCACGGTGTAAAAGACTTCCAGCTGTATAACTTTGAACAAATAAGAAAGTCTATCGAACACACCTCAATGACCTTCAGTATTTTAATTCTTATGGTCGCCTGTATCTCACTAATGATCGGCAGTATCGGGGTGATGAACATTATGTTGATTTCTGTAACGGAACGAACTCATGAAATTGGCGTACGAATAGCGGTTGGCGCGAGACGCAGCGACATTATGCAACAGTTTATTATTGAGGCTGTATTGGTTTGCCTGATTGGTGGCGCATTCGGTATTGCATTGTCGTATACCACAGGTGCACTCTTTAACGCTCTGGCGGGCGGGATATTCGCAGCTATATATTCGTGGCAGGCTGCTGTTGCTGCATTTTTTTGCTCAACCTTAATCGGCATGATCTTCGGGTATCTCCCCGCCCGCAAGGCAGCAAGGATGGACCCGGTTATTTCACTGGCCAGCGAATAATCTATGAAAATTTTATCATCGTTGACTTTATGCCTTACCACCGCACTCTGTTCAGGTTGCACAAACGTGCTGAAAAGTGACTATCGCGCTCCCGAAGTGAACTATCCCATCAACTGGACTAGGGGCGATGTGGACGGAAATACATCCCCGTTTGACTGGGAAGAATTTAACGATCCTAATCTCGATAACTGGCTTCACCTAGTGATGACAAGTAATAACGACATGGCTATAGCTGCACTGCGGATACATCGGGCGCAGCTGGATGCGGAAAGAACAGGTATTACCAATACTCCTGCACTAAAGGGGGCACTGAGTATGGACGGGAAAAAACAGTTGAATAACTCGTCCGGCTGGACAAAAAGCGGTTCTGCCAGCCTTAGCACCAGCTATGAGCTAGATCTCTGGGGAAAAATTGCCCGTCAGCATGATGTTGCTGAGTGGGCAGTCCATGCCAGTGAAGAAGATTTTCGCTCCGCGCGCCTGATGCTGCTTTCAGAGGCCAGCAATAATTACTGGCGTATCGGTTTTGTAAATCAACAAATTGCCACCCTCCAGCAGAGTATTGACTATGCAAAAGAGACGCTGCGTCTGGCCGAGGTTCGCTATCGTGCAGGAAAGACCTCATCGCTGGATGTGATTGACGCGCAGCAAAACCTGCTCACGCAAGAGAATCAGCTTACAGGGCTACAACGAGAACATTCACAGCTACTCAATCAGCAGGCCGTTTTGCTCGGTACCGTGCCCGGTTACCAGATAGTTGAGCCCACAACGCTGCCAAAAGGAAGCCTGCCTAAGGTCAATGCGAATATTCCTGCCAGCATACTGATGCGCCGGCCTGACATAAGTGCTAAAGAGTGGCAGTTGCGTGAGGCGCTAGCTACGGTTGATATCAAGCGTAGCAAATATTACCCCACCTTCAACCTGACAGGCGCTTTGGGTACCAGCAGCACTTCGCTACTGGCATTACTGCATAATCCGGTCGGTTCCGTAGGCGCTAACCTGACGCTACCGTTCCTGGAGTGGCGACAGCGGGACATCGAGGTAAAAATTGCCCGTAACGATTACGAACAGCGAGTCCTGGAGTTTAAACAGCTACTTTATAAGGCAATGAGCAGTATAGAGGACGCGCTTTCATTTCGTAACCAGTTGCTGCTTCAGGAGACAAGACTCAGGGAAGAACTGGAACTTGCACGTAAGTCAGAATGGTTAAACGAAGTTCGTTACCGGCATGGCGCAGTACGTATTTCATTCTGGCTTGATGCTCAGGAAAAACGCCGTCAGGCGGAGCTGCGACTGGATGAAAACCGCTTCAATCAGTTGCAGAATCTGGCAAAAATTTATCTTGAGTTTGGCGGGGCATCAACCTTTCCTTAAGTCTAATTGGAGACAACCTGGAGTAATAAGGAGTGAAAAATAGCCACAGTTGAAAATACCATAACCATTGGCATTTGAACTTTACCGGGTCTTAAAACCAAAAAAATCACAGTTAAGAGCAATGCTATTCACTTCAGCAGAGCAGTACTGCGTTTCACAAGCTCGGTGGCCAGTTTTTGTTGACTACTTCACCATAGCGTCCCGTATCATGTCAGGTTGACACAGGCATAAAAATGAGGGGGAGCTCTCTGGGAGCCCAGACAGGGGAAGAAAAGGAAACATCACATACCTTTACGATTCTTTGTGAACATCTAATCCGACGTACAAGGTGTTATTGTTGTTCATGTTGGCCTCCGTGGTGGAAATACCGGAGTTGTAGCAACAGCTCACCCATACGGCTCTGACAACGATGTTAACCCGCGTTAAATATCCCACGTTGGCCAGCATCTGTCTCACGGAAAGTCATACTGCCTTACTGTAAAAATCTGGGGGTATTAGAAACCCCCGCTCTTAATGACGGGGATTTATGTCAAATAGTTAAACTGGCTTATTTATTTTCAAGCGATAATTCCTTATATTTTTTATTGAAACAAGACCGATTATACTAAATGGTTTGTCTGCAAGATAAAAGAACTTCCAGTGATACTTTCGATTTACCAGACTAGAGTCAAGGAGAGGTGTTGTAGCTATTATTTCTTGAGGGTTGTTTATATTATTTACTTTGTTTGTGAAATAATTTCGCAGTGTAAGTTTTAATGTTTTAATAGAGTTATTTTTATCTGCATACAATAGTCTAACAGATAGGTCTCGCCCAGATACATTTATTAATTCAGTTGGATACAAAACATTATTTTTAGAATTATTGTACAGAGAAGGGTCATATCGAACAAAATCATTTAATCTTATGACAGGAACATCATATCGAGGGGATACGATAATTTCATCAATAGACTGCCAGCGATATTTTGGTATGTTAACATAAGCTGAGGATGTAATTACCAATGGGGGGGTGGATATTCTGCCTGTAAAAGTTACATGTTCTTCAGCAGAGAAAATAATATATTCTTTAGTAGATGGCGAAACTCTGATATTGGACAGATCTGTTATATTATTAACAAACTCCTTTAATTTTCCTGATAACAACTGAATATTTACTTTCTTTACAGAGGGACCTGAGTTTTCCAGACAAATAACAATCTCTCTTGATGAAGAGAGTGATGGCACATGGGCAGATATTTCTTTAGTATTATCTACAGATATCGTTTTATTTACAGCGGTGATATCAGATCCTTTATAAAGGATAACCGACTTTATTGTTTTATTCGTCACATCAATTATATCTTCAAGTTTCATTTTATATTCAGGTGAAAAGTATACCCATGCATCACAAGTTGCATTACTATATCGTACTTGAACAGATATGTTATTATCATCACGATATACACTTAATATAAGTGAGTTATTATGCATCTCAGATTTCACCATGCTTGGAAGTAATTCCCTTAAGTCAATAATTTCTGGAGTATTCGCGTCACAGTAAAGATTAATGCAAAAAACTGATGAGTCATGATCACTACGTAAGTTGTAATGTCCTCCTCTGCACCCATAGATTGTTGTTTTATAATGTGAATATCCGTAAAAGGTCCCTTCTGATACATCGCCACTCAATTCCCACACTATGTTTTTACTTGATTGTATATAGCGGGCAATCATTGTACTCATGCGGAAAGTCACCTCCTGATCAAGCGACCATCCTATATCATGCAAATAATTTAATATATTGTCTGGCGAAAACTCCTTGTCAGGATAACATTTAGCCCATCTATCCACATCACATAAAGTGACAACCAGTGACATTTTACCCTGAGTGATTGATGGACTTAACATAAATCCATCGTTTGTGTATATTCTAACCCTCTCAGTATCGATACAGGATTCAGAACAGGCACTTCCTTTTATCCAGATATTTTCACCGTTATCCAATTCCAGACTGGTACCAGAGAGTGTAACTTGAGCTAGATAATTTTCAGATAGAATTATCTCATTTCGTTCGGACTCTTCATCCAGATAAATTGTCAATGGAACCGTTAATCCTCTAGGTATAATATATTTATTACTTCCGCTACCAGAGTATATTTCCCCTCCACCATAACCAACATAAAATGTATTGTTTTGCGCATTTCCCTTTATGATGTTATAGCCAAAAAGTGAACCAATGATCGTATTTATCCCTCTCTGAGATATTTCCATAATGGGGGTTTCTTTACCATCAAGATTGACTTTAATAGTTTGTTTTTCCAATGATAAGTCAAAATTCAAGTCGTAATATTCAGGAAGTGCATTGAAAGAAAGAACATTTTTCTCAGCTGAAGAATCAGTATCGATTTTGTAAACACCGGCACCTCCTAGCTGTACAGTTATTCCTCCCGGACCACCGATAAATATAAAAGTATAGTCTCTAAAAGTCGATGCATATCTAATTCTCTCTGGTGTTAGTTCATTTAGAATACGGACGGGAATAATCATTGTATTATTTTTCCCACAAATAACAGTACACTGCTGGTTAAGAACTTCAAGGGGGGGTAAAGCATGTCTTGACTCGGGATTATGAATGACCTCCCGCCAAGCCAGTATATTAGAAAGATACTCTATATCTGTATTAGCACGGTATTGTTTTCCATATCCTAAAATAACGGTGCTGTACTCTCCTTCTGGTATGGATGGGATAGTATTGGGCCATAGTGTATTGGCATATCCCTGCGCTAAGGAAGATGTTGGCATAAAACTGTAGCCGTATCCGATACGTTGTCTTATCTGCCAGTCATTAAGTTCCGGACAGTTACCAATATTTAGATCACTATTAAAAGAAGGTGCACCATGTAACACAGGTTTTTTCTCCCTTAGGTCTAGATACATATTGCCTAATACCGTGTTTCCGGAGCAATCCACAATACCAGTCCCCGGATCTGCTGTTGCTACATTTAGGCTTCCATCGACTAAAAACTGTCGGCATTTCAACCACTGAGCATGTCGTTCTTCCTTGCTGGCGACATTATGAGCTATGCTGACAGCCCCCATGCCTATTGCCGCAACAGGGCCTACCGCAATCATCAGCGGAGGGAAAGCAATGGAAGCAAAAGTCAGACTGAGTGATATTGAATCAAAGGCAACACGGACTCTGGCGCTCATTATTTCTGTATGGTGTTTGGCCTGCTGCAGTTCTGATATGCTACTGTAGAGACCCCAGACACCAGCTATACTTTCCAGTACGGGAAGTTCCAGAATTCGGGCACAGGAATTTAATGCCAGAGCAAGACGAACGCTGCTATGTGAGGCTGCTCTCCGTAGATTATTTGCCAGCCATGTTTCCAGCCTGAATGCCTGAATTCCATCATGATTAAAAAAACGTTCTCCAGCGATCTGGATCATACTTCCCAACGTAGATTCGGCCAGTTGTTTGATGTCCAGCGTTGCATTTAAATGAGAGAGTGCATCTACGGGGGCTTTCTGTCCAAGAATCCTAGTGTATTGAACGATTCCTGTTATATTCATGCCCAATTCAAAATCCAAAATGCCACTACCAGATACATCATAGAATATTTGTGCACTTTTCTTAAATGGATTGACAATATCTGAAGCATCTATTGAAAAGTGTTGAACTTTATCATTTTCTGTATTTATCTGGATTGAGAAGCGTCCTTTTTCAGTATCTTCAAGACTGACTTTAACTAAAGGTTCTATCTTACTTTTCATGAGAGCGCTGAATTTATCATGAAGATGCTCAAGTAAAATAGATAATTTTTTGACAGTTTCTTGAGTCTTTTTATTAATTTTGTATGAGGGTAAATAAATTTCATCAGAAACCGAGTGAATATCATCAGGAATAATCGAGATTGTATCCGGTTCAATATTGCTTATATATAGCAAGCTCTTTATTTTTTCTGCCTGCTCATGATTTAATACAGTGCGAGATAAATAATCATACAATATATTTCCATTAATGGTTATTTCTGTCAAATCTTTAACGGAACTCTTTTCATTTATGCGATTTCCGCCCACATATACACCTATGTCGAATAGCAGTCTCCATGTAAACTCACGATCTACAAGGAATATTTTTTCTTTGCGTAAAGATAACTTATCTTGAGATGTGAGATAAATTTCAGACAAAAGATTTACTCTGTCAACCAAGCCAGAAAATAAAGGTTTATTCATTATATATACAGAAAGATTATACTTAGAGAATGTTTCTGATAATCCATAATGTTTTCTAATTAGTGGTGTTATTTGAATGCTCAACTCTAAAAAGTTAATTGCATCAGTGATGGATATAAAGTCCGCATACCCAAAATTTGGATCAGTAACTCGGTAGAATGTATCATACTGTTGAATTAATAATGTGTGTGTCGGGGTTGTAATCAACAAATTAGATGCGCCCTGTTTATAAAAGTGCTGTGTAATATTACTTTCATTCCATGGTAGTTTTCTTACATGATTCTTTTGTATTAATTTATTTCCTTGTAACTGAAGTCTGTTTATTATTTTGATAGTATCATCTAAATATATATTGTCCTGTAATGTAAGCGGCAAATTCAAACCATCTCTCGTCTGCAGTAATGCTCCTGCTGTTAACAGATTTTGTTTCAGTATATCATATTGATATGATGTTCCTGCATATAAATAAAGTAATGATAGTCCCATACAACGGCCTTCATTGGTTATCAGAAGAGCTTGAGGGTGGAACTCTTTTTTCATTGCATGTAATGTATCTGCTAAATCACTCCATAACTTTACATGATTTCCATAAAAGTCAGGCCATGACAATAATGTATATTTATGTTGTTCTGGTTGTACTATTTCAGCCTCTCTATCTCTATGTTGTTTCAGCCCTTCATATACCTCATTAATAACAAGAGAACTGGTACTGCTTTGTTCATTTATATAGGGCTGCAGGTTCTTTAATATTGGATATCGTTCGGCATTAACAGATAACCATCCTTGTGCCAGAGTGTTAGATTTCATTAATAATGCATGAATCTGAGTTAATGATTTCCAGCGATTCGTAGAGAGTGTCTGAAGAAGATTACGAATATTTTCTTTCGTTATAATATTTATTAATTTGTTCTGTGATATTTTTTGAATTACCATTTCCTCTGTTAGAGTTCCTCGAATGGCATCTTGTTGGATATCAAATAGCATTTCAAGATAATTTAAGAAAGCTCGTTCTTGTAATACTTTACCCCCACCGCCAGTAATAAGCGCACTATCGGTTAACTCCTTACCATTTGTACTAAAACAAAGAGAGGTACTTAATACAGGAATAGACCATTCAGGATGCCTGAACCATTTGTCAATAGGGAACAGAGACAATATTACCGTCAATGCCTGAAAACTCTCTATCTGTTCAGCAGATACTGAAACAGGTGGGATTATATTGAATGGAGTATCAGGATTTTTTAATTTTTCTTCAACTGCCTGTATGAGAGCATTATGCAACTCAGCACTCTGGCTGATATTTTCTCCTAAATACTGTTCCACTAATGCTCTAATATCATCAGACAAAGGAGGATGATACTCACTTGTAAATATCCCCTGCTCCCCTTTAAATGCCAGAAGATAACGAATAATTGTATCCCTGTCATCAAAAGTATAATATGCTTCATTAAGGCGTTGATATAGCCCATAGTCTTTTAATACATCCCTAAGCTCTCGTACATGTAAATTAACAGGGAGTTCTGTTACAATATGAGCTTCAGTGTGATACCGCAAAAAATCCCGGGTGAGATTTGATAAAGGAGGAAAATTATATTTATCCACATATTTTTGCAGGCTATTCTGTTGAGTTGGTTGCAGTAAATCCCCCCACTCACCTCGTTTTTCATTAAGAATCTGGTTCGTATGTAAAGGTAATGATATTTCTACACTTCGAATGAATCGGGAGAGCTCTCGCTCGGATTTTATTGAATTCAACAGTGATGAACGTTGTAAAACATCAGGAGATTGCTGACTCAACAGATCTCGATATTTTTCCAGTAATGTAATATATCTACTATCCTTACTGGCAGATGATGGACCTTCCTTTTTTTGGATCTCCAATATTTTATCATTAATAAACCTAATCCTTACTATCTTTGATATAATACCCTGAAGCCTTTTATGTCTGAGTCTTGTACTATCCACCCAGAATGTTAACGAGTCAGCCATGTTGTTGAAAATATGCACTGGCTCGTTGAATACTCTTTCAGGAGAACTGGAGTATAAGATATGGATATTCCTAGATATCTCAATTTTTTTATTAATGAAATGGCGATACATAGAATCCTGTATTGATTGCACTGTCGCTCTGGCATTCCCTCCCTTGAATTGGCTCAGCATTTTATTTAGTTTTTCATCTATTTTTTCTATATCATCAATCAATACATTATCTTTAGTTGCCAGCAATCTTAAATCATGCATTAATGATGGCGCTAACTCTAGCTGTGTTTTTTTATCTTCAGCCAACCATGTATCTGTCATTCCAGAATCCCGTTGCATGAAATCAGTCATTAGCCATGTATTTACGGGTAATGTTGTCAGTTCTTTGAATTGGATACGATTGTCTGTAAACAGAGACACATTATGAGATAACTCACGATACATATCTCTGAACTCTTTTATTGCTCTCACTCCTTTTAAATGACGCCAAATTTCAGTTAATTTATCCTCAAACATGCGAAATCGACTCTCTGAAATATTTTTATACTGATACATATTTCTTCGAAGAACAGAAAGTGATTTAACTAGGTCTGGGAATATATTATTGATAGCTACTATTTCATCTGGTAACCATAAAGAAGGATAAATATATTGGGAAAACTTAACCTCCGGTCGATAGATAACTCCTGGTGTAGTATGGGTAGTAGGAGGTTCTGGCATCTCAAGACTAAGGCCGCTAAGAAATCTAATACCATCTTTCAGTTCTCTCAAAGTTTGAGATATTTCAAATTTGGCTTGATTTGAATTTAATCTTTCCATAATCATATAGAGATTCCTTTCTATATCATAAAGTCTATCCTGAGATATATTAACATGATTAATAATATCTCTTTTCAGAGCATACACTCTGGTTGTCATATCTGGAAACAGTGTATCTGCAAGCCGTTTATCTTCAGTATTCCAACGTGCTGGGCGTAAAGAAACTGTAAATATTGATTTTAGATCGTATTGTGGTAGTGGTAGTATATCCATACTACTGATAACTTCATTAGTAAGTATACCTCGTATAAATTTCATCATGTTAAAAATATTCATTTTAGCATGCTTGCTTTTTAATGACGTCCATAATTTAGATAAATTTTTATAAAAACGCGCAGATTCTTGCTGTTCATCGTATGTAGGATTATCTGCTAATTGATTTAGCATTTTTACCTTTTGCTCAAAATCCGGTAATAAATTTTGTATTTTTTGTTTTTCCTCTTCATCCCACATATCTATATTTATACTTAAAGGTGTTGTCATCTCTTCAGTCACTGATTCTACTGTTAGATCAGGTAGAGGTTTCAGAGATAGTGCTGGATTATTTATCTGCGGCAAGTTTTGATGCAACTCTTTTAGGACAGAAAAAACTTCATCGCGAGCAATATTACTTGAAAGAGAACGAAACAGTTCATGCAGTCTATTATCAACCTTCATAAGTCTATTTTGAGTTATTCTTTTATTATGTTTCATCGAAAAGCGAAGATCTTTAAGTACCCGTATTACATCTGGAAATATAATATTTAGTGTTTCCCAATCCTTATCTGGCCAACCAGAAGATCTGATGGATGCGTTGAATACTAGTGGCATCTCGCGGGTCATAACTTCTGTAGCCATTTGAGGTAATGGCATCATGTGTAAAGGATTTCCGGGAAGTGTACTGATTGTATCGTGTAAATTCTCTAGTTGTCCGTAAATCTGTTGTTTGGCTTCATTCCCAGTAATCAGGCCGTAAAGCGTATGTATATTTTGATCAATTGCAGACAGATACTCTTGCGTGATACTTTCCACATTTGTTCTTAACGAGGAATTTAAGTACTCAATTTTTGTTATCAGTTCCGGATCAATATTCAGCAATAGACCTCTGTCATCATCTGACCAGATATCTATATTTATGGATGTGTTTTCTACTCTTGGTTTTTTTGCTACTGGTTCTCCAGTCAGCTCTTCATCTCCACCGGCTCGTTTAATCCTTTTTTGGGGAATATGATTTAGTTCTGGTCGTAATATACATTCTTCATATAGATATTCATCCAGAGGTGTCAGTTGTTCTGCATGTACAATCGAATGATTAAGTTCAGAATTCATAATGTCTTTTTTCAACATAATCAAACCTTACTTCTATATACACTTAATGAAGAACAGCGAATGACCAATAAATACAACAATCACCGCATGTAACAATAACAGCAACAAATTATTTATATATAAAAGGATAATACATGTCAAATCTGAGCCGCCACGGAAATTCCGGAGACTAAACCCCCTGAGAAAGAGGTAAACAGGATGACTAAAAATACTCGTTTTATCCCGAAGTCCGTCAGCGGGCGATCCGTATGGTTCTGGAGAGTCAGGGCGAATATGACTCGCAATGGGTGACAATTTGTTCCATTGCCCCAAAGACTGGCTGTACGCCGGAGATTCTGCGTGTCTGGGGTCGACAAGCATTAGCTGGATACCGGGAGCGGTGATAGAGGGCTCACTAGCGCTGAACGTCAGCGTCTGAAAGACTTGGAACGTGAAAATCGTGAACTGCCCCGCAGTATCTATATTTTTCGCAAGGCTCCCGCTTATTTTTCAAAGGCGGAGTAAGCCGGCATCCCGGTACCTCCCGTATAAATTACAAAAACTTTTTACCACTTGATGACCGTAATCTCCGTTCGCAAGAAATGTCTGCGCCTTGCCCGTTTACTCCTGTCGCTTATTGAAGATGCCGGGCTGAATAAACGGGATTTCCTCGCTAATCTCCGTATCCGGGCTAATTATCGTGAGTGTCTTGATGCCATACGGTAGTGATTACTGTAGGAGGGCCGGAGGATCTTATGGGCCAGCTGCTGGTAAGCCGGACCCGACGACTTAAATTCTTTCATCAGGCTTTTCTCCCGCAACCGGGAACACAACCTCTTTAACCAGCCCATCCGAATTAAAAAAACACAAAGAACAAATCCAAATTACCTTACACAATATCAAATGTCATGTAAGGTAACCTCCGGACGATATATTTACTCAAAAAACTCACTAAAACGTATTTCTAACAAGAATTATTGACTTCAACTTTATCCCAGTCATACCAAGTTTTGTTAAATGAAAGCGCGTCGCCAGTTACAGCCAAATCAGAAGCCCTCGTAATAATATTACTTCTTGCAGCATTTGATCGCATCAGCACTGTATAATTCCCTGCAGTTCCCAGTGATGAGTCATAATATTCTGATACAATAAGATTATAATCCCCTGATCGTTGCTTGCAATTAACTATTATTACGGTATTATTGCTTGCGCCTGATTCATATCTTACGATGCCTCTATCTTTAGAGATTCCTGACACATTTAAATTATCCAGTGAGTTATACGCAGAGTTTAACTGAAAGCGAAAGGCGTTTTGAATGAGACGTTCGGGAACATTATTGAAATCAACTATAAAGTTTTTAATGTTATTCCCTTTAGCTTTTCCAATAATCCCGCCCATATAGCAATCTTCTGCAAAAAAATTACTTACAATGTTTCGTTCACATCCGGTATCGTCAGTTGTTTGCTGCCCCATACCAAAACCATATTTACAATTTTTTGCTGAGCAATTTAACACAAAATTCCATGTAGAGTGATTTTTAAGCTCAATTCCAAACAATGATATATTTTCTGCACTACATCCAATTATTTTACTATATTCGCAATCAGCCAAAATAATACCATTACATTCTTTTGATTTTTTATTTTCATCCGACGTATTTTGCCAGTCCTGGTATGCTGTTTTAGCCTGAGTATAACAGTTTTCTATAATGATATTTTTACACTTCTCTTCACTATCACTATAAGCAATAATGCCTGAGCCAAGGTAATCATAAATATAGCAATTGTTAACAGTACAATTTGCGCTGGAGACAAAAATCAAACCATGCATTTTAGTCCGAGTTTTTGTATATTGACAATCAATTGAAATGCCATCAATTCTTATTCCGGAACACCGCTTAAACGTAAAAAAAGAACCGCTCGAGAGATTTTTAAACAAACAATCGACAGGGCTGCTTCCTGTGACGGAAAAGGATATGTTATTGTTGTTAAGTCTGTAAGAGCCAGAATTATAAACACCTGGTTCAACGATACCAATACCTCCATTCTTGGCCAAGTGATTCAAAAAATCATGAACTGATGAAGTATCATCAGTTTCACCATCACCTTTTGCTCCAAAATCTTTTTTCAAATATACACAAAACCCTTTGAAATCTATCATTTATTACCTCATACATTTCTCAGAATAAATCTCTCTCAGAATGAACACCTTTTGTTTAGCTTTCGTGAGTTAACGTATTGATTTATTACAACCACTTTTTCCGGTTTGCCGAAATACCCCCTGCAGATAATCCACTCCCAGAGAACACAGACAGTTCACCTGCGCCTGTGTTTCCACACCTTCTGCCACCGTATCAATACCCGACTTTCCTGCCAGCCCGACAACGCTTTCCACAATATGCCGGGATGTCTTCTCACTCAGAATGTCCTGTGTGAAACACTTGTCCATTTTTATATAACTGACCGGGAAGCGCTTCAGGTACGACAGTACAGAACATCCGGCTCCGAAATAATCCATTGCAAATGCTACTCCGGCATCACTCAGCCGGCTTAGTATACGTTCAGTCTGCCTGTCAATGTTAAACGGCTGCTGCTCCGTCAGCTCCAGAACCAGAAGTCTGCTGTCATGCCCTGCCAGCGCCAGACACATCTGAGTAAACTCATGCTCAGCCAGCAGGGCCGGCGTCACGTTCACGGCAAGCCGGAAACCACGCTGCAGCATGGTGTTAACCTCCGAAAGCCAAGCCATCGCACGGTTCAGGATTTTTTCCGTCAGAAGCAACAACAGACCGGCAGATTCCACCCGGTTAATGAAATATGCCGGTGGAATGATTTCGCCTGCAGGCATATGCCAGCGAATCAGAAGCTCTGCACTGGGCAGATATTTCGCAACACCTTCAGCATTTCCAGTCTTTCCGGTACCAGAACCAGCATTTCACCGGACATTTCTGCCCTTAGTTCACGTATCCGGGGCTGAACCGCCCCGGATTTCCTAGAGAGTACATCAGTGCCGCTCAATGTGGCAACTGTTGAAAAAGTTCGCCATTTTATGGAAACCGTCAGCCCATTCCCCGGAGGTAAACATGGGCTGGCAAAAGTGTAGCGGTATTAGGCGCAGCTATTTAGGGTTTTCGGCGTTTTTTTGCTGACCGATTATACCAGATGCCAGTATGAAGTCAGGTTGCATTTATATCCCACAGGAATATCATAATATTGTCAGTTGAAAAGTGACTTCTTCTGATCTGAGCCACCAACTCAGAACCGGAAACCGTAAAAAACGATCTCACCAGTTGCTTTTTTATGCTTGGTGATAACGGTACGCTACGTGAATTCTGATATTTTTCGGGAGAGATTGGGAGCGAGAATTTACGAGAGAGTGCCGGACAATACCGGGATAAACAAACCATCACTCGTGAAAGAAAGCCCCAACTACGCCCTGACAAAACAGATGATATTAATTTTTATTATTATCAGCCAGTTCCAATATAAAAGACATCATGACGCACATCTGACTTATGATGTCAATGGATTTTACTTTAATTTGGCAGCTCCAATCACTTTATTGATTTTTCAATGTTTCAATAGTATGGTATCGATACCATCGATATGGAATTAGATATTAAGTCTATATGCTAACTGGGTTTATTTAAAATAGAGGATAGTTAATGGCAACTAAAATGTTAGGAAAAGCACTTTTTTTGACAGGATTATTTTTTTCTACAACATTCCCGGCAATGGCAATACAAAACGAATATGTTGCTTCATTGATTAATCAGCGTTTGTCTTATATGAAGGACGTCGCAGGATCCAAAGAAAAGAATCATCTCGCCATTGAGGATTTATTTCAAGAAGAAAAAGTATTATCAAAAGCAGAGCTCGAAGCAGAAAAGTTGGGATTGGATGGCAAGTCAGTAAAATTTTTCATGCAGGCGCAAATAGATGCCGCTAAAGCGATTCAATACCGCTATCGTGCCGATTGGTTATCCATACCTGAAAAAAATTGGCAACCGGCCCCCCTGGAACAGGTAAGAAAAAAAATTAGCGCCTTAAACACCAACATCCTTAGCGATATCAGTACAAAATTAGCAACGGGTTATCGTTTCACCGACAAAACAGCATTTATGAAAAGTGTTGACCAGACTCACTTAAAAGATAGTGATAAAGAACGTCTGTGGGATTCCTTGAGACAAATCACTTTGAAAAAATAGCCCACATAAACTTCACGGCACACGTTATTTGCAACATATACAGGGGATTATGCGGCAGCAGGGGGGGGGCTGTTCAGGATTCTGTATAAATGCCTTTTCTCAGAAGTGACCGTCCAAGCGGTCTCCGAACTCGATAATAAAACGGCTAGTTTCTTACCCAGCAATAGTGGACACGCGCTAGTGAGTAAACTCTCTGTCAGAGGTGACTCAAATGACAAAAACAGTATCAACCAGTAAAAAAAACGTAAACAGGGGAATCAGAAACAGCCTGGCGGCGGAACATCTCATAAGAATCTCCTTGCGTTTTTAATCTTGGTACTCAGTGAGAGTTATATTACCGAAGAGTATCTCTTATTATACGTCAGTTTACCTCAATGTGATTTGGTGGTTAATGAGTCAGGAATAATCCCGTGAAAAAATGTGTGCCAGTCCTGCTTTTTAGTGTGCTTTCTGCTTCGGTTACCAGTCATGCAGACCGTAATGTTTTTCAACAAAAGGCCGAGAAGACAAAAAATGGTATTGTTGCTGATGTTAATGCCAGACAGAAAATGTTCAGTAACAGGCTGAAGATACAACTTCAGATATATGCGTTGAGAGCCGAACAGGGAAGTACCAGCGATGCCAAAAAAAGATAGGATTTGCGTAAAAAACAGGAGTCTCTGGAGTTGCAAAAGAAATCCTTACGCTGATGGGGAGCATTTTGCCCTGTATCCTTGGCAAATTAATTGAGACGCACCACAAAATCCCCACGTCATGCCGCCCAGCTCCACCGGCAGGTCTGTGGCAAAAGTGCAGTCTGCGGACATACCTGATACCGGGACCAACGGCAGAACGACGACTTCCGCCGCGCGCTGTTCTGCCTGGAGGCGGTCCTGTTCAGCCTCCAGCAGAGGCTGAACAGGACCGCCCGGCCTCTGTCAGCTCCACGGCCAGCCGCAGTTCAGGCGCACGCAGGGTCCGAAGCCAGCATCCTCCAAGCGACGGCTGCAGGTTTGGCCCGTTGCCCGCTCCATCGCTGCCCGACCTTTGTGGATGGTTTCACCGAACTCCAGCAACGTACCGTGCAGAGCAGGGCATTAATCTGTGCGGTTCTGAACTTCACCAGTTGTCTGTGGGTTCGGTGTAGAACAATAACTGACGGCTGTTCTTCTGTTTTAACAGCGATTTCCTTACCTAGTTGCGTATTTTTATGGAAGGAGATCACCGATCCCCCCCTGTGTCAGGATAGTTGTCGCCTAGATTTTTACACAGAAGAGGGACTATGCCTGCACATGCGGTACCAATTGATATAAAAGAACAAGGTGTTACCTAGTTATTACCGCCTTATAGTATGGTCCATACGGCATATTGCCCGTAAACTGGACCTGAGCCCTTCAGTAATAGCAAGATGGAGACTTGAACTGGTGCAACAAGGTCTGTTACCTGAAAATGAAAATTTTTCACACAACCATCGAAGTGGCGGAAGGCGCGAACCAGTGATTCGTAGGTATGTTCAGCATCTTGTTTTGGCGCGGCGAAGACATGGAAGCGACGGGCGAACCCCTGCGTATTAACCGTAAAGTTAACTTTGCACCGTTGCCCGGCAACCAATTGATCTATAAAACCTGTATGCCAACAATATTATTTTTTATTGTGTTTGATAGTATATTTTGGGATGGTGTTTTTTGACAGAAAGTATATATATGAAATCAAAGAAAACAACATCCTCTGGTAAAACACCAGGTGTTTTGGCTATAGGTGCTCATCCCGATGATATTGAGTTAGGATGTGGAGCAACGCTCTCACGACTTGCGCATAATGATGTATATATATTGTCCGTAATTATGACATCCGGAGGTTGTGGTGGGAATTCTACTGAGCGTTATGAGGAGTCGCGAGAAGCGTTAAAAATACTAGGCTGTAATAAAATTATTAATCTTGATTTTAATGACACTAAGCTTTATTTGCAACTTAAAGAAATGATTGATTCTCTGGAAAGAATACTAGCAACTGAAATTCCGTCTGATGTTGAAATTATGCGTGTTTATACAATGCATAATGCAGACCGTCATCAGGACCATGTTGCTGTTTATCAGGCTTCGATGGTTGCCTGTCGGCATATTCCTCAGATTCTAGGCTATGAAACACCAAGCACATGGATTTCATTTTCTCCCCAAGTTTTTGAGCCACTGGAAGAGAATCATTTGGAGAAGAAGATTTCAGCACTAAGTAAGCATAAAAGCCAGAGTCTACGAAAATATATGCAACCGGAACATTTGTGGATTCTGGCGAAATTTAGAGGTCAGCAAGTGGATTGTTCTCTCTGCGAAGGATTTGTTGTCCATAAAATGGTTTTACAGGAATATTAAGAATGAAAACTTATATATTTATATGTATGTGCATGGCAATGTTGCTATGGTTTTTAAGTACGCTAAGACGTAAACCCAGTCAAAAGAAAGGCTGTATTGACGCCATTATACCT
>Ga0233370_1000018_pt1 | contig 24355 bp, 27 predicted proteins | sample ElkDunMinimDraft_2_FD_180686 | JGI IMG/M metagenome (GOLD analysis project Ga0233370, IMG submission 180686) | Fecal eukaryotic communites from dung pellets of Tule Elk in California, USA - Elk Dung D2 | ecosystem: Host-associated > Mammals > Digestive system > Large intestine > Fecal | place...
CAGATAGAAGAGGATAAAGAAAAAGAAAAGAGTAATCCATTCTATAATGCATGGATAAAATACAATGATCAGAACTATAAAGATGACCAGCTAACATTTAATGAGTTTATACAATGAATAAATGAATGGTGAGATAAGCAACAAAGACAATATGATGAGAAAATGAAAGAATTACTAGAAGCAGAGAATGATCCAAAAATGCTTGAACTCCAACTAAGAGCTGTAAAATTATTAGAAGAAGAATGAAATGTGGGAAAGAAATTCTGAAAGAATGTAAGTAAAGAAGTAAGAGATAGACAGCAGGCAGAAGTGGAGAAAAAGAGAGAACAACTTGCTCAGGATATATTTGATTGGATGTATCCATGACTAAAATTTGAAGATGCAACATATAAAGATCAGGAAAGTGCATGGGACAAAGAAGCTGAATGGGAAATGCTAGGAAAGGATAAGATAGAAGAAAAACTAAAGTACTTTAGAAAAGATAATAATGGTGACTGGATAGCTAAAGATATTAAGATAGAAAGTCCACAAGAAAAGCGAGACAAAATAGAAAAATCATGAAACTTCTCAGAAATATTCAGTCCAGTAGATAGAGTATTAGAATGGAAAACTCCTCAGTGACAAAAGTGAATACTAGATAAAGCTAAAGATCCAAAACAATTTAAGAAAGTGATGGAGAAAATAAATAAAGGTACTACTAAAACTAAAGTGACTCTAAAGGATATAACTCAAGAAGTGAGAGCATTAGAAAAGACTAAGGCTCAAGAAGAAGCTGAAAAAGAGAGACAAAAGAAAGAAAGACAGGAAGCTATGGCAAAGAAAAAGCAGGATGAATACAAAAGAAATGTTAGGATGAAAGCATTCCAGAGATTAGTAGATATGCAACGATTTGAGAAATATCCATTCTTAACTGAGGACGAAATTAAAAAGAGATGGTGATTTACAGATGAAGAATGGAAAAAAATTACAGAACAAGAAGATTTAAAATTTCCACCTAAAAAATATGGAGAAAAGGCTATAAAAGATTTTAATAAGGCGGTAGATGAAGAAGTAAGATTCATAATAGAATGACTAAGCTGGCAAAATACTATGAAGAGAAAAGATGCTGAGAAGAACTTGTGAGAGATAGAAGATATAGATCTGGATATCTTGCTAGGTAGAGATGAAGAGAAGTGACAAAAAGAAGTAGATGAATTTAAGAGACTGGCAGAAGAGAAATGAGAAGATAATACAAAAAAGAGGTTAAAAGAAGCAAAAGATAATATTATGGATGTAGAGATAGACAAAGAAAGAGAAAATAGTAAATCAGAAAAGGAAAGAGTAGATAAAATTATTAAAAGCACGAAATCAGATAAGACTGTATGGTGAAGTATAAAAGAGTTTTCTTCAGATATTATAACTCCTGTAAGCACAAGGATAAGAGAAATAAGTCCAAAGATTTATAGAGAAGTAATGAGATATTTCCAAAATAAAGACATAAAAACTAATCAAAGGCTCAAAGAAATAGATCCTTTCTTGAAAGCTATGAAGAAAATAAGAAAAGAAAATCCTGTAAGATTCATGGATATATGGGTAAACCTAGCAAATAGAAATATATGATATGCTAATGGATTGCTCAAAGAATACTGAGTGACTGTACCTACTGAATTATTGGATCAAATATACTTAGAAGCAGATGATGTTGGACTAAATATAAATTACTTATGAAGTTATTATCCATTGAGTGTAAAAGCTCCAAGAAAATTCTTAGAGGAACTAATGAAGGTAAATAAAAAAGACATAGCCTCTGAAATAGAAAAAAAGATTATGGAAGAATCTCAAAAGAAGTGATGACCTCTTGAAGAATCTGAAATAACTGCAATTATTAACGAAGTAATTGTATGATGAGAACAGGGAGCTGATATAAATATTTGAAATGCTCATTTAAAGAAAAGGAATACTGAAATAAAATGGACTCCTAAGATGTTGGAATACTGTGATGATCCTATATCTACTCTAATCTCATACATAGAATGAATGACTCAGAGTATAGAAAGAGCAAAATTCTTGTGAAAAAGTAGAAGCTGAAATGTACACACATTAGCAGATTATGTATATAACGAAAAGAATGGATTAGATCCAGACCAGCAAGATGAACTAATGGATTTGCTTAAAGCAGTATTTAATGATGCTAATCCTAGTAAAGCTATCCAAACATGGAGAGATATAGCAACATTAACTACTCTATGAAGTCCATCCTCTACATTGACACAATTATGAGATCTATCATTTAGTGTATATGAGAATGGATGGAAAGAAACTCTAAAAGCAGTATGGGATGTATTTGCTAGTAGAAAAGCATTTGATTTAAAAGATATGTGAGTCCTAAATAGATGAGAAGAGTATACAAATATAAATAGTCAGAAGAATCTACTTCAGAAAGCAATACATAATGTATTTAAACTAACATTATTCTCTAGATTTGATACATTATGAAAGTCTACATTTATTCAGAGTACATGGAATAAGCGAAAGAAACGAGCATTGAAATGAGAAAATGGAGATCCACAATTAAGAAGGGATATAATGAAAATAACTGATGATGAATATATGACTGATAAAATAATTAACGACCTAAAAAACTGAGTATTTAGTGAAGATGTAGCATTGGTAATGTACATGAAGCTGTGAGATATTCAGCCATTAACAAGAGCACAGATGCCAAAAGCATATCTTAATAATCCAAATGGAAGATTATTCTATCAGTTTAAAACATTTGGTATAAAACAACTAGATTATGTATTACAAGAGACTAAAAAACAAACTAAAAACTTTAAAAATTTGTCTACTACTGATAAATTACTTAGAGTGGTACAGATAGCAAATATGGTATTTATAATGACATTACTTGGAGTATGAGCAGATGAGCTAAAAGATATTACAATGCGAAGAAGAAGTAATAGCTTGATATTGAGATGGCTCATGTGAGAAAAAATATGATCAGAGCAAATTTGGGAGAAAATGGAAGATAATGTATTGAAATTATTTGGATTAAGCAGATATACTATAATGCAAATGAAGAATGATCCTGTAGATGCAATTACAAGTTTGTTTACGACACTGCCAGCAACAAATATTATAAACTATCCATTTAAAGATATATATAAAGCATTTAAAGACGATGGAAGTATAAACTGGAGGAATCCATCTGCATATCAGCTAATACCTGTAATATGAAAATATCGATACTGGATATACTGAGGTGGACAAGATAAACAGCAACAAGCTCTAGATAAAGAAAAGAAAACTACAACAAGTGGATGAAGCAGTAGAAGCACAAGAACAACAAAATCTAGAAGCACGAGAAATACAAGAAATTCTCGCTAAAAAAATACCAGTCAAGAATTACCATTTAGATATAAAATATCCTGAAAATGGTAATTTTTGATTTTGTAAAAAAAGTATTTATAAGGCTGATATAAGAAGACTGATATTATCGTGGTCGCCAAAACCAGAAATATTTATTTTCATGCATGGATGGAATGAAAGAGGCTGAAGAGCTTAAAGATAAGGTAAAAGTATGAATGTGAGATAAACCTTTCGTAATAGAGGGGGATGAATTTTGCAAATTTGAAAAAATGGTACTAGATCAGGTAGCTCTATGACTAAATGCTAATGTACAAAAGAATCAGATATTCACACAGCAAGCAGATATAGATGCAATAAATAAGCCTGAAGAAAAATATAGAAGCAAGATGTTTTATAGCATACATTCAACAAAACAAGCTCTAAGATGGATGAATGATGCTCAGGTAGAATTTTGTAGTAGAGATCTGTATTCAGATAGAGAAGCATGAGGACTAACTAAATGTTATGAATATGACCACAAACATGAAAAATGGAATATCATGGAATACTTCATGTGAGAAGATATCGATAGATACTGAGTATGAATAGAAGTATGCTGTGGATGGAATGACAAAACTAAAGCACCTATTTACAAAAGAGTACATCCAAGAACAATCTATCCTGATCCTGATGGATATGGTACTATAAACAACTTCAGACGATTTGGATTCTCTACAGTAATGAGTGTAGAAGAATTTAAAAAACTAAATCTCAAGAATAAAGATGAGGTATTAGCAAGGATTAGATGATATGAAGATCCTCAAAGGACTATGGCTGAGTGGGAAGAAAAAACTAACAGATGAATCTGAATGTGATATATACAACAGAAGAATTTGGTAACACTATACCACCACTACTGTACATGGAAAGATACTCCCCTACTTGTGTATATGTTTGAGGATATAATCCTAGATATCAGATGTGTAGATGAATTAAGAAAATGTAAAGATAAACAATACAAATTTCCTGTGGTACTATACTATGAAGATGCAGATAGCAGAGATCCACGATGAACAAGTCTATGGGATGTGATAGCTGATGACCAAAAGCTAGAAACATTACTGATGAACTTATTCAAGATTAACATAATTAGGAATGCTCTAGGAGGTAAAATATTCATGGATAGGAATATACTGAATACAAATATGGATGCATTGAAACATCAAACACTTCAGAATCAGTACTTTCCTGTGGATATCATGGACATGAGTAGATCTATAGATAGCTTGATATTTGAGCTACCTGAAAAAGAGATGTGAGGAGATTTCTACTCATTACTAGATAGAGCAAAAGAGAATGCTAAACAACAAACACATATCGATAGCTTGACTCAGTGAGTAGCAGACTCTAAAGTGAAGACTGCAACAGAGGCAAGTGTAAAACAGCAAAATGCTAACTTACTCCAAGCATTAACTGATCATGTATTAGGATGGTGAAGAGAGCAGAAAGCATGGTTATATCGAGTATGGATGAGTCACTATTTCTCACATAAAGATGTAAAGAGAATCAGATTAAACAAAGCAATATCTAGTGTGAGAGATGTATTCAAGAGAGAGAATATCCTGAAATGACAATATGATATAGAGATAGTAAATGCTAGTGAGATAAAACTGAGAAATCAAAATATGCTACCTAGCTTAACTAACTGGCTTCAGATATGTGCATCTGATCCAAATACTCCTCCATATACTCTAATACTACTAAAAAGAGATATAGCATATAGACAAGGATTATCAAACTCTGAAATAGATGCATTCTTTGCATATCCTCCTGAGCAGGAAGCTCTAGAAGAAAGAGATATGCTTAGTGAAGATATGGATGTAGAATTTGCAGATGATAATGCTGATCGATTCTGCAAGCTACAGGTATATCAAACTGCAAAAGATACTCCTGCTAAACAGAGAGCTATATCTGCTTGTATGCGAGCATATCAGAATTCTCAGCAACAACAGGAACAACAAATAAATCAAATAGATAATGTAGATGCAATGGCATGAGCTAATAAACAGATAGTGGCTAACACATGAAGACAACAACTATACCAACCTATGTAACATTTAATTCTTAATAATTATAGACATGGTAAATTATGACGTGGATATGAATATCGTAACTCCTGACGATATTACAAGTAAAGTATGTAGACTAAAAGGAGATTATCTAGATTTCTGTATAGCAATAGCAGAACTTCAAGCTCTAATAGATGAGTGATGGAGCAAAATTAAAAGAGATCTAGTGTATGTGTGATTGTTAAAAGAAGATGATGATGTAAGTGTAATAGATGAGCCAATGATTCGTGGATTATCTAAAAAACAGAAAGAGGAACTAGCAAAGTGGCATGAAGAAAATGAATGATCTGCATGAGGTGCAGAACAGTACGAAAGAGAAATCGTACAAAGTTATACATATATGAGAAAGCTCGAGCAAGAGCTGGCAACATATAATGATACCGTTGGAAAGATTATCCAAAGGATCAACTATTTTAGTAAGTTAATCTAATAAAGATGGCAAAGAAAAAGAACATTCCAGTAGAGGAAGTAGTTACCCCAAACGAAGAAGTGGTAACAGAAGAGATTTGCGAAGAAAAAATCGAGAATGAAGTGAAAGAAACAAAAAAGGAGAATACAGGGAAAGTGACAATAAAAGAGGAAGAATACAAACCAGTAAATCTACTTAAAGCTCCAGAAGAAATTAGAAAGATTATCCAATTCTATGGAATTACAAGTAAAGATCTTTTTGAATGAAAATTGGATGGAGTAAAAGAAGAAGAAGCAAAAGCTCTAAAAGAATGGTATGCTTCATTAGTTTAATTTGTAAATATAAAAGACATGGATTTGATAGATGCAATGTATGCAAATGAGATGTGAAAAAGAGAAACTTCTCATTCAACATATTTATTCCAGATGCAACAGTGAGTAAAGAATGATCCTTATATTACTGAAAATGCATGGAAGTATGAAGTATATGCATGGTTAAGAACTACATGAAAAAAAATACCAGATATAACTGCAGAAGAAATTGAGCAGAAAGCTAACAGTATATCAAAATCTGAGAATAGAGAACAGTGGCTATATATACGAGCTCTAATATTATCTGAGTTTTATGGTATGCCTCTGAGGATTGCTTATGATAGAGATAGCTATGAGTGAGTACCTGATGATAAATTCATGATGATGAAAAAATACTGAAGGATAGATGAAGCATACTATCAGTATCAGTCACATCAGCAATGAGATCTGGATTCAACAGGGAAAATAAAACAATTAGAGCCTGCAGAAAATAACACCATAAACAAGATAGATATAGATGTGAAAGATGTGGAGCTACAAGAATGGAATAAAATCATGAAGATATTAGAAACAAAACTGAAGGATGCTCAAACAGAAGAGGATAGAGAAAGTATCCAAAAAGATATATGAAGAGCAAAAAAGGCTATTGATGATTTATCCTCTAAGAAGTAAGATATGGAGATAACTGATCAGGATAAAATATATCTAAAACAGATGCTATCTACTCAGTGATGGAAAGTGCTGGAGAAGATAGTAGCAGAGAAAATAGATGAATGGGATAGACAAATAACTGTAAGTGCTCATGATTATACAAAAATAAGGGAGAAGAAATATGATGAACTGAATCTAAATGGTGCATTGGTATGGTGAATGAGTCTAGTACTAAAAGCTCCATACGATGCAGTCAACAAGGAAGCAACCGATAATCTGATTGCTCAAATGAATGAGAAATACAGACAAGAGGTGAAAAAATTAGAGAGGTAATGCTCTCTTTCCCCTACTCAGACTTCCATGTCACTGAGTAGGATAAAGAGCGTATTGTCGCTGGGAGTTTGTGATGCTTACCCCTCAAAAAGCTATAGGCGATAGAAATACGCCGTGATTTATTTCTATACTATTATAACATGGCAGAAAAAGAAATGAGCTCAAATGAGCTTATGGAGCAACTCCAATGAAGAGATGATCTTTCAAATTTAGTTAATGGTAGTGAACAGTCAACTGCTGAACTGACAGCGGATACTGGGACTAAAGAAACTTCAGAAAATGTACAGTCTGAAGCTAAACCTGAATGAAAGAAGTCTAACTTTCAGAAAGCAATGGAAAAGAAAAACAGAACTATTGCAGAAAAGGATGAATTGATTGCAAGTAAGGATCAAAGGATTGCAGATCTAGAAAAGCAACTCAAAGAAGCTCAAGAAAGCGATGAGTTTGATGACATTGATGAGAAGGAGGAGGAAATCCAACAACTTAAAAACGATATCTCATATGAGAAAAATCGTATAAATGAAATCAAATCTGAAAAATCTCGCATGAAAGAGTGAATGTTGGGACAGATGATGGATGAGATGTGAATCTCAGAAGAGTCTAAAAATGCTATAAAAGAGATGTCTAAACAAGATGCTTACAAATGATTAGAGCCTGAAGACTTAATATCCTTGTATAATGGTAAAGTCTGAGTGGAGTATGATCAGCAAGAAATGAATAAAAGATCTGGAGGGACAAGTGTGCTATGAGATAATAGAATGCTCAGCAGTGGATCTATGGATAACATGGATACAAAAGCAATGGAGCAAGAACTCACCAGACAAATCATGAGTGGAAACAGTCCATTCTAAAAAAAAGATTGCATCTGGTGGGATAAATACATTTATTCTTAACAAACTTTTTAACCATGATGCAAACAAGCAACATTCAAGCATCTGGAACAACTGACTTGTTTCATAAATACTTGAATAAAAAATTCTTAGAGAATTTAGAGCCAAACTTAGTGTTTTGGAAATTTGGTAAATGACCAGTATCTCAAAAAGGATACTCAGCAGTACAATGGGCTAGGATGTCTAAATCTACTGCAGATGCAAGCTCATCTCAAATTACTGAATGAGTTACTCCTGCATTCACTGATCTTACAATCAGTACTATCAGTGTATCATGTGTACAATACGGACAAGTAGCTCAGATAACTGATATCTTAGAAGATACTACATTGCTTAATGTAGTAGGACAAGCTATGGTAGAATTAGCTCACAATGCTAGTAGAATTATCGATGAAGTAGTACAGACTGAATTGTCTACTAACGGAACTAATGTAATCTATGCAGGATCTGCTACATCTCGTGCAACAGTAGCATGAACAGATATAATGACTACTACTGAAATTAACAAGGCAAGAGCTTTCTTGTCTACTAAAGGTGCTAAACCTTTTGCTGGTGGATATGTAGGAATTATGCATCCAAATGTATCTTTCGATATGAGAGAACAAGTATGAGGAAATGCTTGGGTAGAAGTAAAGAAATATACTGATCTTGTAAAAGATATAGTAGCTGGAGAAATTGGAACTCTTATGTGAGTTAGAATCATTGAATCTAGCTTTGTACAGAGCTTCACTTCAACTGTAACTGTATATCCAACATATGTATTTGGAGAAGGTGCTTATGGAGTATCTCAATTACAAGCATATGAAACAACATTCATTTCTAGAAACAACAAAGACAGTTATAATCCACTTGGATTATTCTCAATTGTTGGATGGAAGATGGCTATTGCTTCAATTATCTTGCAACCAGATGCTCTTGTTAGAATCGAATCTGCAAGTACATTATCTTACTCTTGGTAGTAGGAATCTAAAGAGGTGGTGAAAGCTACCTCTTTATCTCGTATTATCAGGAATTTTTATTTCTAACCAATATACATAATGGCTGATACAATGGGTGATAGATTCATTGAGTGGAGGACTTCAAGAACAAGATGAGCTAAACAAATCTCTGAAAGTCTATGAGCAATATGGATGAAAGAATGATACAATGAGCTGAAGAAAAAGCTAATCAGTATCTGAAGAAATAATCTATTTGCTGATGTAATAGGAATAAACACAGTAGCATGACAAAATACATATAAGTTGCCGATAGGAACTACAAACACACGTCCATTAAACGGATTAAAAGATTTTGTATCAGTAATACAATTGGAGGTAGCATACAAGCTAAATCCTAAAACAAATCTGCCTATATATCATGTGTGTCCACAAGTATTAACTCAGGAATTTCCTGATAAGAAGTGGGAAAAGCAATGGAAGAATAAACCTAGATTTGAGTTTTGGAATAAGGATGAAATAGTGATATTCCCTACTCCACAGATCTGAGTGACTGATGGAATCAAAATACGCTACAATTACTGGGAAGAAGATATAGATGCTAATACAAAAGAGTCTGATGTCAATATACCATTCTACTTAATAGATACATTGGATATGTATTTGGATTTTAGATTGAAGCGACATGAAACTGATAGAGCTAATGCTCAAATAGAATATGAAATGCGAGGAAGAGAGGTAGAGAATGCTCTATGAATGCTAAACAATAGAGATAGCAGACCTGTAGTAGAGCAATTTTTGGATGTAAGATTTTTAGAATAATAAATAAAAAACAATGAGTTTACCTGATGGAATAATAAGAGAAAGGACACGACAATATGGAGTGACTGACGATCCATTCATGGGAATGGCTTGAAGTTTTCAATATGCTGAAAATCTAAATGTTTTCGATGATCCAAGAGGAATAAAACTAACTACTGGACGACAAAAAGATACAACACATACCTCATGCAAACTAATAAGTGCTGGAGATTATATAGTAAGAATACCTATAACTGGTGGAAGCTCTGCTAATGTAGAAAGAATGACACCAAGTGAACGACCTAGTAACTGAACTGTACTATGAACAGTATGAGCTAATGTAACTCCATATGATGCTGTAATATTCAACAATTCAGTAGCTATGATATGAGCTAAAACTGATGCACGAGCATGAATATATTTTTATGATCTATGAGGTGGTGGACAAATAACAAGAATACCAGTGGATAATACATGAGATGCTCCAGTAGTGATGTGAAACCAAGATCCAAGTGTCTGAGAATTTACACCTCCATACTGCTCATGTATATGCAATCTTAATAACTCTATGTTATTAGTAGGGAATGGTAACTATCTATGGGTGTATAATCCTGCAGATGATGCATGATCATTATATGCAAGTGGATGGAAAATCGTAAAAAGATATAGCTGAAACTGTAATATTGTAGAGATATCTCCTAAAGCTGACTATGTAGAAATATTTATCGATGATGGATACTGAAATACAAAAATTCACTATTATCCATGAATATTCGATATGGAAGATAGTGGACTGATGAAGAGTGTGGATCTGCCTAATACAAGGATACAGAGAGTATATCCTCACATGACTAAAGAGATGGTAGTAATATCTCTAGATGGAAGCAATAATAATGTAAGTCTAAGAGAGATAATATGATATGAAACATATCCTGTAATGAGAAGTCACAGAGCATGACTAAGTCCATACGATATACAACATAAACTAGGATTCTTTACATGACCATGCGGATATGACATGGCTCGATATGATGGTAGAGCATATGTAGCAGATGTGGAATGAATATGGGAATTCAACTGGTATGATGCTAAGAAGATGCCTGTAGGTAATCTCAGACGAAAATTTAATGATGAAGATGATAATAAGACTCCATTTGGATTGGCTATTGCTAAGGACTACATATTTGTAAGTTATAATGATGCTGAATACTGTGCAAGAATATACGATACAGCTAATCCATACTGATATGCAGAAGAATGAATGCTAATATCAAGAGCAATAGAAACTGAATATGGTGGAGAATTTACTAAACAATTGGTAAGACGGATAACACAATTTGAAATGAATAATCTAACAGATGAGAATGGAAGTATAGATGTATATGTATGCTGAAATAGAGAATGGAATTCTCCTAATGATAACTGCTGGATAAAAATAGCACATATAGAACAATCTGATGCAGACTTTAGTGATAGTGGTGAAGAGAATAATTGACTAACACAATATAATATAGGAACTTGTGTACATCGATTTGATAATGCTGGAGATTGGAATTTTATGCAGGATCGACAAGTAATAGAATATAAAGTGGTAATACATAGATGAGATGAAGAAAATGCAAGTCCAGTACTCCGTAGTCTACTATTAGAATACGATGTAAAAGAGAAGACAAATTACTTTTAATCTTTATATTAAATAGAATGGCTGAACGAAAACCAGAGGAGCATTTACAAAATGCTGATCTAAATCTTAATCAGTATGGAGATGATAGTACTCCTGCAAATCAGATAAGTACTCCATGAGGTATGAATCAGAAATACACATGAGAAAATACTCTTAACTCTAACATACCATATAATGCTAATATCAGAACTGCTGATCTAGATCCTGAATATAAATACTGATGGGATGCACAACTGGCTAATAGTGCTGAAGCATGATATATAGCAAGAAGAAATGACAATATAGCAAGTGCTCTATATAATGAAGGGAAAAGAAGTAAAGAAGATGTAGTATCTTTTTTAGGGAGTCAAAAAAATTGGAATAACAGTACTGAAGCTGATAGATTTAATACAGTGGAAAGTGTCTGGAAGAGAATCTGAGATATAGCAGAACAAAATGATAAAGATAAAACTCAGCTAGAAGTGAAAGAAATGGAAAAAGAAAATAAAGCAGAGCCAAAAGGAAAGAATGTAGATGTAAATACATTCTTACAATGAAGCACAACGGAGCTTTTTGGGAAAATGATAACATGAGCTGATACAGCTCCATATGACCATAATTCTCTAGAATGGAAACAAGCAGAAGCTAGACTAAAACAATACCAAAACATAAATGCTCTAAGTGTACCACAATTAGCAAGCTCTATAAAAGCATGAAGTATCTTATCATGATGACAAGCCATGAGAGATCTGCAAACATTTAATCCTGAGAAATATCAGCAGTTACAAGATTATCAAAAGAAAGAGGATACAATGTCTCAAATAAATATGATAGCTTCAGGTAACTTTACAAATAGTGAAAAATCTTTACAAGATAAAACATGAGAATCTATAAATAATTATCTAAACGAAACTGTAGCAAATGCTGGATGAAGTGCATTGGATAGGATGGATTTGGATACAGCTCTATCTCAGAATCAGTGAATAGTAAACTATGCTGAAAGGATGAGCTATTACCAAGCTCAGATAAACCAACTAGATCAGACAATCTGAAACCTAGCAGAAGATGCAAGAAGCAGATTATCTAAAACTACTGGAGAAAATGTACCAGAGTATATGATCCAAAACTACATAAACAATAGAAGCAAAAAACTATACAAGCAGAGAGATAATCTCATGAATCAGTATAATTATTATAAGTGAATATATGAAGCTCAGATAGAAGAAGAGAGCCAAAAATGGGAAAGGGACTATAAAGAAAGACAATTACAGTTACAAGAACAAAATGCTCTATGGAATCAGAAGATGGATCAGGCTAATATGAACTATAAATATGACCAATTAAATTACAACTATGATAAATTATATGGAGATAACTGAACAGGTACAGGTAATATGAGGACTGAAAGGAATAATAATCCTACAGCTATGACTACAGATGTGGCTAAGAGTCTTGGATTGGTTGAATGAGTAGATTATGTAAAGTGAGATCCTTTTGTTTCATGAAGTGGAACATTATATACTGCTAAATTATTATGAGATCCTATAGAAACAACTATTAAAGCATTTGATAAAGCTGTATCAAAATGAATAAATGCATTCTATACTCAATGATGAAAACAAAGATGGACTCATACAGCTATGAGTAATGATCAGTGGGAAAAACTTAGCAATGAAGAAAAGAGAAATGTAGTACTATCTATGCTTCAGAGAGAATGAGGAGATATAAATAAAATGGCATATTATAACTCAAAAGATATCTCTAACTCAAAAAGCGACTCTAATTCAAAAGATAATAAAACATATTCAAATGAAGAACTATATACACAACTTCGTGGATGAAAAATTAAGTATGCAGACTTTCTCAAAAAATGGAATGGTGATGAGCCTCAGGAAGAAGTAGATGATTGGGTAGCAAAAACATACTTTACAAAAAGTCCTATGATGCATTTAAGCGATATGAAAAGTAGTGTAAGTCAATTGAGCAACATGATATGAGATGATGTACTAGCTGAAATGTATACTCTAGAACATCTGAATAACAATAAAAATATTAGTAGCGATAAGGTGGCAAAAATCGTAAATGACTATGTAGTAGATACTAATAAATGACTAAAAGATGCAGACAAAATAAATACATCTGAATATCTAGCATTGGCATTGAGATGAAGATATACAACAGAAAAAGAACTTAAAAATGTACTAAAAGCTCAATGAGTAGACAACTACAAGAAAGTTGCAAAAGAAATTATGAATATATGGAACGAATAAAAAAAGAGGAATTATTTCCTCTTTTTTACTCATATAAATTTATCTAAAGGATCTATATGTTTATTTTTTGATTTTCAGTCTAAATAAAAAATCCATGATACAAATCCTATCATGAACAACACAAACAAGGCTAATAATATATTTTCCATCTCAGAACAAAAAAGTCAGTAAAAATTTGACAGAAAAATATTTTTGAGTATAATTATATCAAGCAAATTGAAGTGTAGAGGAGGAAACCTCCGCTAAAAGACCTCCTTTCGTCCTCTACACACGGTAGAGGATACACTTTAGTTTGTGTAAGTCAAGACATATTGACTTGACTATAAACTATTTTTATCCTCTTTTTCATTACAACATGAAAACCTCCGCTAATGTTTTACAGTTTTTGACAAAAACTGGTAATTTCTACATTGTAGCAATAATTGCTATTGTATGAATACTGCTATTCCATTCTATGAGTATAGCTGTAGATCATGCACACTGAAAAAAAGAAGTACAAAAAAGACTGTGAGAAATCCAGTCACTATCGTCTGAATGGGAACAGATTGATGAAGTTTATTTGCAGAATGTAAAAACTATTGAAGCTCTAAAAGAAGAAAACTTAAAAATTAAATCTAAACAATGAGAACTAGAAAAGGAAGCTAAAGAAAAAAGAATTGAGTTTGTACAAGAATATGGATGCTGAATTATGACTGGACGATGTGAGTATCTGAAAGTAGAAGTACCTCAGAAAATTGAATTTAGGACTAACTCACAATGACAAGCTAAGGCTCTACCAAAAGTAGAGCCTACACTTGAAGCATTTGCAAGAGAATACTGACTAAATCCACAAGATTTTATAGATGCAGGTAATAAATGGAATGTAAAACCTGAAGTAATATTATGCATATGACGAGCAGATTCTGATCTAGGAAGAGCTCTAAAATCTAAAAATAATATCTGAAATGTAGGGAATAATGACAGATGAGATACAGTAGAATATGCAACCATGAGAGAATGAATATTCAAAATCTGAGAAGCCCTGAATAACTGATATCTGGGTAATAAACAATTTATACAAGATCTAAGTAGATACTGAAATTGTGAAACAGACTGCAAATATATTTATGCAAGTAGCACAGAAAATCGAGAAAATAATGTAATGAATTGTCTAAATTTTTTGTATGGGAATATCTAAATAATATCAGTCAAGAATTACCGTAATGATATAAAATATCCTGAAAACGGTAATTTTTGATTTTGTAAAAAAAGTATTTATAAGGCAAGTAGAATGATATTTATATTGTAAAATTATGGGATGCTAAAAACTATTGTAATGGATGGATCATGGAAACAAATCAAAATAGATCGTCTATGAGTAGATACGACTAATATGGCTGATGATATAACACCAGCAGATAATGCTAATCAAATAGCTGATAGTTATGGACAATTATTGAGCTGAATATCTATAGCGACTGATCCTAATAACTGAGATATGGTATATATAGCTGAACGAGAAAATGCAGATCCTGAAGATTGTATTGCATTATGAGTATGAGGAGAACTCCAAAGACCATTAACATCAGTAAAAGCATTAAATGAATTGTGGGTAATGTGAACATCTGGAGATACAATATATGTACAAGCTCTTTAATTCATAATAAAATCATTATGGGGAAAACAATTTTTCATAGAGATAATCTATTGAAAAGAAATGAGGAGAGAAAAAGAAAAAGATGTATGTATATCGCTTTTGCTGTAATAATAGCTGTAGCTGTATTCATGTTTACAATAACAAGTGTACAATAATTTAGATCTAGATTTTATATACTATGCTATATGTATATGTCAAAGATAATCACATCTATGCAAAAAGAGATAAAAGGTGACATTATCCATGATGTCATGAAATTGTATGCGATTATCAAAAAACGGATATGCTGATCCGAGAAGAAAGCCAAGTCAAACTGTATAAAGACAGTAAACAATACAGGAAAGACAAAAAAATTGACTCGCTTGAGGAAGCTAATAAAAAACTCAAAGAGCAAAACAAAAATCTGAGAAAGCTGGCTGATAGAGAAATCAAAAGCAAACTTAGAAAAAAAGAAAATGAAGATATAACAGAATATGATAGACAAAAGTATTTTAGCTTATATGGTAAATAACATGACAAAACTCTGGGATGAAATTTATATGGATTGGAATGGAGAAAAGATAACTCCAACTGTAGGGATGGATGAGCCTGATCATAAGGTATTCTTTTTTGAAAAAAAAGTCGATGAGGATATAGATATCAAACCTAAGATAAAAAAAGTACTAAATGATGAAGAAACTGTAATTAAAGAGATTCAAGAACTCCATCTAAAGAAATGAGATATAATAAAATATGAATTTAAAGTACATTTAGTTGCTGAATAATAGGAAAATGTTTGGAGATTATAAATCAGATAAGATAGAAAAAGAGTACTACAAAGGTACTGACTATTATCTAATGTGAAACTATGTAGTTAGAGTAATTTTTTGGGATACTATTTATATCAATAATCAAGAATTATTATGGAGAAGAATGCCACGCTAAATACAATAAGGGATATAATTGAAAAGCATCCTGTAAAAAAACATGATGAAGACCATAATGATCTGCGAAATGTATTGCTTATGATTGTGAGTTTTCTAGAAGGATTTTTTGAAAAATCAGAATGACAAGAAAATACAAATGCTGAGATATGGGGATCTATATTGGAGTTGTGAGAAAAAGTAAATGCAAACAAATGAAAAATAAATGAGAATAAAATGGATATCCAAAAGATCTGAATCTGAATGAATAATCTAATGAAGCAATATCCTAAAATTTCCACAATGCAGAAATTATGACTACTGATGGATGGAGAAAATATAATAGATACTGTGAATATAGAAAGCTGAAGATATTTATTAGTAAAAAGTATAAATCCAACTGATTGGAATGAATTTGCAAAATTGGATAAAACTTTCAGCTGGGAGATAATAGAAGTAACTAATGATGAATATGATATAAAGATATGACTAGATACAAATACTGAATGAGAAACAGCTACAATGACTGTGAATGTAGATTTACTTTTTATAAAATTTTAGATGAAAAAAACTCCAATATTAGTCAATCCATGAAATGAAGCATTGACAGCATGATCAGGAATAAATTCTGATAGTCTGAAAAATGATAGAGTTATAGAATTAAGTCTAAGAGAAGAAGATAATCTGATTATCATTAACGATGATGATGAGGCTTATGTAGATTTACAATTAACTGATGGAATAACACCATCAGATGATTTACCAGTAGGAGTAGAGACAGGTAGAGTGCTACAAGCTGACTGATGGATAGCAACATGAACTCTTATATTGGCAAAGACTACAAGCTGAGATGAAGTAAAGTTCTTATATGCTGATGACTGAAAGCTCTATGCAGATAATGGAACAGGTACATTCAAACAGATATACTTTAAACCAGAGATAGATGCATTATTTCAAGCATTAGCTACAGTTGCACATACATGAGATTATAATGACCTTATAAATAAACCAACACTATGAACTGCATCAGCATTAGATGTAGGTACTAATCCATGAGAGATTCCAGTAATCTGACAAAACTGAAAAATAGATGGAAGTATAGTACCATCAGTATGAGCAATGAATGTATATACAGTAACTACTCTAGGAGATTTGACTACCCTATCACAAGCTAGGCAGTGAGATATAGGAGTAGTAACAAATGATAACAAGACATATATTCTGAGTGCAGATCCTTATTCAACTCTAAGTAATTGGGTAGAATTAAGATTCCCTACATGAGCAGTAAGTAGTGTAAACTGACAAACATGAGCAGTTACTCTAACTACTTTTGATATAAACGAAGCATGAGATAGTTTATATTGTACAAGTGCAGAGAAATCTGCATGGAATAACAAGCTGGATGCAAATGATGTAAGTGCTGTAGCATTGAGTGGTAGCTTTGCAGACTTGACATGAAAGCCTGTAGTAGATAGTACACTTAGTACATCTAGTACAAATGCTATCCAGAACTGAGCAGTAGCAACAGCAGTAAATACAATAAACAATACAATAAGCTGAATACAATGAGATATTACTAATATTGAATGAGATATAACTACTATACAAGGAGATATTACAGCATTACAAACTACAACAAGTGGACTTGTATCAGACTCAGCTTTTTCTAGTGCATGGGACTGAGATACAACTCATGCCCCTAGTAAGAATGCAATATATGATGTACTAGGAGATGTAGAAACTTTACTTGCTAACCTATAATAAGAATGACAATAGCGAGTGAAATAACAAGATTACAATGAGCTAAAGCAACAGCAAGGACATCTATAATTAACAAATGAGTAAGTGTACCTACAAGTGCTTCAGTAGAAGATTATCACACATATATAGACCAGATACAACAATGAGATGGTGGGGTATTATCATGAGGGCTTACTTTGTTTAACCAAAGAGTATCGATGAAAGATGGCTCTCCAAGAATCAAAAGCTCAGTATCATGGATAGAGTGAAATAAATACTATGGATGCACAGTATATAGTTTAGAGGGAAGTTCTTCAAGCTCACTCGAAAGTGGAGTATATACATATAGGAAGGTAGACACAACTAACGATATGGCATATAGAATGAATAATGTAACATGAGACCTATCAAGTGGTGTATACTATGAGGCATCTCATGTTTCCTTCTGGAAGAATTGAACGAACATGAAAATAATATTTTTTGTAGACAGTACAAGGTCATCTAATTGGTGGTATTGTTATCAAGCTATATGGGACTATAAAACAACATGAGAGACAACCAATAGTTGAATGTGAAGATGAGAAACTACAAATATTAGTGATTATGATATAGACCTTACTGGTTATACACAAATAACAACGGATGAATGGGTAAAAACTGTAACATGAAATGAAATAAATGATAATGCTTATATTTACTTAACACTTAAATAACAATGCCAACAAGAATAGTAGAATGACAACTCCCCTACTCATGAGGAACAGGAATAGGGATAGATACGAATAAGGTTATATCTATTCTATTGAGAGAGGAGAACAACCTAATCCAAGTCAATGGAGATAACGAAATCTATACTGATTTACAGTTAGTGGCTAACATAAAACCATCTGATAACTTTCCTGTATGAGTAACCACAGGGAAGATTCTCCAATCTGACTGATGGACACAGAGTGGATTATTACTTAACTGGAAGACTACAAGTGGAGATTATGCTAGATGGATATATGCTAACGACTGAAAAATCTACTTTGATAACTGAACAGGGACATGGAAACAAGTCTACTATTCTAGTGAGGTAGATAATCTAATTCAGACTTTAAGAAACTATGTAGATACATTCCAACCTAAGCTAACAGCAGGTACAGGTATTTCTATAGACCAGAATAATGTAATCAGTACGACATGAGGACAAGGTACATGAGATGTAATCTGACCTAACAGCTCTACAGACTGAAACCTAGCAGTATTTGATGGGATAACAGGTAAGGTACTTAAAGATGGATGACCTATACCAGCACCTACAACAGTAGTAGATGCATTAGATTCTACATCTACAACATCCGCTCTATCTGCTAATCAGTGAAGAATCCTAGACTGAAAAATAGCAGACATGATGGGACTAGGTAAATTCCTAAGTCTATGGAATTCTACAACAGGACAGCCAATCAGCTTTCCTCTTGCTACTCCTTATACATATACAACATGAGATTACTTTATTATAGAGGTAGTATCTAGTGCTACTCCTCCAGTAAACTATAGACCAAACTGAAGCTCATATACATGAACAGCATCTACAACACCAGAAACAGATGAAATAGAAATCTGAGATGTTTATGTGTATGATTGACAAACATGGTTATTACAATCTAATCATGGTAAGACTGTAGCATTCGCTAATATTGCAGGGCAACCAACAGATAATACAGCTCTAGCAAATGCTCTTAATGGTAAGCAAAATGTACTAACAGCATGAACTAATATAGATATAACTAATAATGTAATCAGTGCAGAGGGACTAACTATCCTATCTTATGGTAATTCTACATGGAACGACTTTATCACAGCATACAACAGATGATGACTTGTATACTGTAGAGCTAGCTCTAACTCTAATCCTGCAAGCTGAACACAGGGAAGAATGGCTTTCATGGCGTACTTAAATAATCCTACAACTCCAACAGAGGTAGAATTCCAATACTATAGAAGTGTAACTACTAAATCTGCATCACAGCAAGGTGACCAAGTATTTGTATATAAACTAACGAATGCAAACTGATGAACATGGACAGTAGAAACGAGAGAAGCAGTAGTAAAGATAATGGCAGGTACTAATATGTCACAGAGCTATAGTAACTGAACATTAACATTACAAGCAGTAGATACGAAATATACAGCAGGTACAGGATTAAGTCTAAATGGTACAGAGTTTAGCAACAGCTGAGTAACAAGTGTAAACTGAAGTACATGAGCTGTTACAGTTACAGGAGTACCAAGTGGATGAACTAACTGAGATGTGCTAACTAATGTAAACTGAACTCCTACATGGCAAGCACCAAGTGGATGAGATGTAATGGTAAGTAGCCAACCTAATAACATACTAACAAGCTGAATGAAAATCTGGGCATGAACTGAGTGAGACTATGCTAACCTATCAAGCTACGACAACAATACTCTGTATCTCACAGTGGAATGATGAGCAACACAGAGTTCAGACCAATGACAATGAAACGATTCAGAGGGGAATAGATAGTTTTTAATTTATGTTATTATAGACTATGTGAGTTTATTTATATCCGAATAATACAGAAACAGAACTAAAGAATGCTTATATAGGAGAGTATGTAGCACCACGAGAACCTTGAGCTAATACGGTAGCTTATTATAAATTTGACTGAAATCTGAATGATAGTAGTGGAAATAATAGGAATATGGCTTTATCTAGAGGTAGTGTAACATATTGAACAATTTGAAATAATAAATATGTGCATTTTGATAGTTCTACATAGACTAATCAAGTAACGATACCATTGCCTTGAGATTTTACTTTCTTGATGTGGGTAAATCCACAATATGATTATGGCGATACATACCCAAGAGCTATGGTAGATATGCAGTATAACTGAAGTACAGGTTGTATGAGATTGTTTGGGACAATACATCCATGAGATTGAACTTACTATCATATTAACACAAATGAACGGCATTTAATTGTCTATTCGTGGACACAAAGTATAGGTAAAGCAAAATTTTATTGTGTAGATAAAAATTATTCTGAATCTGGCATTACCTTTACTCATAGAACAGGAGACCAAAAACTAAAATTAAATCAGATTTGGGATGCTAGTAATTCTAACTATACAAATAATACATATCTATCAGAAATTATTATAGAGGATAAAATATGGACAGACCAAGAAATATCAGATTACTACAACCAAACGAAAGCTAACTATGGATTATAATCAGATTTATATTTAATCTTAACCGATGTGATACAAACTAAATAGAATAATGATGTGGGTAAATGGGGTAGAGAAGCAAGTGCGACCTAGTGGATGGCAACCATGAGCTAATACCTTGTTATATCTCCCATTAGAAAATGATACATTAGACCATAGCTGAGGTACTGCATATAACCCAACTTGAAGTATAACATTTACAACATTATCTAGTTGAAAAAAAGTAGGATATATAAATTGAAATAACTTTTTACTAAACTCGGATTTTCCATCATTAAAAATGGATATGACTGTGAGTTTTTGGATAAACCCAACAAGTCAAAAATGAGAATACCAACCAGCATTTTGACAATATAAAGCATTCAGCAATTATAATATATGGGCATTTTGTAGAGCTGGGGAAAGTTCTTGAACTAATTTCTATTTTTGAACATTTAGTGCAGATACCTGAAACATAAATTTATCTTGATGGAATTTAATAACTATAACATACACATCATCGTGAACTGTAATAGTATATAAAAACTGAACACAAGTAGCTACAAGGAATAGTCCATATAATTGATGAAATTGATACCAAATATGAGGTAGGTATGATACAGGCTCTAGTAGAACACAGCTTACAGCTTATATGTCAGAAATATTTGTTGAGAATAGAGTACGAACAGCACAAGAAGTAGCAGACTATTACAATCAGACTAAAGCTAATTACTGAATATCTTAATCAGATTTATCTCTTAATAATATAATCATGCAGACATTTCGAGAGAGTATGAGTGTAACTAAGATTGTATTCCTAGAAGTAATGACTGTGTTATGCTTTCTAGTATTACGAGTAGTGATAGCTCAGAATGTAGAGAATGAACTAGCTAAAACTATACTGCAGATGTTTGAGTTTGCAGTAACATCTATAATCTCATTCTATTTTGGACAAAAGGTATGAGAAGCAAAAAAAGATACTTTAATTAACAAAAATAGTAAAGATGGAACAATTCTATAATTATATAACAGACCCATGAACTCTAATCAGTTTTGTTATGTTTATTTTCACTTTATGAGTGACATGGAGTAATCTAAACTGAAGAGTTAAGCAGTTAGAGAAAACTGTAGCAGAATTTGATATTATATGAATCAAAACAACTCTGAAAGAAATTCAGAAAGATATAGAATGGATAAGGTCAGAGATGAAAAAATAATTTATATTATTATTTATAGATCATGCATGAAGGAAAAAGAATATAATAGACATCATGAGATACCATCCTCTAAGTGAGGGAAGACAAATGAATATAATATAAATGTAGTAGAAGTATGAGAGCATAGGAGACGACATACTTGCCATGAGAATGATACTCCAGTGGAAGCTATATGTAGAGTATTATTATGGAACGAAAAAGTATGGACAGATAATTTTCTAGCAGACATGATATCTTTACTAGATAATTATCTGAATAAATATTATAATCCAAAAGCTCATAGTGGATTGATCAGAAGTGAGGTGCAGAAAATTTTAGAACTTGAGAAACATACAAATGGATAAATACGAATACTCAAAAGAATGAGATAAATGTACATATGATCTCTATCTGAATAGTTGCAGAGAATGTTTATTCAATGTGCTATGCAAACTAGAGAAAGATAAAATATCTTTTAGATCCTAACATAATATGATCATGCCTTGTGGAGGAAAAAAGAAGTAATTAAAAAAAGCTAGATCAAACGATCTAGTTTTTTGTTAATGATCTAATTTTTTTGGAGTGTCAATGCTAGAGTTTTTTTTATCATTTTTCTTTCACATATAATGTGCATTCAAAATTTTAGCTATCTCTACCATCCTTTTGAGATTCTGTTCTTCAGAAGCAGATAGCTCATTTAGCTCTTCATGGAGTTTATTTACTTCTTCTTTAGTCATTGTGATATATCCCATATCATTGAGTCTTTTAATTCTATTTTATACACACTAGGTGGAGTATGTTGCAGGAGTTAATGAAGGTAAAGTCACTACCTTGTTTACTATCTCTAGATAAACTTACCTGACTACGATCCTATTAGGCGATCCGCATTCCTATGATACAGGGATGGATAGCTCATAACTAATCCAAAAGTAATCTATAAGTAATAAAATTAGTACTAATATCCATAATTGTTTCATTTATGATCTAATTTATAATAAATCTATTATTGACAAAGTCTGTACACTTTTGTCACTTAATTTTTCTTTTTGGTCAATACCATAAGTTAGGATTTACCTTGTACTTTTCATAGCAATAATCTATTTGCTTATAGACATCTTTAAAGTCTACTGAGTCTATAAAGTCACTATTGTACTTGTAATGCAATTGACAAATTCAATGGTCATTAGTAGCTGAGATTCTATATGGATCTCGTCTACCATTTTCACATTCTATGAGCTTCACAAAATCTATTCCTCATTTATCGTATGCATACTGTACATAATCCTGTACAACTGAATCAGAAGCATATCAGTTATGTATAATAGTATGCTCAGGAGTCAATCCTGAATCTAATGGAGCGGTAAGATATGCAAGTGCTAGCATTATTTCTATCATTTTTTACAATCGTAATAGTGATAAATAGGATACCAATGTCAGGATCGATGATCTTTTTCTGCAGAAATCATGATTCTTTTTCACTTTTGATTTCTTGCCCAAAATACACATTTCCCACATCTCCTACATTTGAAAGTTTTCCTCTTAACATCAAATGGTTTAAGCATCCATATGGTATGAGGCTCTAGATTTTCTCATTTGACTTCATAGACATATGGATATCTAGATTTATCTCGTGTTCCTTTCATACCAATAATACAACTTAAAACTCAGAATAGTCGTCTCCGTTAATAACAATATTACAAAGTAAGGAGTAGCAAATAATGCAATTGCTAAATTAACCGTTAATAAAACAATCCAGCATAACTTCATGATGGTGAATAGAATATAAACGACACCTTAGGAGTAGATCATGCTTACTTCCATTTATCGTATGGCTCAAAAGAGAAACAAAAAATAGCTCCTTAGGTACTGTTCTGAGAATACCTGAGAAGCTATTTTTTTAAGCTGAGATAAATCAGAACAGTTTGTTGCTATCGTCATTTTCTC
>Ga0233370_1000020_pt1 | contig 20838 bp, 34 predicted proteins | sample ElkDunMinimDraft_2_FD_180686 | JGI IMG/M metagenome (GOLD analysis project Ga0233370, IMG submission 180686) | Fecal eukaryotic communites from dung pellets of Tule Elk in California, USA - Elk Dung D2 | ecosystem: Host-associated > Mammals > Digestive system > Large intestine > Fecal | place...
ACCAGCCGCAGAGCCTGCCAAGGCGGATAAGCCGAAACGCCGCCGCAAGAAGTCGGAGGTGCGCGATGTCGATGTATGATGTTGTCACTTCCGACCTCGATGAGGTAGTGCTTGCTGACGAGTGGTTTGTCGAGCATCTGGTGAACGAGCAAAAGATGCTTGCGCTCGTTCACAGCGGATATCTGAATGGACAGCAAAGCGAGGTATCGCTGGGCGTGATGCAGTCTCAGGTTGCGCTTATCGTGCGGCGCTCCGACTTTGGGAACGAGCTTCCTGCTGTCGGCGCGCTTATCAATCTGGACGGCAAGGTATGGCAGATACGAGGCGCGCAATACCTCGGATATGCGCTCATAAAGATGAACCTGGAGGAAAACGAAGCATGAAAGCGCGAAGCCGCATGAAACATGTGGTAAATCTCCCGGAGATCGCCGTTCGGCGAGGCACTGCGGCACTGCGTGCAGGCGGAGGCGAAGCATTGCAAAATGCCCGTGCGAAGTTCGATGCCTTGAGCAATCAGCGCTTTACACGTTCCGGACAGTCCGTGTTTCCCATGCGTACGCGCATGACAATCGGCAAGCGGTCAGTCAAGTACATGCTTGCCGTGAGCCGTAAGCGTATGCCCATGTGGAAATTTGATGTCACGCCGGATCGCTCAAGCGATACGACGGGACGCAACCGAAAGCCGATAGCGTTCGCGTTCAAGCGCGGTCAGGCGCTGTCACTTCCTCAGGGCTTTATCTGGAAAGGCATGGTGTATCGTCGAATCGGAAGCGGAGGATATGTCACGCGCAAAGACGGCTCGCACGGCTCTGGCCATATCACGCTCGCAAACAAGCTGATGCGTGAGACATTCAGCGCCGCGCAGGGCTTGCATGATGTTGCTCCGGAGGTGCTTGATGAGCTTGTCAAACGAGTGACAAGAGGCATGGTGGAGGTGCTCACATGAACGTGTATTCTGCAAACGAACTTGTCTCTGCGCTTATGAGCGTGGTAGGAAAGGCATTGCCGGAGTTCACGGGCTATGCTGAGGTCTTGCCAAACCCAGAGCTAAATCGTCCCCAGACTCGACAGCCGCTGTTTGTCGTTCAGAGCACCGGCGGCACGGACGCCCGAAGCGGCGCATCTGTTCAGGTGCGCATTGTCCTTGAACGCGCCATCGACGAAGGTAGCACGGGCATCGGCGCGGTGCATCATGCAATCCGTGACGATATTGCGGCGGTCAAGCTCGCGCTGTTCGACAACTCCGGCTTTCCGTGGGGATGCCGTTTCAACGCGCTCACATGGGCTATCTATGAGGCCGATATCCGACCGGTAGTGCAGGCGCATATCACAACAACGTTTGACGTGCCTCATCCGGTTTATGACAACAACGATTTTCTAGTATAGGAGGCCGAATATGGCTTATTTACACGGTGTATATGTATCGGAAGCCGCCACATCCATCGTTCCGGGCGTGAATGCGGCGTCCTGCCTGCCCTACATCATCGGCAATATCCCTCAGCATCTTATCCCCATTGACACAAGCACATACTCCGTCGGCGTTATGACCGATGCAGTCGATGCCAGCGGCGCGAAAGTGCCCTATGTCGGTGGCCATAACTACGAGGCTCTTGTAAATGACGTGCCGTCTCAGGATGTCACGGTCACGGATCACAACGGCTTTGTCGCTCTCACGCTTACCGTCCAGACCGAGCCCGAAGTAGTCATCCGTGACACGTTCCCGAAGGAAGTCGCCAAGCCTGTCTTGTGCAAGACGTGGAAAGACTTTCTCAATCAGTTCGGCGCGACCGATGACTCTGTGACAGGCGAAGACCCCAGCACTATCATGGCTGCAGCGCGCCATTGGTATAAGCGCGTGGGCGGCGGTGATGCGTTCTTCGTTCCCGTCGATCTTGATAACGGCGACATCGAGTCGGCTGATCTGACGGACGCGCTTTCCTCGCTCGACACGGTCTATGAAGAATTCGGCGTATATCCGAGTGTCATTCTCTGCCCGCGTTACGGCTCGCAGCATGCCGCAGAAATCAACGCGAAATGCGTGAATTACGGCTCTGGCTTCGGCGCTATTGCCGTGCTGGATATCGACTACGACTGGGGCAACGGCTCGCCGTCGCTTCCGCTTCGCTCGACGTATCTCAGCTACGCCGCGCCCAGATGCGTTGCCGGTGCAGAGATCGTCCCGCCGTCAGCCGTTGTTCTCGGCACTATGGCCGCGACGGACGCCGCAAATGGCGGCTTCCCTTATGTCTCCCCGTCCAACAAGCTCGCATACATCGACGGTCTTGTGGATAATGGCGGATCGCCGTTATTCTTCGACCGCGAGGCCGCAAATGACAACTTCAATGCGCATGGCGTGGTGACGTTCCGTCATAATGCCAAGGGCTGGGTCGTATGGGGCAACAACACGTCGGCATATCCTGGCAACACAGACCCCAAAGACCGTTTCATTCCTATTCGTCGTGTTTTCCAGTATGTCAAGAACGACTTTCTCGTTTTCGGCGAGCCGCGCATCGACAATCCCATCAACAAACGACAGCTTGAGGGCGTGCTTAACAGCTACAATATGCGCTTGCAAGGCTTCACCGGTGCAGGTATGGTGAACAGCGCATCCGTTGCGCTCGATGCCGACCTGAATACGCCTGCAAATCTGCTTGACGGTCGCGTGTTCATTCGCACTCTCATCTCTCCGCCGCCTCCCATGGAACAGCTCTCCAACGTGTTCGAGTATGATGTGGCGGGCTTTACTGACAGCCTGAGCTAAGGAGGTAGAATATGGATCCTTTGACGATTGCAGTACCTGAGCGAGTATGCCAGTGCAGATGCTATCTTGATAACGGCAGGCTTGTCGGAACAGGCGAGCTTACCCTCGCGAACTGGACACGCGCAACAGCAGACGTAACAGGCGCGGGCATCAGCGGCACGATCTCCACGCCTACACGCGGAAATTTCGAGTCCGCACAGGCCACATTCGCGACGCGCGTCTATACGCCAGAACTTATGTCGGCATTCGCTCCCGGCGTGCATGACCTTGAGTTCCGTGCGGTCATTCAGGGCCTGAACTCCATGTCTCAGGCTGTCGAGCAGAATTTCTCTGCATTCATGCGCGTCCTTGCCCGTGGCATCACGTCCGGCACGATCTCTAACAGCAATGAGATGGGATGCTCAGCAGAGTTCGAGGTCTTGCAGGAAACGCGCTCGCTCAACGGTATCGTCCTCTGCCGTTTCGACAAGATCAACAATATCGCTGAAATCCGTGCATCTGATGGCACGATGATCAACGAGACATTGAATATCAACACCTTCCTCGGAGTGTAAACATGTCCCCCACTGCCCAAAAACTCAACGACCAGATACACGCTATCCTTGCAGAGACAAAGGGCACGGGGACGTTCGTTTCGGAGCGCATTCAAGGCCAGCTTGGCCTTATGCGCCCGAGCGATCTCGATGCGCTTGAGCCGCCTCCGATATCCAACGGGTATTGGACGGATGACAACGCATTCTGCCGCCGTCTTGCCGGCAGACTCTTTGAGGTGTCCCCTGAAACGATTGACGAGATGAACCCGGCATTATACCCCGTGATGCTGTCTATCGTCTCGCAGAATTTCTTGGCTTTTTTGGCAAGGGCGATCCGCGACTGACAGCACGAAAGCTGTCGGTGCGGCTTGCCCTGTATATGCCATCAATAGACCCGCTCGCGCTTTATGCTTTGCCTTTTGCTGAGCTTCAATCGTGGGCGGATGCTTACGCCCAAGCGGCGCGGGAGATGAGCCATGCCTGAGAATATCACACAGACCGTAGAGCTTGAGGCCGCGCTCAGCCCCGACTACGAGAAAGCATTTAAGAGCGCGCAGTCTATGGTAGACGGGCTCGACAAAGAGCTCGGACAGCTCGGGAAGCGCGAACAGAAGCTGACCGAGCTTCAGTCGATGCGCGCAAAGATTACAAAGGCGACTGCCGAGGGCAACGTCAAGGAAGCGAAGAAACTCCAGTCGCAGTATGACAGGCTCGCGAGCTCGCTCGGTGTTGCCGGTCAAGACGCGAAAGGACTTGAACGCGAGCTTGATGCCTTGCGTCGTCGTCAGCAGGAACTCGCACAGCAGAGACAGCCGTTCGCTGACCAGCTCGCAATGCGCCGTGCTGCGGATGATGTGGCTCGTTTGCGTGCAAACTACGAGCGCTTTCGTGACCCCCGCGTTGGCAGGCAGTTACAGCTTGCAGAGCAACGTGCGCGCGGTCTAGGCGTGACGATGCGCCGCAGTGCAGGGCCGTTGCGCAATGCCGCAGGAAACTTGCGCAACATGGGCATGCAGTCGCTTGAGTCGCTCCCCGGAATTAACAAGATCGCTCAGGTCTTCGGAAAGCTCCCGCCGCAAGCCATGGTAGTAACCGCCGCCGTAGTTGGCACAACAGCGGCCATCGTAGGTCTTGGCAAGGCTGGCCTGAATATGGCTAAGGAAATGACCTCGTCGCTCGATGAGCTTGCGAAGAACTCACGTGCGCTGGGCATCAATGTCGAAAGCTATCAGCGGCTGTCGTATGCAATGCGCCGTGGCGGTGCGAGCGACGAACAGTTCTCTACGGCACTCCAGACGCTCACGAAACGCATGGATGAGGCATCGAACGGCTCAAAAGAAGCCCTCAAGCAGTTCAAGGGGCTCGGGATAACAGTCGATGAGATAAAGAATTCTAATCCTGAGGAGATGTTCCTGCGTCTCGCAGATAGCATCGCGGCCATCGAGGACCCTGTCGAACGCGCCAAGGAAGCCACGCGACTGTTCGGCGGCGGCGGCATGCGTATCGCGGAGGCCATGAGTGTAGGCTCTGACGGCTTGCGCGCGCTTGGCAAAGAGGCCGAACGTACCGGAAACGTCGCAACGGAAGCCGAAACGAAGCTCGCAGAGGATACTGCGGACGCCATGGAAAACATGCGCATGAGCTTCGAGGGCATCAAGAAAGAGATCGGCGTTTCTGTCATGCCGGTGTTGCTGGATGCCGCGAAAGAAGTGACCAGTATAATTTCTGATAACAAGGACACTATCAAGGCATTCGTTGAATATGCGGTAGTTCCGTCAGCAAAGATCATCACCGGCGCGATCATGTCCATAGTCCACGCAGTCCGCGGCGTTGCAAATGCATGGAAAGCCGGAACCGAGATATTCGCAAATGGCTTTGCTATCTGGGCCGATATCATTGACTCCATGTGGGGCAAGGCTGGTGATCTGTTTGATTGGCTCGGGGAGAAGTGGGACGGCCTTGTCGCGCGAGTACAGGGTCTCCCGGATGCAATGCGGGCACTCGGTGCCGACCTGATGAACGGCCTGCTTGACGGCATCGAGGAAGGGCTTAACGCGCTACGCGAGAAAGCCCGAGATGTTCCGCTGCTCGGTCGGCTTGTCGGCGACGGCCCCGTGAAATTCGGTCGCGTTGACTTCACACAGGGACAGGGCTTGTCGTGGCGCTCCGCTGGATCGCCGCAGGGCGTGACGATAAACAACACGATTGATGCGCGTGGCGCTGCTCCGGGCGCAGGAGCGGATGTTCAGCGCGCGATAGCTGCCGGCAACGGCACAGCATACGGTCAGATGGCGAAACGCTTTTCACAGGCAGGGCTGGTTTATGGAGGCTGATTATGACGGTATATCGGACAACACAGGCAGACACATGGGACCAGGTCGCGCTCAAGGCGTACGGCTCTGAGATGGCCACGGCGGGCATCATGGCAGAAAACGGCATGCTTGACCCGCTCTTGCTGACGATATGGCGCTTTGACAACGGCACGGAGCTTCGACAGCCTGAACTGCGTCCAGATGCCAAGACAACGTCGCAGCTTCCCGTGTGGAGGCGTGACGATGATTGACCTGACCATCACCTACAACAGGCTTGATGCCGAAATATCGCGATTCGCCGAAAGCCTTACGCTGACAGAGCGTATCGGAAAGGCCGCAGGAACGCTCGACATCACGCTCTGCAATGCGGACGGGCGATTTACCCGCGACTGGGCGGCGACGAAAGGCGACTCCCTGTCGGTCAAGCTCGGTGATATCCCGGCAGAGCCTTATTCCATCGAGTCAGTCGCAGTGTCTTCATCGCCGCGTACCGTGACATGGCAGTGCAAGGCGAGACCGGCAACGACGAAAGCCCCGAGCGGTCGCGGCTCCGGTTCTCCGCCGCCCAAATCAGGAGCAATCATCGATACGCGCGCCAGCTGGCCCTCTATCGCATCCATAACGCTATCCGGGCTTTTATCCAAGGTTTGCTCTGAATGCGGCCTGAAAGCTCAATATTGTCCCAAAAAGGACGTAAAACTGAGGAACGTCGTTCGCTACAACGAGAGCGGATGGCATCTTCTCGAAAGATACGCCAAGAAGTCGGGATATTCTCTGCGGGCAACGGCAACAAAAGTGTCGATTATCGCGCCGAAACAGAGCGGAAATAGCGGCGCGCCGCAGGTGACGGTGGATATCACGTCAAGCAGTATCGAGTCTCTTGGGAACGTTGACGGCCTCAAGCCTGCAAAAGTGCAGAGCCGGTCATACGATCCTCGTTCCGCTGAGGTCGTTACATCCTCTGCCGGTGACGGCGACGGCTCTGATATCGGCGTTGACTTCACGCTCGACGATGCCGTCGGTCTCTACGAGGATATCGCGCTGTCTCAGGGCGTGCACACATTGACGGTCATCCCCGATTCGCGGTATGTTGCGGGCGCGATATTGGGCGTAGTCGGCGCGAGCCGGATGCAGATAACCCAGATGACATATACGCGGTCTGCGGACGGTGAGACTATGCAGGTGGAGGCGCGGGCAATATGATAAGTCTTGTATATGGGAAAGTCACAGGCATCAAGCCGCCGCGTGTGAGCGTCAAGCTCACGGGCATAGAGGGTGATGCAGAGCTTGAGTGCATGACGCTCCAGCTAGGCGGACAGTCGAGCGTACAACGGCAATGGATCGCGCCGCTCAAGGACGATGTCGTTGCTGTGCTGTTCGATGATGAGAAGCCGGAGAACTCGCTCATCCTCGGCGGCGTTTACAGCGATAAGCAGGGCGTTCCGACTGGCGACGGCATCGCGGTGCAGACAAAGACCGTGCATGTGGAGGCAAGCGGCGATATCGAGGCGCAGGCACAGCATGTCAAGCTCGGGAGTGACCTTTCGCTTTCCAAGAAAGTTGCACGTTCTGATCATGTGAACAGCGAGCTGTCCGAGATACAGAGCGCGCTTGAACAAATCGTCACGGCATTCAATACGCACGTTCATGCGAGTTCAGGGGCTACACCTACTCCGACAACGTTTAATTCATATAGCGCAGGCGACACGGATGCAGAGAGCGTCTTTGCGTATTAAGGAGACATCATGGTAATAGGCTCTTTCGGTGAATACATATTCGAGGCAAAAGACGGAAAGACGTTCAACTCACTGCGGTTCAGCAGAGCCACTAGGATGGCTTCACATGCAACGATAGAGGGCAGACCGGTAGTAGAGTCTCTTGGCACGGACAGCGCCCAGATAACGCTTTCTGGCGTGTTCTCGCGTGAGTTTACGGGCGACCTTGATGACGCGATGATTGAACTCATGTCTTTGCAGGATGGCACAGCTCGCGCGTTGACACGGGGGAGCAGGTGTTACGGGATGTTTATCGTGCAGAGCATTCAGTTTTCCGAGGACGCATGGAATGGCGACGTGCTCCAGACGGTCACATGGACGATGCAATTAGTCGAAACGAGGGCAAGCAATGGATGATTTAAGCATTCCGAAAACAGACAAAGAGCGCAAGCACAAGGAAATAGCGGCGGTTCTTTCGATGGCGCGTGGAACTGTCCCGTATGACCGTTCGTTCGGCGTGCTTGTGGATATCGATGCCGCTATGCCAGCGGAACGGCAGAGGACGTTCGCGCTTGCCGCTCAGGAAGTCGAGGCGCGAGTGCAAGGCGTGCGCGTGGCTAGCGGTCATGTCGCAGGCGATCTTGACGGCAGGGCAAAGATTTATCTCAAGGTCATAGACACGGAGGACTAGCATGGCAGACAATATCCCGCGCTTCAATGCGCAAGACTTCTACACGATTGAGACATCGCCGTCGGTCATCAAGGAAGAGCTGAGGACAGCGTTATACAACTATCTCGGCTATAATCCGACAGACAGCGATCCTCGCATGCTTGAGGCGATGGCGTTGATGCCGTATATCGTGCAGACACGGGCACTTGCTGACGCCGCAGCCAAGAGCGCGCTTCTCACATACGCTCAAGGCGAGGCTCTTGACCGCATTGCCGACAGCACATGCGTTTACGGCTACATGGACAGGCTCCCTGCGCGCCGCGCGGTCATGTGGGTGCGTCTTGATCTGGAAGTCGGAACGACCGGAACGGCGCATTACAGCGGCACATTTACCGCGCATGGCATCACATTCAGCGGCGAGGGCGATTATCAGCAGACTTTCCTTGCAGAAGCAAACGGGCGTTATTACGTTCCGTTCTTCGCGGAGGAAACAGGCACGCAGGCTAATGGCATTGACAGCACCGTCGATACCGACCTCGCCACGAATATCGCGTCAGGCGTATCTGTGGACTATACGGGCGGCACTGCCAGCGCAGGGATCGCCACCGTATATCGTAGTGGCAACTATGTGACCGAAATACCGTCATGCGGTGGGCGTGACGAAGAAACAGATGCAGAGTTTGCTGCACGCATCGCCGAACAGATGCACGCGCTGCGAGTGCCCGGCTCAAAAGAATACTACAATTTCACGGCACGCCAGGTCAATGGCATCTCAGACGCATATACGAGCGAAGCGCTTGATAACTCTGGACGTGTTCAGTCTTGGTACAGCTCGCCTTATGTGTATGCCATATGTGACACAATACAAGGCCCGGCCGATAATTTCGTATGCTACTGCGCCGACAGCACGGATGACTATTTCGCGCGCTTCTATGGCGGCTATCGTGATGCCATGGCGAACGCGAAGCTCGCAGGCGTGGGTCTTATCGTCGGACCGGCATTCCACAGCTGCTCGGGGCTGAGCACAAGCATCGAGCTTACAGTATATCAAGGCTTGACTCAGGATGAGGAAAACACGATCATATCCGAGCTTTATCGCAGGCTTGTCGCGAAGTACAACGAGAAGATGGGATTGACGATGACCGCAACGGAAATCAGCATGTGGGCGCAGGAATTGGGCGCTGTATCTGCACAGACGACGTTCATCAATAGCGCAACGGATATCTATCAGGCACCGGCAAACTGCGTCGTTCCGCTTCTTCCCCTGAATATCACGATAACGAGCCGTATCCCGCGCGAAACGTCGCCGTTTGATACAGGCGGCACGGGAGAGGAGGTGCTGTGATGGCTATCACGCTCTATGACGCCACAGATGTTATTCCGAGCGGCTTCGAGGATACGGCATTCGAGCCCGTCCTAAAGGCCGTCGCCGAAGTGTGCGGCGCGCCGTTCGACACGCAGACCCCGAACAGCACGGTTTACCGCATGGCGGCTATTTACGCGCTGGCGCATGGCATGGATGACCTGCTTATCGGCGACTCGGATATCCTGAACACTCTTGCAGCGGCTTTACGCATCCCCGCATGGCGGCAGCTTGCCCGTGCAGAGACCGAGGACAAGCGCCGTCTGGCCGCGCGCACGCTGCGTACCTGGCTGCAATATCGCGGACGTACAGGTGGCCGCGTCCCAAGCGCCCCTGCTGTTGTGTATGATGACGGCACGTCTTACGCTAAGCCCGAGGATGGGAGCTTTATCGAGCTTCTGCTTGCAGGTGGCGCAACGGCTGTCAGCGCGGTTCGCTCATGGGACGGCAAGGATACGTTCAGGATGTTCGCGGAACGTCCCGATGACCTGCTTTTCTGGGTTCCCCCGTATGACCCTGACACTTTCGACGGTTCGCTCAATGATTATCTGACCGAGCAATACAGCCATTTCCTCGGCATCTTCGGCACGGCGCATCTTGCCGTCGAGGCCGGGGTTGAGTCAGAGAACACCGAGCTGTATTCCATCGGATCGCATATCCAGTACGATGCCATACATGACTATATGCGCAATGCGTACAGCATCGACGGCGGCATATCGTGGATGGCTCCGGGCGAGCTATATGACGCTGGCCTGATGACGACACGACCGTATTTCGGACCGTTGCATGATGAGAACGTCGGCGTCGGCGATCCGTGGGCATTCTCGCAGGGCAATGTCACATATCTTATCAACTCCGAAGAAAAATATCCGTTCGACGCGCCATATACGCGCTCCGAGCTGACCGATGTAATCACATCCGGTGGCACTACGATGCACGGCTATGACGGAACTTATACCTCGAGAACAACAACGGCTTATATCACTGGCTTGTCTCAGCCAGAGATAACTGATAACACGGGAACGCTTGCGTCTTTCGACGTTCTTTCCGCGGTATCCATGAGCGCCTACTTCATCCCATCCGACCTTGTGGACGATGAGGTTTACACGAATGACTATGCACGCACGCCTACGCCTGCATGGAGCTATACCAAGAACGGCAGGACGTGGTACTTCGTCCGTGACCGCATCGGCTACGACAAGAAGTGGGATTATGGCGAGGCAGGTCTTAATGCCGAGGGCTATACAACGTCAAGCGTCGTGCCGTTCCCCGTTCCTGTCACTATCGGTGTTACGACGGAAGTTCCGCAGGGTGTCACACGCATAACGAGCGGCTTCTGGTGGATGTATCAGTTCAGCGGCGGAAGCTCGCTGAGCAATCTCTGGACGCCGGCGTATTATGCGACGCAGACACTGCTGGCAACGTCTAATCAGGAACAGCCCGGCGGCGCAGAATATGAGACCGTCTATTTCTGGAACGGCGCGTATATGGAGGACTTCGGACAGCTCGCCATCACGGTGCGTCTCCAGATGTATAACAGCCTGCCCGAGTTCTATACGAGCTCCAGCGAAGGCGTGACCGGCTCACAGTGCGGCATCGTCATCAAGCCCGGCTATGCCCCGACGTGGATAAGCGGCTCCGAATGGGATTTGCCGTCCGATCTTTACACGATATCCGGTACGACGCTCACATGGAATATGTCGCACCCGCTGTATAACCTGTTGTTCAATCAGCCCGGGAGTGCAAGGAATGATTAGCCCAACTTTCGCGACGATACTTATCATCGCATTCGTCATTGTTTTCGGAATAGCGTTGCCCGTGCTCGACAAGAAAGCCCCGAAGTATATCTCATATCGCTGGTGCGTTGTCGTTGTCATCCTCGCGCTTCTCATCGGCGCGGTCGTTGACTTCAACGCGCTTTCCGACGATGCCCGCCGTATTATCCTGACGGGCGGTCTCATCATTGTCGGCGTTTACGTCGGCCTGCGTACGCTCGAAAAGATACTGGCAAACGGCTGGCATCGTGGCGCGTCCGTGACCGCGAGCAAAGGCGACATCAAGGTTGAAATAAAAGCGGAGGGTGAACATGAGAATCTGCATTGATCCGGGGCACGGCGGAGGCCAGCCCGGCGCGGTCTATCAGGGCATTCGCGAGGCCGATCTGACGATGCCGATGTGTCTTGAGCTTTCGCATCGCCTTGAGCGCATGGGGCATGATACGACGCTCACGCGCCTTGCCGATGTCGATGTGTCGCTTCGCGAGCGGTGCCGGATATCTGACGCTTTCGGTGCGGAGCTGTTCATAAGCCTGCATCTGAACGCCGCGTCATCATCTCAAGCGCGCGGCTCTGAGGTCTGGGTGTGGACAGGGTCGCGCGCATGGATGCCCGCAACGGCTATTCAGGCGGCTCTTGTCGATGCCTGCGGCATGATGGACAGGAAAGTTCGCGAGACGCAGAAATACTTTGTCCTGCGCCATACCAAGGCACTCGCAATGGTGATAGAGCCTGGATTTATGAGCAATCCCGGTGAACTATTGAGGCTCCGGGACGCAGAATATCAGGGCAAAATCATCGATGCCATAGCCCGCGGCGTTCAGAAATATTCCGCATCGAGATGAGCCGCAAGCGTAGGAAATTCAAGGGTTTCGTGCCCTTGAATTTTTTTTTGATTTTTTATTTGACTTGTCATGTTAAGTTTAGCTATATAAGCACTTGTCAGGGCGATGGAGCCCAGCCAAGAACAGAAAGGAACAGAAAATGAAACTCGACGCTATCAAGACAACAATCAAGGTTCTCACGAAATACAACAAGCTCGAAGCGAAAACCGACAAGCTCGGCAAAGACTTCTCCGACTCTGACAACTACAATTACAAGGCCAAAGCCGTTCATTTCGCGCTCAGCACGAACGGTCTCTACAACTTCTATCATGTCGATACCTGCTTCATGGATTTCATTCAGCGTCTCGTTGCCCGCCGCGAGTTCATGGGCGACTATTACGGCATCGGCGAAGCCGTCGCCACCTACGGCAAAGACGTGATCATGTACGCCGCAGGTGCCTGCCGGGATGCTTATCACGAAGCCTACACCTGCACGCATGACCTCGACGATCTTCATCTTCGCGGCGACGATATCGAGAAAATCTGCCTCCGCTTCCTGAACGAAGTGAAAGAATACGCGGGCTCGGAGTTCACGAACTGGAAATCCTTTATCTCTGGCATGAACACACGGAACGTCCAGAACTTCTAATCACACGGGGGCTAGGCCCCCGCCTCCGGTGAAGACATGAAGAAATTTGAAGTCGGCCAAGAATATCTGATAACATCAAACGCACGTCCCATGGGCATCGGGAAAGTCTGCAATATAACGCCCAGAGCTGTCACGTTCGATCTGTCGCGCCCCGGAGGAAAGCAAACGCGCTTCGCTGGCGTAATACGGGAACTGCATGGCACTGCTTCCTGTCAGGTCATTGTGCCGCGTGACTATGACGCCGTTTATGCTGGCACAAACATTCATCGGAGTATGTATGGCAAGGAAACTGAAATTTAAACCGAGGACTGCACTCCAGAGCTGCAAAGGCGAGCTGTATCAAGGCGAGCTTATCGTGTGCACGATCAAGATACCGCGAAACGACTGGCAGGCTCTGCTTGACCGTGCCGCCGAGGACAGCACGACGGCAAGCGAGATAATCCGCGTGCTTGTCAGCGACTTCTTGGGGGCCCGGGAATGACAGTCAAGCAGGCAATCGCAATCGTGATATACAGCCTGATGTGCATCGGGCTGAGCCTTGTCATCGTCAAGTGCTCGGACAGCGAAGCGCAGAAAGACATCCAGAGCGCGCAGGCTGAAGCGCATGACGCGCAGGTCGCGCTGGCCGCAGTACGCGCAGAGAATGCCGCGCTCCGTGAGTACTCACGCCGGGCAGATGAGGCAGTTCTGCGGGCAACATCCGCCATCATGGAGGCATTAGGTGAGCATGATGAAAGAGTGCAGAGCATCGATAATTCTGATCCTGAGTGGCTGTCTTGCGAGCTTCCTGACGGGGTGCGCGACGCATTCGCAGGCTACGTCTGCGGAGCCGATACGTCCTCCGACGGCGCTTCTCACTCCATGCACTAAGCCGCAGGCATATCATCTCAAGACAAATCAAGACCTCGCACGTTTTGCCAGCTCAGCATTGCTGGCATGGCAGAGCTGCGCGGCTCAGATTGATGCCCTTCGGCTGTTCTACGGCCTCGGATATGCAGAGCACTGCCCGAAAGACGGTGATGCTGTCATCGTTTCCGATGGCGCGTGCAAAGCCGTATGCCATGACGGTCAAGCTGGGCCGTGCTTCGAGGACGGGAAGTCAGTAACGCCGTGCTTTGAGGACGACGGCGCAACGGCTCTTTGTGATGCCGAATGGATTGAAATTTAAGGGCATTGCCCGCAAGGGCACGCTCACGCAAGGAGAAAGACACATGAATGCAGGAAAGAAGATTTTAATCGGCGTTGCCGTGCTTGTCGGGATCGTCATCCTGTTCGGGGCAATCGGCAAAGCCAGCCAGGACAAGCCGCGTCCCGAAGCTGACATCTGCACATCCGGATATGACGCGCTCGACACGGATACGCGCTTTGAATGCGCCAAGAAGCGGCATCTGAACGCCATGACAGGCGGTCATCCGAAAGCCGTGGTAGCGCTTCGCAGGCATCTGAAATACCCCGAGACGCTTCACATTGAGGATACGCGGCTGTTTCCGCCGCTGGCGGATGCAGGCACATACCGTGTGTGCATGAGCTATCGCGCGCAGAATGAACTCGGGGCATTGACCGGCGGCCTTGCGTGTGCCGAATGCGATCTCAAGACAGGCGCGGTTCTTGGCATGGATATCACGGAATGAACACGGAGGCACAGAAATGACACCGCAGGATTATGAAGACATCAGGATACTTAAACACGCCGCGAAGGACGTTCTGCGCGATGCTCGGAAACTGTTGAGCGAGCGGTCGTTCGACGAGTTGGATTGCGAGGAGCTCGTCGAGAAAGGCGAGTACCTCAAGCGCACCGCAGAACTTATTTCGGAAATTCGCGACAATGGCAAGCATCTGCCGTATGGGGAGGAAGAGAAATGACAGTAAAAGAGTTGATATGGCACTTGATGGACTTCGAGCCGGATACAGAGGTTTACATCCGATATATCAGGGGTGATAGAGACGGCTCTGCTACTACCGAGGACTATCCGCTGTATAGTCGGGATGAAATTATATCCGATGAATACAACAACGTGATCATTGACATCACCGATGACGAGTGAGCGGAGGGAGCAGAAATGAAACGGGATGGGAGTAAGATACAGAAGTTGCGCGCACTCGTCGTGGAACTGAACGTGGCAGTCGCGGATATGGAGCAATACAACAGCGCCGAGAACGACGAGTTGCCAATAATTCTTACGATTTTCATGCTATTCCCAGCCATGATAATGACCGCTCAATACATGATCGACAAATATTCACACACAACCCAACAAACAAAGGAGACGAAATGATTATAAAACTCGACCTCACAAAGCGGCAACTTAGCTATCTTATCGCCGCGATGAGCTGGCGCTTGCGAACTGACGACATGATGGAGAGCATAAACGATCCCGAAAAGAGCTGGGGTTTTAAGAGGGTGCTTGCGCACGAATTTGCAGAACGCTGCGATTTGTTGGCAATGTTGGACAAGACTTTCAATTCTGCGACGGAGGAGCAAGAGAACGATGAGTGAACTTTTCGGGGATGCCGTTTCGAGAACGTGTGCGTCAGATCACGACCGGGCTATATTCAGGCTCGCTTATGGTGCGTCGCTATATCTTTGGAAGTCAGGAGACGAATACGACCTCTGGGACGACGCCTCGTTCAAGCGGGTCGTGGAGAAGCTGGAGAAAATCAAGCGCATGACAAACAAGGCTTATGACGAGATCGCACGCGTTACAGACGCGGCGTGGGAGGAGCAAGACGATGAGTGAGAAGAAATGTAAGTTGTGTGGAGCCGACGCGGAGTGGGAGCTGGACGGTGGCTGCTATTGCGAGTTTTGCGCGCGTTTACAACTTGATGTGCATGGTATCTGCGCACCGCAGGCTTGCGCGACGTGTAACAATCCTCTTGGTAGAGTATATTACACGGACGACGAGAACAACGCGTTTTGTTCGGCGAAATGCGCGCTTGAATATTACGACGCAAAGAAGCTGGAAGAGGAGCAAGACGATGAAAGTGGAAATTGAAATCACAAAGAAAGACCTGCGTGGCATACTTTGTGCCGCCATACGCAATTACTATTGCGAGGTTAAGCAGCGATTGGAGCCATTATGCGGCTATTTATGGCAACTTGACAGGGGCGACAAATATATTATTGAAAATCTATTGGATATACGCGATGCTTGTAGTGCAATCGCGAACCTGTGCGATATGATTGAGGAGGTGGATACCGTCGAACCCAATGACGCGAGCGGTGTGATCCGCTTCGACGACCGCGAGGAAGAACAGAAATGACTTGACCGGCTCTGCGTGCCCTGATATCTTGTGCCTGCAACTGCCCACGGGCGTTGCGCTTTGAAAAGACAGTTATTTCTGAAACAATGTACACTGCGAAAGCAGGTCAGGTCTTACCAAGCAGGAGGTGGATATGATGCCGTCTTGAGCCGGGTTTACTTGTTTGGCACGCGCGTTCAGAATGGGACGAATAAAAACCCCAAAATAAGCTGTCTGTTCTGTTTTTTTCTGTTCTAAATCGTAGGAAGCCGCACAATCGGGATGATTGCGCGGCTTCTTTCTATCACAAATGCGGATAAAAAGATGGGAACATCACAAAACAAGACGAGCTTCACGGATTACGACGGCTTTTGTGAAAAATTTAAGCTGAAAAAGACTACCGACGACTGCTACACTCCGCCGGCCGTTTATAGCGCTGTGTCTAACTGGGTGCGAGGGCGCTTCCGCTTAGGAAATGCGCCGATCGTGCGGCCGTTCTATCCGGGCGGAGACTACGAGGCCTACGACTACCCCAAGGGATGCGTTGTAATTGACAACCCGCCTTTCAGTATTTACTCTAATATTTTAAGGTTTTATCAAGCGCGGGGCATTCGTTTCTTTTTGTTCGCACCGCAGTTAACAATGGCAGGAAATGATACGGATACCACGTATTATATTTGCAATTCCAGCGTGGTCTACGAGAACGGCGCAGTAGTTAACACAAGCTTTGCCACGAACCTCGATACAGAAAACCGCTTTGTGATAGACCCTGACCTGAAAGCCGCCGTCGAATATGCGGTAGAAAAAGACAAAAAGCGAAAAAGTGTAGTAAAGATTAAGCTTCCCGGGAATGTTACGTCCGCAGCTTTGCTGGGGAAGCTGGCCGCGCTGGGCCTGCCGTTAACTATCAGGAAAAAAGAGTGTCAACGCATACGAAAATGCGGCGATTATGAAATTTTCGGCAGCGGCTACGTGCTAAGTGACCCTGCGGCGAGGCGGCTCGCAGAAGCCATGCGAGTGGCCGAAGAAGCCCGGCTAGTGACGATACATATGGGCCCGCGCGAATTAGAAATTTTACGCCGGCTAAACGAAGGCGTCGCCACATCCGAATGAAAAGGCGCTTGCGAGCTTTGTCCCGCCTAAACGTTTTAACTGCCCTCAGCGGTCAATTCTGGCTAATCTCTGGCCATTTCCTCAAGAGTTGTCCATGTTCGGTTCTTCCAGTCGTAGATGCGGGCAATCATCGGGAAGAACAGCATGTCGCCGTGGATGACGTTCCGAGCAAAGATGAACCGAGCTGTCCACACGTCTACGCCGGCAGCGGCTGCGATGGCTGTCAGCTTCTCACGGCATGCCAGCACGTTGTCGTACTGGATATCGATGCCATAACACGTCTGGCAGCTCCTCACGCGTTCGGCATCGTTCCTGGCGGCGCTCAGCTTGCGGCGCAGGACGCATGTGAGGAAAGCTCCCTCGCCACACGCAGGCTCGAATACTGTCGCCTCGATATCGGCGACCGTGCCGTCTGGGATCGCGTCGAGCATCTTTTCGACAACCCATCTCGGAGTATAGACCTCGGCATACTTCTTAACACGGGCATTGCTCTTGATGCCCGTGAAATCGCCATCGAACCAGCCATATTTAGCCTGGTATTCGGCATCTGTCATGGCTCAAGCTCCGGCAGATCGTTCGGGTCAACCTGCGGATCGAGCGTGAACGTGTCCACGCAGTGCGTATGCACATGCCCGCGACTTCCGGCATATTCGCAAGACACGCGGGCATTATCTCTGGCGATCTCTGCGCTGTCCGGCATGAGCTCGAACTGATGCACATCCTGATGCTCCGGATCGATGAGCCCTTGCTCGATGGCACGGCTCAGGAAGATGCCAGTACCTGCGAACGGGTCCAGCACATGGACGCATGGGTCGTTCAGCTTCACGCCGAAGTGCTTTTGAAGAAGGGCATTAACCGAATTATTGATGAAATCCACGCATTCAGCCGGGGTATAAACCACGCCATTCTTGTGCGTAGTCTTGCCGCCGTCCTTGAGTCTGATATGCGTTTCCTGGATGTAGAATCGTCCGTTTAGGTCGTTGATGTCAGTCATGCCTGCGCCTCCATCTGTGCCAGTCCGTTCAGATCGTCAGCGGTACGGAGCCGCTGTATCTCACGGTCGATGTATGCGCGTGCTTTCTCAAGGTCGCGTATCTCATTGTCGTTCTTTCTGCCGGCACGAAGCAGATACTTGAGCGCCGAACCCCGAGCGAAGTTCAGCTCGAACGCCTCGATGACATCCTGTGCCTCGATGCCGTTCGCGCAGTAGTAATTAGCCTTTCCGCCGTCAAAACTTTCTCTCATATCGCATAAATCTCCCTCAAAGTGTCGCCGTATCCGAGCAGCTCTGCGTCAATGCAGTATTCGCAAAAGTCCATATCGCGATTGCGAATACCGTAGTCTGAGTGGCTATTTTTAAGCACGTCCTCGCGGACAGTTATGTTCTTGAGTTTTTCTTTAAACTCGAAATAATTAGAATTTTTGGCCCGCCGCACGGCCTTCTTCGCGCTTGACTGGCAATGAGGGCATTCGTCATGCGGCGCAAGAGACTTTGTGCCGAGGACGCGGTATGCCTGACGTGAAAAGACCGCGCCGCAGGCTGAGCAACGAAGCGTGTAAAACGCCTGTGGGTATCCTGCCCGGCAGCTGGTATAGCGATACTCGACACCGATAATGCGTAGCGAGTAGCCCAAAAAGCGCCCGATATTTGCCTCATGGTCTATATATGCCTTGGTCTGGCGCGACGTAGCCGCACGGCTTCGGCCAAGGTCTTTGATCGACTCCCGGTCCTCTTCATGCGCGACTTTAACCAGTCTCCTTTTTGCGCTCTTGCCGCGGCAAGCAAGGCCGATGTTAAAGTCTCCGAGCTTGCTGTCCAGGGCGCCGGGTTTAAGCGCCTTTACCCAGTGATAATTCCCGGCTGTCACGCCATTGCTGGGGTCTATCGCCTTGAGGTTCCACGTCCAGAGGTCGGTATCCTCGGGTCTAGGCGGAAGCGAGCTAACCCATGACTCGAAGTCATCAAATGGCAAGCCTTTCTCTTTGGCCCTGCATACGCGCGGGCCGTAGATATTCTGCATCTTTCCCCGGAAGCTGTACCTGTACGCATTTCTGGAACGCTGAATGGACTCCGCGCGCTCGGCTGTCAGCTTCGCCTCATATCGCCGACGATACTCGCGCCGACGCTCCTTTATGAGCTCCGCATATTCTGGGTCCTCGGCCAACCGTGCGCGCTGCTTTTCTTTAAACCTGCGGTTAGCCTCTCTCTTTGCGTATCTGACCTTCTCGTCGTTTATTGCGCTCAATTCGAGTGCCGTGATGTTTTCTTTTGACATTCTCAAATTTCCTGTGCTAACAGCAAGGCACTGCATGTGTGCCTCGCAAATCTCCTTGCGGTACACGCCCCCGGGAAGACTTCTCGGGGGCTTTTTTGTTTCAAAGACCGCCTTTCCATCGCGGCCAAGTGTCATTGATAGCCTCTCTGCGCTGCGCGATGGCACGCTGGCACTGAGACAGCACGTTCCATGAGTCTTTCTCCGCATCGATCTCGACAACGGGGCACTTGCTGCTGAACGTCTGCATGGCGTCCTCGTATTCGGCATCGAGCGCGGCCAGATACTCCAGCGGCACGCCTGCCTCGCATGAGCGGCTGCGTGTCTTGAGCCGTTCAAGGCACGTCTCGGGCTTGCATCTGAGCCACAAGCAGATATCTGGGAAGTAGATTTGCTCTTGAAGCACCGAGTGCAGATCGACGTACGACTGATATTCGAGGTCGGTCATGTTCCTCTGCTTGTGAACCATGCGCGCGAAGCAGTGATCAAAGAACAGCGAGCGGTCAAGCAGGCAGTCCGCCTTGGCATCGTTCAGGCAGATGGCCTGTGCGAGCTTCCATTGACGATATCTGTGAGTCAGCACCGTCATCTGCATGGCGTATCCCCAGCGACACGGGTCATCGTAATACAGCGGCAGGAAGCCTATGAGCGGCTCGGGGAAGTGATGCCCCTGTAATGCTTCGCAGATCGTGCTCTTGCCTGCGGCGATATTGCCCTCTATCAAAACTAACATGTCTCTCTCCTTTCCTTGTCTTTTGAGTTTCTTGAATGCCGCGATAAGCCCCATCGCCTCCGCAGTCCGTCCGTTTCTGGCCAGGTTGTGCCCGCCCATGTTATACGCCGCGATGATATCATCACCCCGGAAGCGTGTCGATAAGTCCTTGAGGTATGATGCCGCAGCACGGGTCGCGCAATCAAGGTCATGCAGGTCGTTGCATCCGTGATGCCGTCCCGTTGCGGGCATCATCTGCCAGAAGCCGATAGCGCCCTTGGAGGACTTCGCTAACTCCCTGCACCCCGACTCTGCGGCCATGAGATAGAAGTAATCCTCGGAAATGCCGTTTTCTCTAAGCAGACGGCTCACAGACGCGCGATAGGGCTCGCACCTCTCTAATCGTCCGTCTGGCTCGCAGAACGCGAATACGGGGCAAATAAGCGCTAATATCAGAGCGAAGAAAAACCAGGGCCTCATAAATTAACCCCTGTGTATCTCTCAAATGAGTACTCTGTGCATCCCTGCGTGTATGCGGCATAGTCGCCGACAGCACGCGCCGTCAGGATGCGCACGATGTCGTTTGCCCGTGACGCGCTGTCAAGCACAAGTACGGGAATGCCGCTGGCATGCTTGATGCGCCGGAACTCGATGATCTGTGATGCCCTCGGAGTTTCACCGGGGGCTTTCGTCTCGACGAATACCGCGCCGCCGCTCAGCATAACGAGCCAGTCAGGTGCTCCGGATCGTCCCTGCCACATGACCTTGCGTATTTCGCCACCGGCAGAGATGACGCACTGCCTCAATGCGGCGGAAACTCTGCCCTCAGGTGTCGTTGTCATCGCGCACCCCCGACAAGTGCCCGAAGATCGCCGAATGATGCCGCAGTACGTCCCT
>Ga0233370_1000021_pt1 | contig 20539 bp, 16 predicted proteins | sample ElkDunMinimDraft_2_FD_180686 | JGI IMG/M metagenome (GOLD analysis project Ga0233370, IMG submission 180686) | Fecal eukaryotic communites from dung pellets of Tule Elk in California, USA - Elk Dung D2 | ecosystem: Host-associated > Mammals > Digestive system > Large intestine > Fecal | place...
GGGAGGTGAGGGAGGAGCAACGAGAGAAAGCCCACTCTCCAATGCTCGTTACGCTGTTGGGGATGATGATGGAGGTGAGGGAGGAGCAACGAGAGAAAGCCTCATCTCCAATGCTCGTTACGCTGTTGGGGATGATGATGGAGGTGAGGGAGGAGCAACGAGAGAAAGCCTCATCTCCAATACTTGTCACGCTATTAGGGATTATATATTCTGAACGAGTATTGCCAATTGGAAATTGAATAAGTATGGTTTTATCTTTACTAAACAACACTCCATCTATCGAACAATAATTCGCGTTATTTGCATCCACATTAATAGAGGTTAAAGAAGAGCAACGAGAGAACGCCCACTCTCCAATGCTCGTTACGCTGTTGGGGATAGTGATAGAGGTTAAAGAAGAGCAATCTAGGAAAGCACCAACCCCAATACTTGTTACGCTATTAGGGATAGTGATGGAGGTCAAAGAAGAGCAACTAGCGAAAGCTTGATATCCAATGTCTTCCACACTATTACCAATTGTTACAGAGGTTAGAGAGGAGCAAGCAAGGAAAGTCCACATTTCAATACTTGTCACGCTATTAGGGATAGTGATAGAAGTCAAAGATTCGCATAATCCGAAAGCACTCTCTCCAATACTTGTCACGCTTTCAGGGATAGTGATAGAGGTTAAAGAAGAGCAACCTTCGAAAGCACTATTTCCAATGTTTGTTACGCTTTCAGGGATAGTGATGGAGGTCAAAGAAGAGCAATAGAAGAAAGCCCACTCTCCAATACTTGTTACGCTATTAGGAATTGTAACAGAGGTCAAAGAAGAGCATTCATAGAAAGCCCACTCTCCAATGCTTGTCACGCCATCGTTAATAATAACTGTTTTAATGACTGAAGTAAAGTCGTTCCAAGGGCTTACTTTATTCCCTACGCGCCCATAATAATAGTTATCCATAGCTCCCGTGCCACTGATTGTGAGCACACCTGTTTCAGCGTCCAACATCCATGTGAGGTTGGATCCACATGTTCCGCTTTGGGCATAAATAGCACTCACGCTGGCAACCAGCGCAAGTAAAAAAGTAAAAAGTTTTTGTTTCATAATAATTGAGTTTTTATTGTTTGTTATTTTTGAATTGTAATTGTCATACCTAAATCATTTTGCGCTTTATTAATCATTTGTTGGATGTTTCCTTTGCCCCATTGATTACAAACGTAAATTGGCTTGTTTTCACAATATAATGGTTCTTTAAAATATCTTACATATAATGCATCCGCAGGAGTAAGTGCTTGCTCTCTAATAATAGGCATTTTAGATCCCTTACCTCTATTGGCTAATTTTTGGGGAAATTGTTTTTGTAAATTCGTTAAAGTACAATTAGTCTCTTCTATATAAGCGCGAATAATCTCTAACACGAGACGAGATTTACCCAAATTAGAGAGCATTTTACCTAATTTAGTTTTAAGAGTATATCTCGTATAATCTCTTTGTGGCGCAGTGCTAGGAGTAAATATTGTTGTATGAATTGTCTCGTCTTTGCCAGAATCATATCGATTAAGAACAACTGCATATATATTTGGTGAAGCCATAACAATAGGAATGAGATTACAATCAATCGCTGTCCCCACAAGAACACCTATCTTATTGTCTGCGATTAAAGGATTTGGCGACTTCGCATCGATAGCCATATAGGTTAGCAGTTGATTATATGCTTTTTTGTCAAGTTTTCCTTTTTTGATTTCAACAATTGCTATAGTTTCTGCACTGTCATACCTAACTACGAGATCATATCTTTTTTTCTTTTTCGCCACTTCATACCCTTCTAGTTGGGGCGAAATATAATCTTCTGATAGTGTTAATACATCTAGATGCTCGATAATGTATTCTTCCATCGCCAATTCAAATAAGAATGGATTTGGAAGTAACATCTTACAATCTTGATTAGTAATTATAAATGATCTACTACTCATATAATTTGCCTACTCTTTTGAGGATTTTCGGCACACTCCGTTGATTAATTATTTGATTTATTGTTAGTTGATTTCATTTCGTACATACACAAAAAAAGCGTGAACTTTCGTTCGCTTCAATTTGATTTTCTGAGGTTCTCGACTACCTTGTTAACTCAAATCTACGCACGGAAAACTCACGCTGAAAACGCGAGCGTGCATAAACCGTACTTGAGTTAACAAATGATTTCTAAAAGTGTCGAGTTTTCAGAAAATCAAGTCTGGGCTTATAACGCTATATTAAATATGTAGTGATGGGGTAACGCCTTACCGAATCGGCTACAAAGGTACAATAAAATTTGCGGATGTGCAAGAAAATGGGGATTTTTTTTCGCGATTTGCTGGATATAGGACGTTCATGAGGGCCATGGGATATTGGGTAAAGGGGGGCATCTCGCTATTGATCCTATAGTAAAAGTTGCTGAATCACTAACTAATCACTAACTAATCACTAACTAATCGCTAACTAATCACTAAGAGTTGGTAAAAGGGGGGAAGTGTAGTATTGTGTAGTATTGTGTGGTGTGGTGTAGTATTGTGTAGTATGGTGTAGAATGGAAAAGTAAGAAAATATTTGCAAAATTAAAAAAAAAATAGTAACTTTGCGGGCGAATTTGGTAAATTATATACATGTGATTATGAAAAAGAGTTTTATCATTCTATCTGTGTTGGCAGTTGTAGCCATTGTGATGACATCGTGTTTTGGTTCAAGTAACGAACCTACATTCGCAGAAGCTGACTTGCTCGGTCTGTGGGGTAGAGGTACAGCAGTTGGGCAGGATAGCGTGCCTGTAAAGTTTGTGCGTTTTACTAGCGAGGTAGATGACAATGGTGAATACAAATACGGTCGCCAATGGGACGAGAGTGAAGATGTCTATGAAGGCGACTTGAAGCCATATGGCAATGGATGGTTTAAGTATAAGCTCGTGAAAAGCGATCTGACCGAAATCCACTTGATGGACAATGGCGGTGCAGATATACCAAAAGTGTATGTAGTGGAGAAATTGAATGCATACGAACTGAAATACAAAGATGAATACGGTAAAACGCACCACTACTATAAGTATGGTGAGAGGTTTTAGGGTTTAAGGTTTAGAGATTAGGGTGAGAGTATGAAGAAAATATTGAAAATATTCGGCTTAACACTGGGTGGTATCGTTGGCGTGATGCTGCTGGTGGTAGGTGCGTTGTTTTGGGTGGTATTTACCCCCTCGCGTTTGACTCCTATCATTCGTCAAGTGGCGGACAAGATGGTGGTATGTGACTATGAGATAGGTCGTGTGGAGCTGACGTTCTTCTCGACTTTTCCTGAGTTTGGTTTGCGTGCAGACACTTTGTGTCTGGTGAACCCTTGTGATGGAGGCAAGCAAGATACGGTATTGTTTGCTTCGGAAGTGCTGGCGACTGTGGATGTACAGGCGTTGGTGAAGGAGAAGCATTTGAAGGTGCATCAATTGAAGTTGGCTGGTGCAGAGGGGTATGTGTATATGTCTGGGGATATGACAAACTTGAATGTAATAGCATTGCCTCAAGATACGACGGTGGATACAACCTCTACGGCATTGCCTTTTGAGAAGATTTCGATTGAAGAGTTGACGGTAGAGGCAAAGCAGTTGATACTGGATGATCGTAATGATAGCATAGATGCGAGTTTGTGCAACACGCAGGTGTATGCTCGTATAGCGGGATTGGAGGATGTATATGTGCGTTTGACTTCGGAGGATGTGTGTGCTTCGGTGGCAGGAACGGTGTATGCGGATCATCTGCGCGTAGGAGCAGAGTTGCCATTGGCTATTGATATGGAGATGATGTCTGTGGAGTTGAATCAGGTAGCATTGCAGGTGAATGAATATAGTCTGTTGTGCGACGGAATCGTGAGTATGCAGGATACGCTGAGCATGCAAGTGCATTTGTCCACAGAGCAATGGCAGATCAAGCCGCTGTTGGCGTTGTTGCCAGCGAGCGTAACGGATATGTTGAAGGATATTGATGTGGATGGAAAGTTGTCGTTAGAAGCCGATGTGGCGGGTAGTTTTAGCGAAAAAGAGATGCCCGTAGTGGATGCGACGGTGGTGCTGGAAGAAGGTAAAGGTAAGTATGCGGGGCTGCCATACACGTTGCGCGATGTGGGTATGGAGGTGGACGCGCACGTGGATTTGAATAATGAACGTGCGACGCATGTGACCATTCATCAGCTGGCTGCCAAGACACAATATTCATCTTTGCAAGCGAAAGGTAAAGTGCTTGATCCGCTGGGAGATATGCGATTGAAAATGCGTGTGGGAATGAATGTTTATCTGCCAGAGATGGCGTATTTTATGCCAGAAAACCTACATGTACAAGGTCGTGCAAAAGGTTCGGTAGATGTGAATGCACGTTTAGAGGACTTGTTGAATGTGAAGTTGGATCAAACGAAGTTGTCGGGTAGTGTGCATTTGTATGATTTGGCAGGTGCGTTGGACGGGATGCAGGTGGCATCGCCCGAGATGCATGTGGCGTTTGAGTTGCCCAATACGAAGCCATATGCTCGTGAGGTAGGTTGGGCATACACGAAGGTGGACTTTAGTGGATTGGACTTTGTGCAATCGGGCATGCATGTGACGATGGATGCGAGTGAGGTAGCATTGGCTGTGAGCGATGTGCTGAGCAAGCAACCGCTGTTGCATGCGGACGTGCAATTGGCAAGTACGGGTAATCTGAATGTGGACATGGATACGATCGTGGCACATGTAGAGCAACCCAAACTGCAAGCGCAAGTGGCATATAATACCCAAGATACAACGGCTATACCTACGGCTACTTTGGCGCTTTCGTTTGCAAATCTTGCTGCACAATATAATGATATAGAGGCAGATATGCAGACGACTGAGTTGGAGGCGAGCATGAGATGTAGTGAGGAGGATGCTCAGGTGCCAGTGTTGATGGCTGCCGTTTCTACTGAGGGAATGCATGCGAAGATGGATTCGACAATGGAGATACAAACGGAGATGTTGGGTGTGCTGGGAATCACGCAATATAACAAGCGTGGTGAGAATCTGCTATTGCAATGGAATCCACAGTTGCAAGTGAATATGTTGGGTGGTGATGTGCGCACGAGTATGGTGGCGCAGCAGATCAAGATACCTCATATTGATTTTGCGTATAACAATCGCGAGTTCCATATCGAAGATTCGCAATTGCAGATTGGAAACTCGGACTTTGCGTTGCAAGGTGATGTGCGCAATATCGCAGATTGGTTGAGTGGTGAAGGCGATTTGCAGGGAGAGTTGAACTTTATCTCGGATCATACGGATGTGAACGAGTTGATGGCACTGTTCTCGGCGGATAGCGGTAGTGAGGAAGTGGTGGCATTGAGCGAAGTGGAGCAAGTGCCTGATGAGAGTGGTGTCTCGGAGCCATTCTTGGTGCCTACTAACCTGGATATTGTGTTGAATACACGCATAGAAGAGGCGTCGGTTTTCAACGAGAAACTAAGAAACTTGAAGGGTAAGTTATATGTGCAAGATGGTATGTTGGTGTTGGAGGAGATAGGCTTTATCTGCAAGGCAGCAAAGCTGCAACTGACAGCGATGTACCGTACGCCACGTAGGAATCATATCTATGTGGGCATGGATTATCATATGGTGGATATCAATATTGAGGAATTGGTGAATATGTTGCCTCAGTTGGATACCATCGTGCCAATGCTGAATTCGTTTAAGGGTAGGGCTGAGTTCCATTTGGCAGCGGAGACCTATACAACAGCCGAGTACAAGATCAAGCCATCTACGTTGCGAGGTGCATGTAGTATTGCAGGCAAAGACCTCGTAGTGATGGATAGCGAGACGTTTAGCAAGATGGCTAAGATGCTGATGTTCAGTAAGAAAACGGAAAACGTGGTGGATAGCATCTCTGCGGAGATTACGGTGTATAAGAAGGAGATCGATGTCTATCCACTGTGCGTGACGATGGATAACTATAAGGTGGCATTGGGTGGACGCCATAATCTGGATATGACGTTTAATTATGACGTGAATGTATTATCGCCCATCTATTTGGGTGTGAATGTGTCGGGGAATATTGATGACCTGAAGATTAAGTTGGCCAAATGTAAGTACGCCAAGGATTTCCGTCCTGTACGCACCGGCAAGGTGGAGCAACAATCGGCACAGTTGAGGGGTATCATTCGCGAATCAATGCGCAAAAATATGCGAATAGAAAGTGACAATAACAATAAATAATAATGAATATGAAAAAGATTGTAACAGTAATGATGTTAGGTATGTTGACAGCATGTACCAGCGAGAATCCACTGTTAGTGGAGCAAAATACACCATTTGGTGTGCCTGCCTTTGATAAGGTGAAGATTGAACATTATTTGCCTGCTTTTCAAGAGGCAATAGCGGCCAATGAGGCAGAGATTGAGGCCATTGTGAATAATCCAGAGGCACCTACCTTTACCAATACTATTGAGGCGTTGGATCGTAGTGGCGAGTTGCTAGACAAGGTAGTGGGTGTGTTCTTCAATGTATTGGAGGCAGATGGCAATGATGAGATGAATAAGATCGCTGAGGAGGTGACTCCAATGTTGTCTTCGTTGAGCGATGGTATCATCTTGAATGATGCGTTGTTTCAACGTGTGAAAGCGGTATATGAGCAACGAGATGAGTTGGGTTTGAATAGCGAGCAAATGCGCCTATTGACCGAGACATTTAAGTCGTTTGCTAATAATGGCGCGAATCTGCCAGAGGATAAGAAGGCACGTTTGAAAGAGATCAACCAGGAGTTGGGCTTGCTCTCTTTGCAATTCGGTAACAACGTAGTGGCTGAAACCAACGCATATCAGTTGTTTATTACCGATGAGGCGGAGTTGAACGGTCTGCCTGAGAGCGCCAAGGCAGCTGCTAAGGAAGAAGCTACAGCAGCAGGTCGTCCAGATGCATGGTTGTTTACCCCTAAGCGCACCAGTTTCACGCCAGTGTTGCAATATTGCGAAAACCGAGAGTTACGCAAGGAATTGCTGATGGCTTATACCACTCGTGGAAACCATGACAATGATAATGATAACAAGGAAATTATCGTGAAAACTATGCAATTACGAGTGGAGAAAGCACAGTTGTTTGGTTATACCAACCCTGCGGATTACATTTTGGCAGATTGTATGGCACATGATGCTAAGACAGTGGATACATTCTTGGAGTCGGTTTGGAAGCCCAGTTTGAAGGCGGCTAAACGCGAGGCCGCAGAGTTGCAAAAACTGCTGAGCCAAGATTTGCCAGGTGAGAAATTGCAACCATGGGATTGGTGGTATTATACTGAGAAGTTGCGTAAGGCAAAATACGACCTAAATGAAGAAGAACTGAAACCATACTTTGAGTTGAGCAACGTGCGCAAAGGTGCATTCCAATTGGCACATGATTTGTTTGGTATCAACTTTGAGAAGTTGGAGGGTATGCCTGTATATAACCCTGAGGTTGAGGTGTTTAAGGTGACTTATGCCGATGGTAGTTTGGTGGGTATTCTCTATACCGATTATTTCCCACGCGCAGGCAAGCGTCCAGGCGCATGGATGAATAATATCTGCAACCAATATGTGGATGCGAATGGTGTGGATCATCGCCCAGTAATCATCAATGTGGGTAACTTCAATAAGCCAACCCAAGGTAATCCTTCGCTCTTGTCAATGGATGATGTAGAGACATTGTTCCATGAGTTTGGTCATGCTTTGCACGGATTGCTCTCTAAGGCGACTTACAAATCATTGGCAGGTACCAACACACCACGCGACTTTGTGGAGTTGCCATCCCAATTTATGGAGAACTATTGCTATCATCCACAAATCATGAAGACATATGCTTTCCACTATCAAACAGGAGAGGTGATGCCTGACGAGTTGATCGAGAAGATTAACCGTGCAAGCACTTTCAACGAGGGTTTTGTGATGACGGAGTTGTTGTCAGCATCGATATTGGATATGGATTATCATAAGATGACTACTACTGAAGCATTTGATGTGAATGCCTTTGAGGAGGCATCTATGAAGAAGATGCAAATGATTCCAGAGATTATTACTCGTTATCGCTCTACTTTTTATAATCACATTTTCACAACTGGATATGCAGCAGGTTACTACAGCTATACATGGTCTGCTGTGTTGGATGCAGATGCCTTTGCCGCATTTGTGGAGACAGGTGATATCTTGAACCCAGAGGTGGCGCAACGTTATCTCCATCTCTTAGAGCAAGGTGGCACACGTGATGCACAAGAATTGTACTTGGAATTCCGTGGTAAACCAGCCGATCCTAAGCATTTGCTTGAGAAGAAAGGGTTCTAATTCCCATCTGCATTGAAATACTTTTTTCGACACATCGCACGCACTAGTCTCCTGAGAACGATACTTTTTTTCGTTCTCGGGTTGGCTATGTGGGTGGTTTCATTGCTGTATACGGGTGACGTGGGGCTGGTGCTGCTCACATTGACGTTGGTGTTGGCGAATGCCTTGGTTTGCTCGTATATGTTTAGTAAGATAGGCATAACAAACTTGCCTACCGCTTTTGTTGCGAGTTCCTATTTCTTGGTCATGTCCGCTATACCGCAACTACATGCGTGTTGGCAAGGGCAGGTGTGCGTATTGGGTATTTTGGTGATTGTTTTGCTCTTGAATCATGCTGTATATCAGCGAGATGGTGTAGAGGAGAGTTTCCTCAGTTCGGTGATAGTTTGCCTATTAGGTTTCCTCTATCCATGGGCGTTGGTTTTGTTGCCCTTAATGTGGGTGCTGTTGTTGATTCAACGTGCTATGACCTTACGGGTGTTGCTTGCTTCGTTGATAGGAGTGTTGCTGGTAGCGATCTATGCCCAGATAATCAGGTACTTAGGTTGGATGGATAGCTATTTAAGTACCTTCTTGGAGCTTTGGAGTAACTGGCATATCGCTTTGGCAGTAGGAGTGTGGGTGCTGACTCTCTGGCTTGCCTATTTTCCATTAAAGAAGGAGTCTGTAGCAACAGGTGTTTTCTATTGCGTGGGTATTGTATTGGCTTTGGCTTGGGGAATAATCACGCAGATTCAAACTATATTGTAATCTTATTTACGCACAAAAGGGGCTACCAAATGGTAGCCCCACTATATTGTGGTTTACGTAATTTGCTTAGAGAGCGTTGGTGTGCAAAGCCAAACTTGATTTCAAGTTCGCTGCTTTGTTGCGGTGGATAATATTGCGTTTAGCCAATTTATCCAACATAGAACTTACCTTTGGAAGGAGTGCTTCAGCAGCAGCCTTGTCAGTAGTAGCGCGCAACACGCGAACAGCGTTGCGAGTAGTCTTTGCGTAATAGTGGTTGTGAGCCTTACGGGTAGCCGTTTGGCGAATGCGCTTCAAAGATGATTTATGATTTGCCATCTCTTAAATGTAATGTAATTTAGTTGTTATACGTTTTGTTATTTTGTAGTGCCACGGGGAATCGAACCCCGCTTTAGAGAATGAAAATCTCTTGTCCTAACCGATAGACGATGGCACCTTTTTCTCCACTATGGGCGAAAATCGGCTGCAAAGGTACTACCTTTTTTTGAATTGTGCAAATATTTTGTAAGAAAAAGCATATTTTTTTCAAAAAAATTGCATATTTCGTTATAATTTAGTACCTTTGTACCCTGAAAAGAAACCAAAATATGAAAACTCGTAGCATTTATATCCTCTTTTTGATGTGCGTAACATCTGTTATGATGGTGGCGCAGGAAAACAAAAATACATTGCCTGATCTACAGGTGGCGAATACGGAGTTCTTTGATCCAACCCGCAAGGACAAGAACAAGGAGAATTATGCATTTTCTACCACGTGGCGCCTTGAAGCGGGCTATGCGCAGTTGGATCAGAGGCAAGATACCTCTTCGCTCTTTATGCATGGTTTGCGTATAGGTGCTACTGTTGATTTTAATCTGCCTTACCGCTTTAGTATTCAGACGGGTGCGCTGGCAACCTTGACGTATGGCGTGGATAATCAGCATTGGGCGAATATGACCGAAGAGAGTGCGCAAGTCAATTATTTGCACCACGATATTGTGCAGCTGCAACTCACCATCCCCGCGCGCGCGTATTATAATATTGTGTTGTGGAAGCAACTGCGTTTGTTCTTCTATGCTGGTCCTCAGTTGCAAATTGGATTGATGAGCCAAGATTTGATTAAAAGCAATCAAGCGAACCTTACACCTCAGACATTGCAATGGTTGGAGCAACAGGGCATAGCGACACAATCGTATGATCGATATGCTACTCGTGAACTATATCGTACGAATATCCAGTTTGGATTAGGTGGTGGTATGGAGTGGGATCGCTACCGCTTGCAAGCGGGTTATGATTTTGGATTGAACAATATCTTCCGCACTCCAGTTATTTCTTCGTATAAGATGAACGAGTGGGGCTGGATGTGTACATTCTCGTACCAATTATAATGCTGTAAAGCTAGGATTAAGCATAAAAGGACTGATGAGAGTCCTAGTAACATAATTATTCACATTTTGGGGTGCCTCACTTTTTAGGCTGAGATCATACCCATCGAACCTGCACAGGTAATTCTGTAGAGGGAAGAAATGAAAAAAACAATCGTTTTAGCGGCTTACGCAGCTGCTTTTGGTGTTGCATCTGCCAATACCGACACACTTACATTCGTTCGTGAGTTGGACGAAGTAGTAGTAAACGCGCCAGTGGCGCAAGTCACCAACAATCATTCTGTGTTCTCCAACGAGCAGTTGAATCAGACGAATACGGGTCAGAATCTCCCGTTTTTGCTCTCCTCGACTCCTGCTCTTGTGGCGACAAGCGACGATGGCCTAGGCATAGGTTACACGTATTTTCGTATTCGTGGTACGGATCATACGCGCATCAACATGACGCTGAATGATGTTCCGCTAAATGACAGCGAGAGTCAGACGGTGTTTTGGGTAAACATGACGGATATGGCGAGCAGCATGTCTTCGCTGAAGGTGCAGCGTGGTGTAGGTAGTTCAACGAATGGTAGTGCGTCCTTCGGAGCGAGCGTGAATATGGAGGTAGGCAATCCGTGTCGGGAATCGGGAGCCGAGGATACGATTAGCCATTACACTCTCTCCTTCAATGGAGGTATGTATAATACTTTTCGCGAGATGGTGGGAGCGCATATCGTACTGCCTAATCATTGGCGAGCCAATGCGAGATTCTCGAAAGTAAACTCCGATGGTTTTCTCTACCGAACGGCTTCTGACCTATATTCTTATTATGGGGATTTAGGTTGGTATGGTGCTCGTACACAAATAGTTGCGCGATTTTTTGGCGGTAGCGAGAAGACTGGCATGGGCTGGGATGGGGTGGATTATAACACCGCCTATGGTGTTGATGGTGCAGATCGCCGTTATAACCCGGCTGGCGAATACACGGTGAGCGCATCCGATGGTTCGGATTCCACTGTCTACTATCCTAATCAAACCGACAATTATGCACAGCAGCATGCGCAATTGTTTATGAACCACCGTTTTACGAATAATTGGTCGTTGTCTGCAACAGCCCACTATACCCATGGTGCAGGTTATTACGAGCAATACAAGCGTAAGAAACTTTCATACTGGGGTCTATTGGGCGTGGAGGATAGAAAGGTGTATGGTATGTATCGTAAGCATTTGGATAATCATTTCTTTGGTGGAGTGCTTTCTGCTAAGTATGTGTCTGAAGCGATAGATATGCAGCTAGGTGGTGCGGCTAATTACTATATGGGTGACCACTTTGGCACGCTCAATTATTTGGCAGATACACTCATTTTGCCGATCAACTACGAATATTATCGCAACGATGCCAAGAAGACCGATGCCAATGTCTATGCGAAAGCAAATTGGCGCATCATTCATCGTGCACAAGAGAAACTGAGTTTGTATGCTGACTTGCAATACCGCTATGTGCGTTATGAGCGCAATGGAATGAATGATGAAGATATGACCGATCTTCCTCTGAAGGTAGATTTTCACTTCTTTAACCCTAAGGCGGGTTTGACGTATCAGAATAGAGGGCATATGTTGGCTGCCTCATTTGCGATAGCTAATCGTGAGCCAAGTCGAAATAACTATAAGGAGAATGTGGTATATGATGCTGCTACAGGTACGTATGCGGGATTACCACATGCAGAGAGATTGTATGATTACGAATTGGGTTATACCTATTCTCATAGTCGCTTTGCTGTTGGAGCGAATCTTTACTTGATGGATTATGACAACCAACTTGTGCTCACTGGCGAGTACAACGATGTAGGTGCGTATAAAACGAAGAATGTCAAGGACTCCTATCGTATGGGAGCGGAGATTACTGCAGGAGTTAAGATTACGGATTGGTTGCGTTGGGATATGAACGTGGTGGCATCGCGCAATAAGATTCTCAACTATCATCAATATATTGATCTCTATGATGATCAAGACAATTGGAATTGGGTAGGACAAGACTCGGTGGTAGGTACGACGACGATTGCGTTTTCGCCATCCATCACGGCGATGTCTCTATTTACTTTTGATGTGGCGGGCTTCACGGCTACAGTACAAACGAATGTGGTGGGTAAGCAGTATCTAGATAATACGGAAGATGAAAACGCGATGCTTCGTGCGTATTCGACGACGAATGTGAATTTGCAATACCTATTGCCTATTAGTCAGTTGGATATTCGTTTGCTGTGCCAATTGAATAATATCTTTGATGCTAAGTATGCGAATAATGGTGGTGCAGAAGCTAGCCGTTTTATGGACGGTAGTCGTTGCTGTTGGTACTACGCCCAAGCGGGTATAAATGTGCATGCAGGATTTTCTATAAAATTCTAAGAATCAATCAAATACCTCTATCAGTACGTCTAATGATTTAGGAGTACGAAAGTCTTCGATATGCTCTTGGAAATAGTTCGTCAGCTCGCGCAAGCGTTGTTGGCGAACTATTCTGTTGGTAGGGGATATAAACCACTCGGGGTGCTCTGTATCATCGATACCAATGCCGAGGAAAGTGGCATAGTTTAATAGGAAATGTAAATGTAGATTACTGATATTTGTATCTTGGTCAAGGTGTTGAATCACTCCGCAGAGCCAATCGTATAGTGGTGGGTCGCTCATAGGATGGCGTAGGGTATTGGTTAGCATCTCTGCTATAAACATTCCTACGCATTGGCGCTGTATGTCGGTATTGAGGAGCTGTGGTGTGTAGAGTAGAGCTGCGGAGGAGAGCGTTCCTACTTGTGTTGGGGCATTATTCCGTCGGTTAGATGTGAATTCGATGATAGAAAGGGGACGAAGCAGCCCTTTCCATTTATTGCCATATACAGCATACTGCATCCGTCCGTGTTCAGCGGTGTACAAATGTACAATGCTACCAGTATCTGAATAGCGTGTGGTATGTAGTACAATCGCAGAAGACATGGTCAAGTGGTAGGGGGCAGTTCTGCTTTTCTAATAAAATATCCAATGGTGAACATGGGAATGACATCTGTGAAGGGGAATGCTTCTTCTGCAAAGGTAATTGCAGCACCAATGGTACCGGTCTTACCTCCAAAGAGCCAGTAGAATAGAAAAGCAGATAGAGGTGCCCATACACTATCCCCCCATTCGCCCCAAATGGGAATGAAATAAGAAGCCATGCCAACCATGTCTAATAGGAGGCATAGCCATAGTTTGGGTAATTGATTGTTGTGTTCTGCTTTCACTTCTCTGTATGTACTTTCTCGTTGTATGCAGCCACGATGTGTTTTACAAGATGGTGGCGGACGATGTCTTTTTGGTTGAACTCTACGATTGCAATACCGCGAATATCTTGTAATCGCTCAATCGCATCTTTGAGACCTGACTTTTGGCTAGCAGGTAAGTCAATTTGTGTGAGGTCGCCTGTAATGATCATTTTGCCGTGGATACCAAGGCGAGTAAGGAACATCTTGAGTTGGGCAGTAGTAGTATTCTGAGCCTCATCTAATATCACAATAGCATCAGCCAATGTTCGGCCACGCATAAATGCCAATGGTGCAATCTGTATCACGCCACGCTCCATGTATTCGTTGAGTTTAGCACCTGGAATCATATCTTGTAGTGCATCGTAGAGAGGTTGTAAGTATGGGTCAATCTTCTCCTTCATATCACCTGGCAAGAAGCCTAGCTTTTCGCCTGCTTCTACCGCAGGACGAGAGAGGATGATTCGCTTGACTTCGCGGTTTTTTAGCGCACGTACTGCTAAGGCGATGGCGGTATAAGTTTTTCCGCTACCCGCAGGACCGATAGCAAACAGCAGGTCATTCTCTTCGTATGCATCCACCAAACGTTGTTGGTTGGCGCTACGAGCTACTATTGACTTGCCATTCACGCCATGTAAGATAAGGTTGTCTTGTAGAAACTCTGTGGGTTGTTCGCCATGTATGAGTTGGAGAATCTGCTCCTCGTTTAGGGTGTTGTTCTTGATACAAAACGTCTCGCATTTACGTAGGTTCAGCTCGAAGCGCGTGATGGCTGGTTGTGAACCAATGACCTTAACCTGATAGCCGCGTGCCACGATGCGCACATCGGGATGTTGGTTCTTGAGGCAGAGGATATTGATATTATTCACGCCATAAAAGGTGGCGGTATCTAATGCGTCGTTGAGAGAGATGATGGTTTCCATAATGCGTAAGTATAGCTATAATCGGCTGCAAAGTTACTATTTTTTTCTCAATTTTGCAACTTTCTTGGTTAATTGAAATATTTTTCGTAATTTTGCACCCGATTTTTATATAATTACTACAATGCTTCTGAATATCTTAAAATCCAAACTTCATCGTGTGACAATTACTGAGGCCAATTTGGACTATATTGGCAGTATCACTATTGATGAAGACTTAATGGATGCGGCAAATATCTATGCAGGCGAACGCGTGCAGGTGGTTGATAATACTAATGGCGCACGTTTGGAAACCTATGTTATTCCTGGTAAGCGTGGCAGTGGATGCATTTGTATCAATGGTGCAGCTGCCCATTTGGTGCATGTAGGTGATACTGTCATTATTATGGCGTATGCCTTAATGACGCCTGAGGAGCAAAAAGAGTTTAAACCTGCTATTGTTTTCCCAACCAACAACCATCTTGTTTAATGGCATTTTTTGACCTTATAAGTACAGACACGCATTCGTGCGCGCGAGCAGGTGTGGTGCACACTGACCATGGTGATATTGAGACACCAATATTTATGCCTGTTGGTACAGTGGGTACGGTAAAAGGTGTGCAACGTCATGAATTAGAGGATGATATTAAAGCCCAGATCATTTTGGGAAATACCTATCACCTTTATCTTCGTCCTGGTACCCATATTCTTCGTCAGGCGGGAGGATTGCATCGCTTTGAGGGATGGACACGTCCAATCTTGACTGACTCGGGTGGATTTCAGGTTTTCTCACTGACCGATATACGCAAGATGACCGAGGAAGGTGTACAGTTTTCGTCGCATATTGATGGTCGGAAACTGATGTTTACACCCGAGAGTGTGATGGATATTGAGCGCGAGATAGGTGCAGATATTATGATGGCGTTCGATGAGTGCTGTCCAGGGACGGCGGATTATCAATATGCGAAAAATTCGATGGAGAGAACTCATCGCTGGTTAGAGCGTTGTATAGCTCGTTTTGATAGCACGTCAGACTTGTATGGATATAAGCAACATTTGTTTCCCATTGTACAGGGATGTGTGTATAAAGATTTGCGTCAAGATGCTGCGAAATATTTGCGTGACTTGAATCGCGATGGCTATGCCATAGGTGGTTTGGCAGTTGGTGAACCGACCGAGCAGATGTATGAGATGATAGAGGTGGTGAATGAAATTTTGCCGACGGAGAAGCCACGTTATTTGATGGGGGTAGGAACTCCATGGAATATATTGGAAGGCATAGAGAGGGGTGTGGATATGTTTGACTGTGTGATGCCTACGCGCAATGGTCGTAATGGTATGATCTTTACTCAAAATGGTGTGATGAATCTGCGCAATAAGAAGTGGGAAGATGATTTTACGGAGTTGGACCCTACTGGTACAAGTTATGTGGATCATCAGTATTCACGTGCGTATGTGCGCCACTTGATTCATGCACAAGAGATGCTTGGACTAGAGATTTTGAGTATCCATAATTTGGCATTCTATTTATGGCTGGTGGGTGAAGCCCGCAAGCATATCTTGGCAGGTGATTTCAAGGCATGGAAGGATGAAATTACTCCTCGACTCATGCAACGCATGTAGTTTGAAAGAGTATTGGCAAAAGTGTATACGTGAAGCGATTGGATACATATATTATTGGCAAATTCTTAGGCACATTCTTTTTTTCGATTGTGCTGATTATGAGTATTGCTGTGGTATTTGATTTAACGGAGAAGTTGGATGACTTCTTCGAGAATCAGGCCCCTATTCGTGAGATCATTTTTGATTATTACTTGAATTTTATTCCTTACTTTATGAATATGTTTAGTCCTCTATTCATATTCATTTCTGTGATATTCTTTACGTCCAAGTTGGCGGGTAATAGTGAAATTATAGCTATGCTGGCGAGTGGTGTGAGTTATCATAGATTGATGGTGCCATATGCTGTGAGTGCAGTATTGCTATTTGTGATGTCGTTTGTATTGACGGGCTATGTGATACCACCGGCATCAGAGAAGATGTTGCATTTTCAGGATCAATATATTCAGCGTTTTACACGAGAGAATGCGCGCAATATTCAGATGGAGGTGGAACCAGGTACTATCTTGTATATTGAGAGTTTTCAAAAGCGCACCAATACGGGTTATCGTGCATCGTTGGAGCACTTTGAAGGCAAACGTTTGACCATGCGTATCACAGCTGAGCGTATTGTATATGATTCGGCATATATATGGCATTTGGATAAATATGTTCGTCGAAATTTTGATGGAATGTACGAGACCTTGTTCACGGGTGGCAGGATGGATACAATAATCCCTATTCACCCGAAAGAGTTGTTTTATACTGCGGAGAATGCTCAGATGATGACTAATCCAGAGTTAAAAGAGTATATTTCTACGCAACGTAATCGTGGATCGGGCAATGTACAGGCCTTTGAGACGGAGTGGTGGAAGCGTTGGGCAAGTCCGATAGGTGCGTTTATAATGACACTGTTGGGTGTGACGTTGAGTTCGAAAAAAGTGCGTGGTGGAATGGGAAAGAACCTTGGAGTAGGTATTACGCTAAGTGCGTTGTATATATTATTTTCCACAGTATCTACTACCTTTTCTGTCAGCGGTGTTATGTCACCGTTTATGAGTGTGTGGATGCCTAATTTTCTCTTTTTAGCGATAGGCATTGTTCTCTATATCCGCGTAAGTCGCTAAATGCAGTTTGTAAAGAATGTAGAATAAATCATGAACAAGGAATTTCAGATGTTGGCAAAGACCTTTAAGGGGCTCGAGCAAGTTCTTGCAGGGGAACTAATCGAGTTAGGAGCCACTAATGTACAAATAGAGCGTCGCGCAGTTTCCTTTACAGGAGATAAACGTATGCTATATTCAGCTAACTTCTGTTTGCGCACAGCTTCGCGTATACTAGTACCGATTGCTAATTTCAAAGCCAAAACAACAGACGAGATATACGAGCAGGTGAAGCAATTGGATTGGGCATCGTATATGACTGCCAAAACAACTTTCCAGATAGATGCAACGGTATATTCCGACCTTTTTCGTCATTCGCAGTTTATCACATACCGAGTGAAGGATGCGATAGTGGATTGGTGGATGGCACATGGTGGAGTGCGACCAAGTGTTCAACTTACTAATCCTGATATATATATCAACGTGCATATTGCAGGAGATGTGGTGACGCTTTCATTGGATAGTTCGGGTGAGAGTTTGCATAAGCGCGGTTATCGTGTGGCGAATACTCAAGCGCCAATCAATGAAGCGCTAGCAGCGGGAATGCTCTTGTTGGCAGGATGGAAGGGACAGAGTGATTTTTATGATCCGATGTGTGGTTCGGGTACGTTATTGATAGAGGCGGCATTGATAGCGCGTAATATAGCACCTGGCATTTATCGTAAGGGGTTTGCCTTTGAGAAGTGGGCGGACTTTGATGCAGATTTATTTGAAGATATTTATAGCGATGATAGCCGCGAGCGAGATTTCCATCATAAGATATATGGTTCTGATGCGGGTTTTTATGCTGTACAAGCAGCTACAAAGAATGTGCATTCGGCTAATTTGCAACGTGATATAGAGGTGAAGCAGATTCGCGTAGAGGAACTTCGTTTGGCGGATCGTAATACCGAAGGAGCGTTGGTGATGATGAATCCTCCATATGGTGAACGCTTGTCACAAGACAAGGATGTATTACGTCTTTATCAAGATATGGGTACTGCATTAAAACATCAGTTTAGCGGTGCGACAGCTTGGATTATTTCTAGCAATGAAGCTGCTCTTAAGTGCGTGGGCTTGCGTCCTGCTAAGCGAATCCATTTGATAAATGGCGATTTGGAATGTTTGTTTAATCAATATGTGTTGTTCAAGGGCGACCGCAAGACATGGAAGAAATCCTTATAGAAGAATATAATTACCCTTTGCCCGATGAGCGAATTGCCAAATATCCGTTGGCTGAGCGCGATCAGAGTAAGTTGCTGGTGTATCGCAATGGTGATGTGAGTGAAGATATGTTTTATGACGTAGGTAAGTATTTGCCTGCGGGTGCACTCCTTATATATAATAATACGCGCGTAATTCAAGCACGACTGGAATTTCACAAACAGTTGGAAGATGGCGCACGGGGAGCACGAATCGAGATTTTTTGCCTTGAACCGCTGATGCCGCATGACTATCAACTGGCTTTAGGAAGTACTGATGGTTGTGTTTGGAAGTGTATGATTGGTAACTCAAAGAAGTGGAAGTCAGGTGCATTGGCATTGCCCATAACGTTGCCAACAGGTGAAATAATTACTCTTTACGCCGAGCGAGGTGAGCAAACGGGTAATACGTTTGCTGTGAAATTTTATTGGGATTCCGTCATCAGTTTTGCGGAGATCTTGGAGAATGTAGGTGAATTACCTATACCCCCCTACTTGAATCGCAAGACGGAGGAGAGTGATAAGACGACTTACCAAACCGTTTATTCGCGCATTAAGGGATCGGTAGCTGCTCCTACAGCAGGCTTGCATTTTACTGATTCTGTGTTGAACGACTTACGTGAACAAGGTGTAAAAACTAGTGAGGTTACGTTGCATGTAGGTGCTGGTACGTTCCAGCCCGTAAAGGTGGCAGATGCTAATCAACATACGATGCATACGGAGATTATTGCAGTGCCTAAAAATACGATAGAAACCATTCTTGACAATCTAGGGCATATTGTGGCAGTAGGTACAACAAGTATGCGTACGTTAGAGAGTTTATATTTCCTCGGAGAGCAACTTTATTCTACCCTCCATAGTCAGCCCTCCTATTTAAACACACTATCTGTTGCTCAGTTTGACCCTTATACAAAAAAATATACTCTCTCTACATGTGAAGCACTACAAGCAATTGTAGATTATTTGGAAAGTACTGGGCAAAGTGTGTTGCATGCCGAGACGCAGATTATGATTAAACCTGGATACCATTTTCGTGTGGTGGATCAACTGATTACCAATTTTCATCAACCCAAATCCACTCTATTGTTGCTGGTGAGTGCCTTCGTAGGAGGTGATTGGCATACGATTTATGATTATGCCTTGAGCCATGATTTTCGTTTTCTAAGTTATGGCGATAGTAGTATCCTTTATAAAAACAATACTAAATAATGTTACCCTATTGCTACAGAATTCTGTAAAACGCTTATGATTGATACCCATTGTCATATAGATGATCCGCAATATGCCGAAGATTTGGCGGCATTTTTGGCAGACCAACGCCAAGAGGGCGTGGAGGCTATATTGGTGCCTGGTGTGGACAAGACATCGATCAAGGATGTGCTGGAGGTATGTGATCAGTACCCGGACTATCTTTTTCCTGCATTGGGTTTGCACCCGGAGAATGTGAAGGAGGATTGGCAGGAGCAGTTGCATATGCTGAAGACTGCAGTTGATATGCGTATGAGCGCTCATTCAAAAACTTCTCATTTGGTGGCTATTGGTGAAATAGGTTTGGATTATCATTGGGATACAACCTTCAAGGAGCAACAACATGAGGCGTTGCGTGAACAAATGCGTTGGGCAGAGCAGTGGAATCTTCCCGTAATGATTCATAGTCGTGATGCAACGGAGGATACGCTGAAGATTTTGCGTGAGTTCCCTTCGGTAAAAGGTGTGATGCACTGCTTTAGCGGTAGTCATGAGGTGGCAAAGCAGGTAGTAGATATGGGTTATTGCTTGGGTATAGGAGGTGTACTGACTTTTAAGAATTGTAAACTGGCAGAACATTTGGTTGGTATTCCTCTTGAGCGGTTGGTTCTTGAGACCGATGCCCCTTATATGGCACCCGTTCCCTATCGTGGCAAGCGGAATGAAAGTCGCTGGATGTGGTATGTGGTAGAACGATTGGCACAAGTGTATAATTGTTCGCCAGAGCACGTAAATGAGGTAACAACGGCTGCTGCAAA
>Ga0233370_1000022_pt1 | contig 20530 bp, 32 predicted proteins | sample ElkDunMinimDraft_2_FD_180686 | JGI IMG/M metagenome (GOLD analysis project Ga0233370, IMG submission 180686) | Fecal eukaryotic communites from dung pellets of Tule Elk in California, USA - Elk Dung D2 | ecosystem: Host-associated > Mammals > Digestive system > Large intestine > Fecal | place...
GAGTCCGCTCTTTTTGTACTCAGCTATAGACGTTTTAACAGCTAACTCTATAATCCTCTTAATCTCGTCGTCTGGCATTTCATAACCTCCCCTAAAAGCTATTTAATGTCAATCTAACCAACTGTTATCAAAATAATAAAAGCCTCCTACTGCTGCAAGCGTTAGTATTATCCATAAAATCCAGAATACAACCTGACTACAATCTCTGTTTTTGTCCTCCAAAACCTCTGCTATAGTTTGATTTTCATAAAGGCGATTGCTGTCCTCGATTGTGCCATCTGAGAGCTTTGTAAATATCGTCCCTGTATGCTCTGGAGGCGTGCCGTAATATACATATCTCACGTCACTAAATTTATAGATCGTGTCGATATAATCAACGTCTGCAACTTTGATTTTATTATAATCAAACTCCATGCCTAAAAACGTTATTTTTTCTGAATGCTTTTCCTCAGAAAAAACTGTGTCCCATGTATAATAGATCTCTGTCGTGTAGTATATATGCCCCTTAGAGTCTGTGTGCTCTACTTCTCTCTCATGCCTCGTATATTCCTCTCGACTTTTTTCTATCCAGAGCCAACAGCCGCCTATCTCGTCATAGGTTACAGTGTCCACAGCTGCAAGCTCGCCATATACAAAAGCATTTCCTACGTTTGTCTCCATGCCGTATTTAAACATTTCTGGAGTCTCAACCTGTAGAGCCTGATTATACATGCGTTTTCTGTCCTCAACCTCGTTAGCGATAATCTCAGAGATTGAAAAGCCTAAAATAAGCATAAGCGCCACAATAGAGAGGCTAACAATAATTTCACGCTTTGTTATTTCAAACTCTCCACAATCAAAAATAACCTTGTCGCTGTCTGGCTTAATCAAAGAGACTAATTGGCTCGCTGTCTGTTTTATCTGTTGAATAATATTCATACTGCTGCACCTCATAGCCTATAAGGCTTAGAAACTGTCTACTAGGGAACTTTCTAACATAGCGATTATATGATTTAATCGACATGTTATAGGCTTGCTTATATTGAGCTATGAGGTTTTCTGTTGTTGATATTTCATACATGAACGCTTTATAATTCGCCTGACTCTGTAACTCTGGATATGCCTCTGCAACGGCGTTAATCTGAGCTACAACCTCCTCAGCCTCTGACTCTGAGATATTAGAGCCTCTAGCCTCAATAACAGCTGTGAGCGTTTCATACTCGTGTTTATCGTATTGCTTAACGCATTCTGCTAGCTCTGTGAGCACGTTATAGCGTCGCTGTAGCTGCGTGTCCACGTCAGCTTTTGCTGTCGCTACGCTCTCCTCATAGCCTATAGCCTTATTGCCTGCGCCCTGCACAGCAAAAACAAGCATAATCACAATTGCGACTATAGCAGCTCCTGTTAATAATAATGTCTTATAATTTTTCATTTATGACCTCCTTAACCTCTAAAATCTTTAAAATATAATAATCTTTGTCGGGATCAGCTCCCCACTCTGGACGCCCTTTGCCCATTTGCAAGCGACATAATGCAATACAAGACGGCGAATTTTTAGAGTAACCATTTCTAAACATTATCTTTTGCTCTGGCTCTCTTGCTATCTCAGGCATTATGTTTTGTAATAATTTTCCGTTAACAATAATGCACCCAAACATTGTTAACAGTCTGCTATCATAGTACGGCTTAATGTCTCTATACTCTTCTTTTTTCTCGCCGTTAACAATCATATCAAACCATTTTCGCTTAATTGGTAATGTCAGCAATTTAACCTCCTTTCAATAGTCAAAAAATTCATTGCTCCAATTGTTTTAATAACCAATTGGAATAAGAGTGAGGCTTATTGTAAACTCGCAAGTCATGGATAGTGGTTTTTTCCCATAGCTCTTTCCAGAGCTCCCAACAGCTGAGCCTGCGCCCGTCAGCCTTGCAAAAATTCCTTTTAGCCCAACCCTTTAAATAGTGCCTTATATTGTTCATTAGCATTGAGGACGTGACATAGACATTTAGCTCACAGGGCTTATTTTTAAGCCGCTCTACTGCTGCAACTAAGGCTGTAAGCTCTGCCACGTCCTTAGTCGCCTCAATCTCTACTATGTCATGGATTGTAGCAAGCCCTTTAGACGTCTCTGTTTCGAGCAAATATATATATTTTCCTTTTTTCTTGCCAATGCCTTTAATATTCGTCTCAACGTAAAGATTAACAACGCTCATAGCTAGCCCTCTAAATACTTTGTAAGCCTATCTAAAAATGTTTTGTATATCGACACTTTGCCGTCAATATAGCCGTTATTATAACCAACCCTTAAAAAGCTACGCTGATTGTTATAGTCGTCAAATTCCTTTAACAGAGCTGTCCTGTCCTGCTTGATCTGCTTAATAAGCTCGTCGTATTTCTTAGCCTTGTCAACAGCCTCTTTTACTGATGTAAAGTCAGAGTCCTTTTTCTTAGCTCTAGGCGTCTCTGGAGTCTGATAACCGCTCAGCCTTGCTATTTTGTCATTGTTTCTTTTCATAATCTCAGCCCCTTAATAGGTTTTTGTAATGCGCTTAACGTCTGATTTTCTAAAGAACAAATTATAATTATCCATCTATCTTTACGCTCTTATGCTTATTTTTCATATATCCTCCTCTTTTGCTCTATTTAGCACCTGCTGCAACAGGCTGTAATATTCAGGCGTGAGCCATTTAGTCGATAGCTGTCCATAGCTTAAATGCGCAATTTCTAGCTTAGCTAAAGCCCCTGACAGCATAGCTATTTTAGTTAACCTGTCAGCCTCAGCGTACTCTTTAGCCCACTTTGAGTCTGTAGCTATTTTTTTATGCTCCTGAGTCTTAGGCTTGCGCTTAGGCTTAGGATCTGGAGGAGCTGCTGCTGCACCATCTAAAGCTATATTGTCTGACTTAGTAATATTAAATTCTTTCTCAATAGCTTTTTGCTTATAATAACTTTTTTTCTGAGAGTTTTTTATTTTTTCGTGATTAATCTTTCTATACTCTCTCTGATAGATTGTTTTAGCCTCCATTTTGCAAACGCCTGAGCAATAGTCTCTATTTGCTCGTCCCTCAAATTCATTACCGCAAATCTTACAAATTTTTTTCATTCAACAACCCTCCACCCCTCTATATTTGCTAGCTGAAACTGTGCAACTGCTGCGCCTTGCATGTCATATATAACCAAATCTCCGACATTAGCAAACGTTAAAATATTACAGCCTTTAACAGTTATCCGCTTGCCGCTGCAAGTATAGACCTCGTAAACCTTTTCTTTTAAAGCTATTAGCTTGTCTGCGCTCATATCCTCCCCCGTATAACTTATAAATCGCTATAGTGCCAATTGCCTTTATCGTCTTTATAGACCGCTCCACCTCCAGAGCCTAGCTGCTTTTCGCACTCTATTAAATCCTTAGTTTTCCGCTCTACAACTCCATCAAAGTATTTGCCACAACAGCCGCAATACATGCCCTCTGCGCTGTGCTTTTCGCTATTCTCAGCCCTGCAATAAGGACACTGATAATAATAAGCTGAGAGTCCCATGTGATATATTAACGGCTTGCGCTTGTACTCTACAGGCTTAGGATCTGGCGGCAGCTGCTGCACTCCGTCTAAAAAATCCGTTATGTCCATCTGGCCGTCGCAAACGCAATTTTCTAAAGCCTTATTCATGCTTTGCCTCCTGTACTTGTTTGTAGATCTCTTTAAAGTTATAAAGCTGTTGATCTAGCTCGCATTGGCTCATATCCTCGCAAAGCTCTGTCCAATTCTTCTGGATCTGCCTTTTAATATTTGTTCTGTGTGAACTAGATCTATACTCTTTTGTATAGGCGATTTCGCATTTCTTACAATAGGCGCAATATCTTCTCTGTGCCCTCATATGTCTAAACTCTTTAATATCTTTAACCTCGCCACACTTTGAACACTTTTTTTCCATGCTTTAACCCTCAATCAATTTACTATCCTGCTGCATTTGAGCAATTAATGTCTTTAGACCCTCTGGCAGCTGTGCCTGTTGCTTTTCCCTCTGCTGCAATTGCTCGTAAATCATTCTAAAATTAGCCCTGTCTGCTGCTATGTTCTCGCTAGCGCAAAGCTGCATATAGCCTAACCGCTCCACGGCTTTTCTAGTGAGAGGGCTGAGACTCTTTAGAGCCTCGCCTGCTCTGTATGATCCAAAGCGTTTAATAGCAAGCGTAACCTCTTGCCACGCCTCGCCCCAATCTGGCAGCTCGCCCTGAGAGATTGAGGCGGCTGTCTCTCTAATGTCTGCAATCGTTGGACTCCATTTGTTAGTAGCAGCCCATTTATTAACGGCTGCCTCAGCAATCTTAAAATCTATGTCCTTTAGCTGATAATACCAAAGCTCTATAGCCTCGTCTGTTGGTAGAAAATTTTTTTCTTTTGGATAGTAAGAGATTAACGCCAGAGCTAAAAAACTAAATTCCTTTTCTGTCATTGCGATTAGCCTCCTCTCGCTCTAGCAGCCTAATTAAATCAAAAATCTCTTTTACAGTCATTGTGTATTGCTTAAAGGCGATCAATAGCAGCTCGTCTTTTAATTTATCGCTGTCTATAAGTGGCACTTAATGAGCCCCCTTGTAAATTATTCGCTCCGTGACCCAAAATTAATAATCCTTTGTTCAAGCTCGCTATATTGCTTGTCTCTGGACGTGCCTCTCTCTGAATAACCATTTTTGTTTTTATCGTCCAATTTGAGAGGGTAAAATGCTTGCCAATTGTTTAGGATTGATTGCTCAACTATTGCTATTTGCGTTTCTGGATTAGAGGACAGCTTATATAACTTTTTAATCAACAGCTCTAGTGCATGATCCGTAGGAGGCTTTTTAGAGAGCTTGCGCATTTTAATAAATTCAATTAGAGCCTCTTTTAGTTTTGGATCTGTAACCATGCTGTCTAATATCTCGTTGTAGCTGCTGCTCTTTCTTTCTTTCTTAACATCTTTAGTATTTGATTTTTTAGTACTTAATTTATTAGTATTTAATTGTCCTTGATTTTCTACCCCTTGAATTTCTAGCCCTAGATTTTCTACCCCTTGTTTTTCACTACTCTCTACAGGTTTTTCAAAAACGTCGTAACAATAGCCAAAGCGCCCGTTTTCTGTCTCGTTAGGCATGAGCTTAGTGACTTTTAAATATCCATAAGTCTTTAACTCGTCTAATGCGCTTGTAACCGCTGTTTCTTTTTCTTTGCATATACTCACTAGCCCTGATATTGAATAGTCCCAATCCTCAGGCAATGCCAACATCATAGACAGCAATCCCTTAGCTTTTAACGATAGATTAGTGTCCCTTAAATGACAGTTGCTCATTACTGTATAGTCTTTAGTCTTATTAACTCTTATAACGCTCATTATTGCCCCCTTTACTCTCTGCTAATGCCTGCTGCTGCTTTTTCTTTTTCTTGCGTTTGTGAGTCGCTAGACTTTTCTTTTTTCGCTTTGCCATTTTTTAATATTTCAACCTCCTGCTCATAGAGCACGTTATTAATTAAATAGATCCGTCTGTCTATTGCCTTAACTTTTATATTGCTTTTATTCATTTTCTTTATAGACGTTGCTAGCGAGCTCTGGACTGAGCTATAAGTTTTATAGTCGCCCTCATTCCAAACAACCTCAGCAACAGCTGCGCCTGACTCTATAAATTCGATAATGAATTTTTGTAGCTTTGTTTTTCTAAATCCTTTAAAGTTTTCTACTGCTATAGGTTTTAATCTCATGTAATTTTCTGCCCCTTAATCTAGTAATTTTTTAAATTTCTTTTATCCTTATCCCGTAAACAAATAGCATGAGCTTGCGCTTGATAATATAATCTTTTGTCCTCATGCCTTTAGTGTCCTCTACAACAGTCTCTCCAGACTCGACGACTGTGTAAACAAAGTCAGCAATATAACTACACTCGTGCTCTATTAATTTGCCCTGCTTAATCCCTCCACGTTTACCTATTGTTGCAGGCTCTCGCTGAGCAGGGATTAACAAGTATTTGACCTGCCTCTGCAAGTCTGTTATAATTCCCTCCGATAACAAATAGTCGAGCTCTTTGTATCGTAGAGCCTCTTTTTGACTATCGAATTTGAGCCCGTCATATTCGACGGATTTAGCGTTATATTTATTTTTCTTACTACGTGCAAAATAGTGTTGAGGATAATACATAACGCCTCCCCTCTGCCTCAACTGAGTAGACCGCCTCAGTTGAGGCTTTTTTTATTTGTGTGGTATAAAACAATAAATTAAATGGCAGCATTGAGCCATATTAATTCCAAGTGTTCGTCAGGCTTGCCCTCTGGCTCTTTAACAAAGCCCTCTAAGCGCCCGTCATTGCATATAGCAGCGTAACCTTTACGCTTATACATATCAATGCAATCCTCAATAGTGATATTAGCAAGCGTCTGAGCATTAAATAGCAGCTTTTCCTCCATCTTAGAACCTCCCCGTTATTCTAAATATTTTGAAAATAGCGCATAAAAAATAATCCCTTAGCTTTAGTAATGTGTAGGGATTAAAAATAATACTGTTTGCAAAAACTAGCTCTGACCGCTTAGCTAGTTTGCTGCTCACAATTTTTATTATTATTATTTTTCTCCCTGTTTTCTGTTAGCGATTTAATATGATCTGGATCAGTTAAATCATAATTCTCATATTTAGCTAGAAACTCCTGTAATGTCTCATGCCTAACTTTGTATGTCCCTAATTTAATAAAGGGCAATAGTCCCGACTTTCTTAGAGTGTGGACATAGGAGACATTTGTTTTTAAAATCTCAGAAACTTCTTTTACTGTGTATAGCACAGCTGCACGCCCTCTCTGTCAGATATTGTTATCTGTTGTAACTAGGTGTGCTTACAGATTATTCCTTTTGACCTACGTTGTCAACAGAAAACGCCTCTTTATGTAATTGCTAAACATTAACTATTTAAAAACGTTACATTGTGTAGTATCATATAGTTAAACCTAGTGAAGAGGAGTGAAAAAAAGTGTCACAGAATTTTTATAAAAAAGTTGGAGAAAATCTTAAAGCTCTCCGTAAACAGCGAAAATTATCTCAGGGCGATATAGGCGCAATATTAGGACATAATGGCAATGTCTTAGGCTCATACGAGCGTGGAGATCGTGCTATTAGTCTTGAATATATCGTTAAATTGTGTAAATTCTATGACGTATCTGTGAACGATGTAGTACCACAAGAGGATAGAGCCCCTATCGGAGAGGAGCTTACTCAGGAGTTGAGATTTTTAGAGACTTTAAAATCAAAACATTTTACAGCTACTGAACAAAAGTTAATACTAGACTTTGCAGAGCTATTAATAAGTGCTAGGAGTGTTAATATTGGCGAGAGTTACGACCAGAGACAGAAATAAGGGCAAAGTATATAAGGACGGACGCCCTAAGCCGCCTAATTGGGAGTATCGTTTTCCTATTGCCTCAGTAAATGGCAAAAGACAGCATAGCTCACAGGCAGGATTTAAAACGCAAAAAGAGGCAGCTGAGGCAGGCACAAAAGCTATGGCTGAGTATTTAGGCACAGGAGACGCTTTTAAGCCTGAAAAAATCAGCTACTCAGACGTTTTAGACCTCTGGCTTAAAAATCATGTGAGGGCTAATCTAAAAGGGCAAACTGTAGCGTCTTATGAGGTTATTATTAAAAACCATATACGCCCTGCTCTAGGACATTTCTTTATAACACGGCTGCGCCCGTTAGATCTTCAAAACTTCTTACATGAGCTTGCTAAAAAAGGCTATGCTACAGGCTACATAACCAAAGCTCATATAATTCTTAAAGGCTCGCTAAAATACGCTGTAGAGCCTTGTCAATACATCAAACAAAATCCCATGCTATATGTGAGCACTGTTAAAGGCAATGCTGAGCGCAAAAAAGAAATTATAAGCAAAGAGGACTTTAAAAGGATCTTAGAGCGTTTTCCTGAGGGACATCACTTTTACACGCCTCTAATGATTGCATATCATACAGGGCTCAGACGTGGAGAGGTTTTAGGGCTGACGTGGGATAATATAGACTTTGAGGCTAAAACTCTAACTGTAGAAAAGCAACAGCAGCTCTTTAATTGCTACACTGACAGGCAGCTCGCCATAGGGACTCCTAAATCAAAAGCGAGCGAGAGGACAATAGCTATAGGCGAGACGCTGCTAACAGCTCTCAAACGTGAAAAGCTGCGCCAAAAAGAGAACCGCCTGCGCTATGGACGATATTATTATAAATATGGCTATAGAGAGATTAAAAGCGAGCTTAACGAGATTGTTGAGGATAAAAACGGGGATTTAGATTTTATTTGCGTCAGAGAGTCTGGAGAGATCTTAACGCCTACGTCATTAAAACATTTGTCCAGAGTCATAAATAAGCAGCTTAATATACGCTTTGAGTTTCACGCTCTGAGGCATACTCATGCAACTATGCTAGTAGAGTCTGGAGCAAATGTTAAAGGCGTGCAGCAACGATTAGGACACGACCACGTTAAGACAACTTTACAGCTTTACGCCAAAACTACTGAGTCCATCATACAAGACACTATTAGTATTTTTGAGGAGGCTTTAAAATAAAAATGTGTCCACAAATCAGCCTGATCCGTGGACACAAAAAATAGTGAGGACAAATTGTGGACAAAAACACCTCCACAATATAAATAATCAGGGCTAAACATTGATTTAATAACCTCTATGCGCCCTGTGTTCCCTGTCCATCATATACAGGACATATAATAATTTAGTTTAACCACGCTGCCTCTAGCGTGGTTTTTAAATGCCGTCATATCAACGTTTCTTAGGAGCATAATAATTTTAAACGTTTTTGTTTAATCTTAAATTATCTCGTTTAATTTTTGAGATTGTGGACAAATTGAGGACAAAATAAAAAGCCCTGCTCCACCATAGCAGGACTTTTTACAGGAGAATATTTTTGGTTTACACGCCAAAAACAGAAAACAGTAACAGCCTTTAAAAAGGCTATCAAATGACATAAGCCTATTATATCACTCTTAAATTTTATGTCACTCGATAAACCGATTTAATAAAACGCTCATATTTCGATTTTAAGAGCCTTTACCCCTCTACACCTATATTTTATTGTCTGATAGGTTTTAGATAGCTAGGATTTGAAATTTGACGTACTGACGGACGGATAAAATTTATTTTGCAATCTAGCAAAATAAGTCTTGCAATCTATTTTAGAAAATGTTAAAAATAATGTATGCGCATAGTACACGCACACTATACGCATAATAAACGCATACAATGCGCATAGTAGAAAAGGAGAAAAACATGAGAACAGTATTATTATGCAACCAAAAAGGAGGCGTGGGAAAAACTCTCATAGCTGACGAGCTCGCATTTGCGCTCGAACGTGACAAAATTCCGTATAGCTTTTTTGACTTAGACGATCAGGGCTCAGCTATACATACAACTAACGAAAATCCTGAGGCTGTTGTCCAGATAGTAGACACAGCAGGAGCTCTACAGTCTAATCTCGTTAAATGGATTGAGGCAGCTGATTTTATAATCGTGCCTACTATGATGTCAAATAGGGACGCTGCTCCACTAGAGCGCATGATCCAGATACTAGCACCCTATAAAGAGTCAAAGCCTACTCTCTACGTTTTTAATCGTTGGAATAGGTTTAATATAACTAAGGATTTTATAAATTGGTTTAATTCAAAATATCCAGATCTAAAGACAGCTATTTTAGCAGATACTACAGCCTTTAATCAGGCAGGAGCTTGCGGAATATCTATAGAGGAGTATCAAGCCTCTAACGTTGGCTGTAAACAGATTGATTACATATACAGCTCTGTTAAATATGAGCTAAATCTAAAAGATAGGAGACACGCATAATATGGCTACTAAACCTAAAAGCATTTTTAGCGTAGACGCTGCTAAACGACATGAAGAGCAAACGACTTTAGAGAGTCAATTAAAAGGCTCTCCAAAGCCTACTCGTAAAGTCCCTATGAATATAACGCTCCCTCTGGAGCATAAAAACAAGCTGCAAGCTGCTGCAAAAGCTAAAGGCTTGTCAGCCTCTGTTATTATTCAAATGTGGATAGACGAGCATTGTAATTAATGCGCATAGATTGCGCAAACAAAGCGCATAAAATGCGCATACATAAGCATTAAAAAAGAGGGCTGCTAGAGCCCTCTTTTTTGCTTGTAATATTCATCATAATTAAATTCATACTCATAATATTCTATGTTATTGATAACTATATAGAGTCCTACGTCTCGCCTGTAGCGGACGACTCTTTTATATATTTTGCCGTCAATCTCTACTTTGCATTGTGCGCCCTCAGATATAGGCGTTAACGCTTTTATATCTCGTGCCATGTCTCAACAACCTCTATTTTGTCTCCTGCGTAAATTGTCCAACTGTCTATTATGTCCTGCTCTGATCTATTAGCTGTAATTGACTCTCTAGCTATTTCAATTCCTAAATCATTATACAATACAACGTCCATCATTTTAAATCCTCCTATCATGTGCCAGAGCTCTAGGCTCTGGCTTGTTATTTATTTAAGCGACAGGCTGAATATAATCAACCTCGCCGCAAAAGCCGCCTTGATCTAAAATAGACTGTAGGGCTTTTTTGCCGCCTCTAGGGCTGTAAACGCTCTGTCCTCCGTCAAGACTAACAAAGCCTTTGCCCTCAACATAGAGAGCGTAATTGCCACGTCCTGAGAACTCGTAAACTCCCAAAGCGTCTTTAAATTTAATGTTTTTAAGTGATTTAATAGTCATAATTGATAACCTCCAAAAGTGTTTATTGCCTCAACTGATAATATTATTATATACTATTTGTTATATAATACAATATACAAATTAACCAAACAACTACGGGCTTTTTAGTCATTATATATACTATTTGTTGTATTTTAACAATGCGTATAGATTGCGCATAGCTTGCGTATAAAATGCGCATAAAAAAGAGAGCCCTTAGCCCTCTTTTCTTAATTCGTTATAAACGTGATCTCCTAACTCGCTCATAGCCTCAGGACACTCTTTAACAAATTGATAAAATATAAAAGTCATAAACTCAGATTTTGTTTGCTGCCATTCCTCAGGAGTCATGTTAGGGTTTTCTGCTAATTTCATGTTTAGCAGCTCCTGAGTCAATTTTTGCCCTGCCTCTGTATTTAATACTTTGCGCTCTGCCTGTGATACTTTCTCTATAAAGTCGTTAAAATTCTTTGCAACCATCATTTTATTAATTCCTCCTATTGTTCGCCAGAGCTCTAGGCTCTGGCTGTTATGTATTCCTCTAAAGTGTCGTCCTCTGCGTCCCCGTCTAGCCATTTATTAAAGCCCTCTGGATTGCGACGCTCGAACTCGTCCATTAACCACCCTCTAACAGTAGGGATATGAGGATCATTAACCTCGCTTGTTAACTTCCATTCGTCTAATAAATCCGCTAAAGTTGCGTTTGCTAAAATCTCTCTTGCTTTCTTTTCCTGTGGTAACATATTTCGTTTAACTCCTTTGCTTAACTTATGTATTTATTATATACTTTTTGTTGTATAAAGTAAATAGTTTATATACAGAAAGTTGCATAAAATAATATATATTTTCTGTTGCATATTTAGTATATACAACAAATAGTATATATGATATTATAGCCATAATCTAATAAATGATTTTTGGAGGATCTACAATGGATAGACGAAAAGAACTAGAGAAAATGAACGTACTTAGAGAGCTCGCTCCTCTGGCTGCAAGCTATAGCTTAGACGTGGATCACTTAAAAAAAAGCGAGATTATAGACGCTATATTAGCGCATGAGAGCAAAGAGCCAGAGACTAAAGAAGTAAAGCGCCGTCCACCTAGAAACGCCGCTCAGACTAAATTAAAGGCTCTGAGAGTCAAGTCTGGACTCAAACAAAAGGACGTAGCATTAGAGGCAGGCTTAAAGCTGCCTGTATACTCTCAATATGAGCAGGGCATACGCAATATAGACGGCTGCAAGCTCATAACGCTGCTTAAAATTTGCAAGGTTTTAGAGTGCAATTTAGTAGATATTGTTGAGAGTCCTGAGCTTATAGAGCTTTTAACTTTAAATCAGTTTAACTATTAATGCGCACTGATTGCGCATAGTATACGCATAACAAAAGCCCCCACGAGCTAAAAGCAAGTGAGGGCTTTTTGTTATAACAAACAATATGGCTAATTGTTGTTAACTAAATATTACTTTAATAGATTAGGACTAAAGGGGCTATTAATAGCCCCAAACCTAGGTTTTGCGTCCTTGCCTGACAATACTTATTTTGACAGTAAAGATAATATAATAATGCCCTATAGGCGTGATTCAAAACAATACATCTTTTAACTGTTAGGATAATTTAATGCCAACAAGATTAATTCTCAAATCTGGACCGATTGTTGCAAAGTCTTGACCAGTGTACGTGTTAAATTTACCGCCCGCTCCCTGAAATAAAATTGATGAAGCATTATCTGAAAGTGGTTTTGTCCAATCTTTAAATAATGCCAATGGATTTGAGGAGTTTGATGATAGATATGTTGACGTTTTAAACATCTGCATTGCTTGCTGAAAAGTTGAGTCAGCATAATTAACAAATACACCTATAAAATCAAAATCACTCATGTTAGTTCCAGCTGGGTAATCATGTGCTTGCCATACTTGATTGGTCATCGTTTGGTTTACTATTATACTTGTGACGCTTATTTTTTTATTAGCTAAATCACTATTTACCTCATTTATAGCCCCTACAATCTGCTTGCTAGTTGTCTGCAAATTGTTGTCAGTCTTTGTTTGATAAATAGCTGACAAATCAATTGTAGACGTGCCAATTTGTATCCACTCATTATCCCTATAGATATACTCGTCCCAATCTGTAGTGCTGCCAGAATGAGGCACGAGATAAATTGTAGTTGTGCTAATATCTGTTGTAGGCAGCTCAGTAACAAAAATCATTGATGAGTATGTCATATAATTAAACAGTGTAGCAAGTGAGAGCTTGCGAGTGCTTGTTGAGCTATCAACGATTAGCCAATCTCCCATGTCTATAGATGTTCTTTCCTGTAGCTCTATAATTCGTTTGTTTGCCATGATTTTTCCCTCCTCTTAATCTCCTAAAGCAAATAGGTTTTCGTTTTCGCTTGTTACAATAGCATTTCCGTTTAGATCAACTACCTGAGTATTTAGAGCAATCTTAGACTTAAATATCCTGATATAGACCTCGTTCGTCGTTTGAGCGCTCTGAGTTAAATTAACGTGGATCTCTGGAGGGCTTTGTCTATCGTCTACTAAAAAGTCCTCAGTAGGGACTCCCATAAGCCCATTGATATAAACGTCTATAATGTCTGTGGCTGAGTAGGTATATTCTTTTATATTTAAAGGAATAATCCTACTATCGCCCTGCTGCAATTCCACATATTTAGTATATTGCACTAAATACGTGTTAACGTTTAGCTCCTCTGTCAGAGTCTCCATAAAGTCGTCTAGCTGCTGCTTGACAGTAGCGTAATATTGACTATAGGCGCTCTGCCACTGATTAAAGAGTGTACTTGTGTCTACTTGCTGTATGAGCCCTGCAACCCAACCGCAAACGTCAGAGTCTGCTCTAGTGTCTGTTATATTTGCCTGTGTTATAGACGTTACTTGCTTATTTACAGCAACTTGCGCTAAACAATACTCCATTCTAGTTGACGTCCTTGTTAGCTCTGGAGCTGTAGGCTCAGCGGCAGGAGTGCCTTTTAAAATGCTAATTCCCATAGCTCGCTCTGAGTAATCTAAATACATTATAATGCAATCTATTCGATTTAGGAGCACGTCTGAGCCGTCGAGTGTAATTGTGAAGTCTGTTGTATTGACTAGCTTTTTGCCATCAATCCAACCCTCGCCCGCTTTAACCACTAGATTAAAGCCAGAGCCTGCGAGCACTTGCAAATTAGTTGACGGATTAGGAAAAACGCCAGAGCCCACAATCAAGTTTAAATAATTGCTAAAATCCTCAGCGTTATATACCCTGTCCCATGAGCCGTCCTCATTTGCTAGCGCATTAAAAAAGTAACTGTGTAGAGCCATCTATTGTCCCTCCTTTATGAGCCAAATGTAGGGATTATTGAGTATTTGCCGCTAGCGTCTATACTCTCAATAATCTCAATTATTCTCGAACTAAAAGCAATTCCTAAAACAGTATTTCCAATTGTTACAATATCGCCTATATTTACATCTTCTTTGAAAACGACGTTTGTAAAATCAACCTCGCCTGCGAATGTAGTCTCGTATGTCGTTAGATTTTCACGTCCTAGCTCTGCCAATTGATTTAAGTATTCTGACTCAGGTATTTCGCCCTCATTTGAGCTTGTATTTCGTGAGTCGTCATAGAGCTCATATCTATTTAGCCCTGTAGGGTTAGAGTCGCTTGTTACCCAAACTGTTTTCCTGTCAAGTCCCTCGCCCTCTCCTGCTGCAAGCACCGCCGTAACTAAATTCTTAGAGTCCTTTTGATATTCTGCATTAATCAGATTGTCATACTGATTAGAGAATACAACATAGGGATTAACGTCCTGATCGTAAGACCTATCTATCCCCTCATAGAGCGAAAATACAAATTGATTAGAGTCATTTAGCGTAACTTTAAAGCCTATCCCGTATTGCTTACATGTATCAGATATAACTGTATAGAGGTTTTTGCCTGTAAACTGAGCCTCTATTGTGGCTGTAGTTGAGTATGTGCCTAGAATAAAATTACTTATCTTTCTGGCTGCAATTGTAGGATTAATAATAGCGTCATTAATCAGCTTGTTAACAGCTGCTGCAACAGTGCCGTTAACTTGCGTCTGCTGCGCTATTATTCGTCTGGCTAATATCTGAGTTAAAAAGCGTCCAGAGGCTACTAGCTGCTGCTCATTTGTCTCTGTGATTTTTACGTCTACTTTTTCAACTATTCCTACGTTTTCGTCGTCGTCTCTTACAATGTAATTTCCTACAGCTAGCAGCTGCACTGTTGTAGTTGAAACGCCTATAGTAATTTCAAAATCTCCATGATCGTAATAGCGAGTCGTCCAGATCAGGCTCTTATAATCGTCTAGTAGACCTATTCTGTTAAAGTTTTTATCCATTGCCACGGGCATAATTTTAGGATTAGCCATTTTATACCCCCTCGAATAAATCATTGTGCTGTATGTCTACCTCTAAATTTTCAAGTGATCCAGAACCTACCTCATAAACGAATACAGAGCCATTACTTGCAAGCTGTAGCCATGTGCTACCCTTTTGCAAGCTGTTAAATATATTTGTCTCTACAGCGTTTCTAATCAGCGTAATGCTCTTTTGACCTTGCATAGTATTGATTGTGATTAAATCGCCTGCTTGCATGTCAAAATTTAGCCCTATATACTCAGACGTCATATAGTTAAATATCTTAGGATTAGAGACGCCCTGCTTAGCGTACAGCTCAAATATTAATCCTGTCTCTATACCGCCATTGTTAGCAACCTCAGCTTTAGCCTCAGTGTCAATTTGTCCAAAAACAATGTCTGGCGCATAGTAAGGCTGCCATGAACTGTCCTGTACTGACGCTGATCTAATCATAGGCTTAAAGGTTACATTATTAACAGTAGCTCCTGCATATACGCCAATAACTACTCCTAAATATCCCATGCTAGAATTATAGGTAAACGTTGCTCCGCTGCCTGCGTCAGCTGCAATTGTCTGCCATGCTTCATTTTTAGTTATACCTACTAAAATTCTATAAGTTGTCGAGCCTCCTCCATCTGGACAGCCGCTAACTATATACTCTCCGTCTGGCAATGTATAAGGCGAGTCTGTATCTATTCGCCCTTGCATAGCAAAATCAACGTAGGCTGTAGCTGTGCCGTTAACTGTAATAGTGCCGTCTCCATTGTCTGTAAATGTAATTCCGTTTTTTGTGCGTGTGCTATAGTCGTATGGATAAATCAATCTATTTTTGCTCGCAACTGACCAAAACGGAAAATGAAACATATTTATGATTGATGTCAGCTCATTAATAACAGCCTGAGCACTTGAAAAATAAGGGAATGGACATTGTATAGCAATAGACGCTTTTTGCTTTACGTCAAAATGTCCTATGTCTACGCTCTCAACGTAACCCTTAATATATACGTTTAACAGATTGCTCTTATAGTAGAGCGTAATAGGCTCTTTTGTCCTGAGAACCTTATAAACGTGCAACCTATTAGCCTCTACAGGATATTCGATAGTAAAGGCTAAATTAATAGTCCTCATGTTAACTTTAGCGCTGTTAAACGTTGCGCCATCTATTAGAGCTGCTGTGTTAGTGTTAATTGTAGCCTTAGCAGGGCTTAGCCCCTGAGCGTTAGTAATGTAATAGTTAGCTCCAATACTATTAAATTCAAGCTGTAACCCGTCTTTATTTTCAATGATTAGACTATACATTAGCATTACCTCGCATTTTGTGCTGCAAATAACAATGAATTAGTATTTCTGTAAACTGTCAATGCGTCTAACGCCTTAGGAGACGTGTTATTTTGAGTAAATGAATAGTTATTATTAATTACAGGAGCTTGCTGTAATCCTGCTGCAAGTAGTCCCTCATTTGTCAAAGCTACCTGTAACGCCTTAGCTGTTGCTGCAATCCACTTTTTATTATTTTCAAGTGGGACAACAGCCTCAGCTCCTGAGCCCTCTAACAATCCTAACTGTCCTCGATTTAAAACGCCGCCGCTTGCAAGTCGTGGTAAATTTACCTCGCCTAATTTGCCGATACTAAAACCAAATGTTCTACCGCCGAATTCTGGAACCCAATCAGGAATAGTAAAGCTCAGATTATTCAGAGCGTCTATAACTCTATTCATTCCCCGTACAACGCCATTTGCTAGAGTCTCCATGCCTCCTAAAATGCTATTGATAATCGGCTTTAATATGCTATTCCACAGCTTGTCCCAAACGCCGCCTATTGAGTCTCCCATAGCTGTAAACGCCTCAGTAATTGCGTCAATTGTTGGTTTTAAATATTCATTCCAAACTTTTTTAAATGCGCTACCGATTGCGTCGAAAACAGGTTTTAAAACTGTATTCCAAATTAATTTAATTCCCTCGAATGTAGTTTTAAAAGTATCTGACAAAAAGCCTAAAGTTGGTTTTAAGACCTTTTCCCAAACCCATCTAAAAAAGTCTCCTAAAGCCTGAAACGTTGGTTTTAGCACATTGTCCCATAGTGCTTTAATTCCATTCCAAACGAGAGCAAACTGAGCAGCCATTGCTATAAGAATAACACTTAGAACAACGTCCCACAGCCATTTAAACACGCTGCCGATTGCGTCAAAAACAGGTTTCAACACGTTATTCCATAAATCAGAGATTTTAGTAAATACCTCTGTAAATTTTTCTTGTATATATCCCAATACAGGCTTTAAGTAATTTTCCCATATGGACTTAAAAACATTTCCAATGGCCTCAAATATAGGCTTTAGATTATTCTCCCAAAAATCAACTACAACTGATTTAATACTGTCCCAAAGCCCTATCCAGAAATTACGGAAATCCTCTGATTTATTCCAGAGAATAACAAAAGCTGTCACGAGTGCCGCAATAGCAGCTATAACAATTCCTATAGGGTTAGCATTCATTGCAGCATTTAAAAGCCACTGAGCCGCTGTCTGAGCCTTTGTAACGATTGTTAGAGCTTGCCAACCCTGCTCCATAACCTTTAGAGCCGTTGTATAACCGACATAAGCCGCAACGCCTGCCGCCATAGCGCCTAAAGCTGCTATAAATTCTGTAGAGTGATCTACTACAAAGTTAATAGCGTCTAGCAAGCTATCCAATACCTTAACGCCATCTCGTAAAGCAGGCTCAAATTTCTCATAAATAGCAATCTGGACGCCCTCTAATTTAGACCCTAAATTAGTTAAATCGCCGTTTAGATTGTCATTCATGGTTTTAGCCATGTCTGCCGCTGAGCCATCTGATTTTCTTAATTGCTCCTCAAACTTTGCAGCCTCGCCTACGCCTGCATTTAACATAAGATTTAAGCCTTTAATAGAGTCTGCTGTAAATGTAGCTGAGAGAGCTGACGCCTTTTCTGCGTCTCCCATGCCATTAGTTGCCGCTTCTACGTCTCTTAAAATGTCTGTTAAATCTCTATAGTTGCCCTCAGCGTCCATAACTTGCACGCTAGCGTCTCCTATAGCTATAGCGCCCTCGTCCATCTTGCTAGTCATGTCTCGCATAACAGCCGTTAAAGCTGTACCTGCCTCAGAGCCCTTTAAGCCCTGATTAGCCATCATAGCAAGTAATGACGTTACTGTTTCTATGTCCTGTCCTGCTGCATTCATATTAGCAGCTGAGTTTTTAAAAGCCTCGCCTAGCTGAGTAACGTTAGTGTTAGCATTAGCCTGAGCATACGCCATAACGTCCGCAAAGTAGCCGCTCTTTTCTGCCTCCATGCCAAACGCTGACATATAATCAGTAACCATGTCTGACGCTGCTGCTAAATCCATGCCAGAGGCAGCCGCTAGATCTAAAACGCCTCCTAAAGCGCTAGCTGACGTCTGAGCGTCCCAACCTGCTAGAGCCATGTAGCCTAGAGCGTCAGCAGCCTCAGAGGCGCTAAATTTTGTTGTAGAGCCGAACTCTTTAGCCGTGTCTCTCAACATTTGCAAGTCCTCAGCTGTTGCGCCTGATAGAGCCGCAACGTTGGACATAGAGGAGTCAAACGCTTTTCCTACTTCTAACGTATTGCCTATAACGTCTTTCATGGAGTTTATAAGCCCCGTTAAAACGTTAGCAACTAAATTACCTACAGCAACAGTAAAAACGCTTAGACCGCCGCTTGTTGTGTCCTGTAGAGTCTTGTCGAACTCGTCAGCCGCTCCCTCAGCCTCTGAGAGCTTAGTCTTATTCTCATTTAATTCGCCTGAGAGCTCCTTGATCTGGCTAGCTAAATCCTGAGCAGCTCTAGAGTTACGTCCCTGCTCTAATACAACATTAGCGTACTCAGATTTTAAAGCGCTTAGATTGTTCTCCTGTCCAGAGATAGTCTTTTCTAGCGACTCAAAAGCTGTAGCCTGTCTCTCAGCTGCTTTAGCGCTCTCTGCCTGCTCTTTTTCGAGTGCTGTTAATGCGCTCTTATAATCTCCTAGAGCTTTCTGAGTCTTAATTACAGCTGCTCTCTGATTTTCATATTTAATCTTAGCGTTGTCAGCCTCTTTAGAGTTTTCGCCATATTTAGCGATAACTTGATCCATTTCCTGCTTATAAGAGTTGAGGATCTTCTTTTGCTGAGTCAAAACTTTGTCAGTCTGCTCAATCTTAGCAGCGAGTCCTGACGTGCTTGTACTCCACTTATCCATAGATGCTGAGGCTGCTTTAAACTCAGCGTTAGCGAGTCTAATCTGTCTGTTAGCCTCTTGTATGCCTTTTTTCAGATCTGATATATCGACGCTAAATTTCGCTGTAGTATTGTTGTCTGGCATAGCTCAACCTCCCTACGTTAAAACCATGTATCGCTAGCAGGACGTCTAATAATTTTAGGCTTGCCTGCATTTTTCTGCTGCTTATTTGAATAAATGCTATAGCGAGTTACTAAAATAAAAACCTCTCTGGCCTTTTCTCGCCTCAATGCTAAAGGAGTTAAAGCAGGAAAACGCTCGCATAAACTCATTTGCATTTCAAAAAGCAGCTCATATACGGGCGTGTTATCTGGCACGCCCCCACTTAGTTTTTTGAACTTTTAATAAAATCTAATTGATCTACTACAGCTGTGCCAATCTGAATAATTAGACGGACTAAATCGCTAACCTTAATCCGCTTATATTCGTCGTCCTGTAGCTCCGGGAATATATCCATAATTAGAGGCTTTAGCTGCTTATAGCCCTTAAATGCCATCTTAGCAACCTCTTTCTCGTCGCCTAGCTTGTCAATGTCGATAATGTCCATAAAGTCCTCGACAGTGCCTAACATGAGCTCATAGCCCTCAGCCTCTAAAGTTTTTTCAACCTTTGTTTTATCGTTAATGTCATAGATATTTAATTGAATATTAGCCATAGTTTGTTATCCCTCCATCTGCGCATATAATGCGTGTTGTGTGCACATAGTCTGCGCATAATCTAATAAAAGGGACGGCGACTAAAAGCCGTCGCCCCTAAATTCCCCTTATGATGTAACTGTAACGTCGCATGTAGCTGTAAAGCCGCCGTCCTCTGTTGTGACAGTGATTGTAGCGTCTCCTGCTGAAACGCCTGTAACAACGCCATCCTCAACTGTTGCAACAGTAGCCTCGCTTGTGCTCCATGTAACAGTCTTATTAGTTGCATTCTCTGGCTCAACTGTAGCTGTAAGAGTTAAATCCTCTCCTACAGTGATTGAGTCGCTAGTAGGCGAAACTGAAACGCCTGTAACAGCAACTGTTGCAGCCTCTACTGTAACGTCGCATGTAGCTGTAAAGCCGCCGTCCTCTGTTGTGACAGTGATTGTAGCGTCTCCCTCAGCAACGCCTGTAACAACGCCGTCGTCTGAGACTGTAGCAATAGAGTCTGAGCTAGAGCTCCATGTAACAGCCTTATTTGTTGCG
>Ga0233370_1000023_pt1 | contig 19379 bp, 19 predicted proteins | sample ElkDunMinimDraft_2_FD_180686 | JGI IMG/M metagenome (GOLD analysis project Ga0233370, IMG submission 180686) | Fecal eukaryotic communites from dung pellets of Tule Elk in California, USA - Elk Dung D2 | ecosystem: Host-associated > Mammals > Digestive system > Large intestine > Fecal | place...
CAGAATGATTCCGGCAGCACTGGATAACGTGAAGACTTCATTACCGACAGATTTTCCGGAGAACGTGGTGACGGCAGTTGAAACCAATGTGTTGAGGTTGCACGGCCGGTTAAGCCGAGAATACGGTATTAAGTAAGATATGGGGTTTTGGTCGTTGTTAATGAGCAGGACAATCATGACCGCCAACGACTGGATTCTCCCTTGGTTTATGTTTGTCAAAGCTCAGTGAAAATGTCTAATCACTGGCTCATTAGAAATGTCCATATGTTGAAAAGGCCGCTGCGAAAATCCCTCCCGCAACGGCCTCTTTAGCATAACGTCATTATGCGAACCAATTATGGTTTGAGTTTATACTTCTGACCATTAATGATTTTTTTGATTAACTCGAATGCAGCGGGGGAATATTTATGAACACCTTCCTTCCCCGTTTTCACTAGCACATGATAGTTATTATCTGAGGATTTAATATTAAAACCAGTTTCCTTGTGTATTCTTTCTAATACTTTATGGACGTAATGCCAAGATCCCATATCAAGTAATTTTGCAAGTTCAGATATGGTGTAGGGATAGCTTGCGTTAAGTGCTTGCCCATTATTTAACTCTGCAATTCCATAAAGTTTCGCTAACACGTTATCTTGCTCAGCAATGTTCTTAAGCATTTCAAAATCATATGGAAGCTCTTGTTTTACAAGAGATTGAGAGGCAAATGTATAGGTTCTGGCTAATAGCGCCCTGACTAATTTTGGGTTAACACTGATTTCTGGCGTATTTGACGATAGGGCATCATAAATCCAACCGAAATCATTGGCATAGATCACTTTGATTCGGATGCTTTTATTTTCACCAACACCAATCAAAATCTCTTTCTGGTGTGAACCTGTACCTTCACATTCTGGACTAAAGGAAACCAAATAAATATTCGGAATCAAAGCGTTATTTGGCGCAATTATCTCATCAATATCAGACAGGATGGCTTTAATATTCTCATCATTAATACTATAGCCAATGAAGAACAACGGATGCTCGACGAAATATGTTAAAAGTTTTGCACTGATATACTTTTTACGCTTATAAAACTCAACATAGTCTTCATTTGTTATAATGATGCTTTCTGGTTCTTTACTACTGCCGTGAATCTTCATGATTTCACCGTATGTAGTATAGTTAACAGTCACAACATTATGGCCAACTATCGGTTGGTAGTTATCAAATATCTTTTCAAGCAGATCGTCATAGTTTGTTGTAATAATGGCATGGGGCCTTACTTTTTTTAACTTTTCAATTTCTTCAGTGTACTCCATTGCTGAAAAATCAACCGAGTCTGAAAGGTTATTCAACAATGTTGCAATCTCATGCTTGATATATATATCTTTAGAGCTTTTTCCATTGAAATACTGTTCAGGATAACGAGATGTCCCCACATCCCAAGCCCACTCAGCGTATGACTCAGAAAAATCACTTGCTATCATTGGTTTATTGTCATTTCTTGTTTGACTGTAGTAACCATACGGGCGAGTGATTAATGGGCAAGTTTCAGCGAGATACTTTAACAGGTTTTCCCAATCAGGAGCTTTCAAGTAGCGTTGAGATACCCCTGCACCCATAAAGAGAATTGGCTGTACCTGTAAACCTTCAAGACATGATTTGATATCTTCAATTATTTCTGTCTGATATTCAGAGAAGTCCATACTTTAGCCTTTAGGATGTGAGATGCTGGAGTAGTAAATCGCCGCGGAGCGGTTCGGGGTTCTGTGACACCCGAATTTTACCTCGGTTTCCTTTGTATATAATATCATTGAAGTTATTTGCATTTCTCAGAAATCTTCTCTGGCTTTGATTGCTATAGCCGAAAGATAGCGCACACTTCGCCGTTGGTCAGTTAGTACGAGGTTTCCGCCAAGTTCACCTTTTACCAAAGATGGCCTCAGAGCTTCCCTGAAGCTTTATCATGGTTTCAAGTAGGTCATCTTCGTTCAGTGAGCGCTGAGATTTGTTGATGCTAGGCGCGTGCCGTCTGCGGGAAGGCTCATCACCAGAACAAGGTAACGATAGTGAGCGATTATTGTCCCGTTTTCTCTGGACCTGACGGGCAACATCCAACACATGGCCAAGTCTCTTGTTATCTACAATGGCGACGGGCTCAACCTCAGAAAGCCGGTCATAGGTGGAGTAGGGTAGCAGCACGCCATTTAGTCGCAGCTCCTTATGTCCGTCAGGATAATGCCAGACATCAATATACTTGCCGATGGCTCTTCGACTGTACTCGTTGTCCTCAATCAGATAGAGCATTTTATCGTATTGTACAGTCAGATTTTTTGATACCCGGCGAGGCTCTCGCCAGGTAAATTCTGCATCAAGGTCATCGTCTAATGCCAGCGGCCGGTACGCGTTAAAATCATGCAAGGGTTCTTTGGCAAAGCGCCGGTTATAATCCGCCATGTATTCTTCTGCAAATGCATTGGCCGCTTCTATTGTACAGATCCCCTTAAGCCTGAGCTCCTTAACGAGTCGGTCCTGAAGTGTCAAATGAGCACGTTCAACGCGGCCTTTTGCCTGGCTGGTTTCAGCACACAAAGGAGTAATATTAAGGCAGCGCATGGCCCTGGCAAACTGGGTATCGCCGAGACCGGTGGTGGCGTGCTTATTATTGACTCTGAATACGCTGGCTTTATCGCTGTAGAGGATCATCGGTTTACCGTATTCAGTGGTGGTCGCAGCCATCAATTTGTATCAGCTCGCCAGTACAAGGACGCCGGTAACGAGGCTGATGAATTTTCGGTGCGCGTTGTCTGCGGGGGATCCAGAGTCCCGCGTTTATCATGAGACGTCGGATGGTTTCCTTTCCAAGGACCAGACCGTGAACTTCCTCCAGCTTTTCCCGCGCCAGCGTGGGGCCAAAATCACGGTAGTGCTCCCGGATTATACTGAGTGCCTCCAATGAGCCACAAATAGAACATTAGCATTGAGCCTCTATAATTTTGGTGCGCATAATGTAAAGTTATGTCAAAAGGTGCCAGATTTGCGATTATAAACGGATACCGCCACGCATTGAGCGGGCTTTAAAGTTCTTCTTATGCGACTTCGCATACTTGCGGAACGAACGGCGGGAAGAACGCTTAGACATACGTCTACGGGAACGAGCCATAATTACCTCCGATAATTGTTAATCAACTGCTGCTGGAACTGTGAAGGGGGGAAGCGTCCCCCCTTGTTTACTTTCTTCGCCGAATTAGCCTCATGGTCACGCTTATAAGAACTAAGCCAAGTATTAAGCCCGCCGATAAGACCGCCAGAAGAAGCATCCATATTGACACGTGCACTTTCAGCTCCAACAGGTGTATTCAAATAATCAGCCAGAACCTTGTCCTGAACAGTCTGATATTGAGTTCTAATCCGCTGTGCAGAGCTAAGGCCTGTCTGTGCTTCGATATTAGCTCTCCGACTTGCCTCGGTCAAAATCTGCTGATTGGTCAGATTAGACTGTGTTTTCATGTTCTCAACGTTCTGGAGAGCGGCAGCAGCCTGTGCATCCTTAAGACGTACATCAGCCGCACTATTCGCAATCTGGTTACGCTGCAAAGCAATCTGTGACTCAATACCTTCCTTAGCAACCTGTTGCTGTTGACGCTTCGTTAAGGCATCAAATGCAGCAACGGCAGAACTGACGGCACCAGAAAAATCAGCAGGCTGGGCAGCCTGAATACCTGACGAACTGACGGAACCAAGACCACCGGAACCTGTAACGGCCAGAATGGGATTGAGGCCAGCTTTCCGTAAATCCTGCACACGATACTGGATACCATTTTTGGCCAAATCCATCGTAATCTTATTGGCACGGTCAGCAGAAGCCTTTGCTGAATGAGCACCAAGAAGAGCAGAACCAATAGCGCCAGCAGCGCCAGCAATAGCACTCCACATAATTTAACCTCAAATCATTGTAGAAAAAATGAAGTAAAAAAGGCCTCCGAAGAGGCCATGGCAAGATACCAACATTACAACAACTCAGAAATGGTCAATAAGACCAGGTACTGAATATACAGGCATAGGCCGTACACATTTCAAGTCAAAAAACGCATCCATAATAAACTGAGGTTCATCCTGTACGGCAAGAACACGACTCATCGGGGGATTCTCTTCGATAAACTCCTGATTCAGTGCAGGAAGAGAGTCGAACCGCTGGGATAAATGCCATACATCAAGAGATTGCGGGTCCGTGGAACGTAATTTACCAGTAATCTGAGACGGTCGATAACGATACTCCGCATAACGTTCCTGATATCCAAAGACCTCATCATCTTTATCACTGCCCTGAGCATAAATCTCCTTGTTAAGAATAGCCTGTTCGCCCAGATGGGCAAGAGCAGGCCAGTAGAAATCAAAACGGGTCAGACGGGAAAACATGCGCGGAATGCCTTGCTGGTAAGTCAGGTCAGCACGAACACTAACAAGACCAATAACAAAACAATGCTCAACGAAAGAATGGGAGAAACCACGGTTTACACCTCCTGCAACGCCATAAGCAGCTAAGTTACCTTGCGGGGTTGTGTCAGTAGTCGCGGAGTTCTGAAGAACGGGATTCACATTGATATCAAACGTACCAGAACCGAGATACTCAGGACGCTGTACACGGGCATCCGGCGAAATAACGCCAAAGTGGGAACGGATAATCTCGATATAACGGGTACCACCACGGGCATCACGCTCAAGCAGTCGTTGCAACTGGAAGGCCTGACGCAATGAGTTGATCGTCAGATTATCGACAACTTCACCACCAGACTTATTGAGAGAAACCGGAGGACGTGACGAATCAAAACCAGCAGCTACATAAGTTTCACTGGTATCAGGAGGACCTGGATAATCAACATTTAAACCTGACGTGTATTGAGCCGGAGAAACACCAGGAACCTTCCGACGAGTCCAGTTAAGAGAACTGTTAAACGGGTTATCAGAATCACCCAGGTTAACAAAACGAAAAGGCAATCCATCACCATAGGAAGGGAAAGATAATTCATAAGCAGGCGGTTGACCTAAAGAAATCTCAACACCTTCACCTTTCTGAGGCCACGGAAGAGCACTGGTGAAATAATCATGGCGTTTTGCACGCTTACGCAACGGAAAATTAGCGAGACCTGTTTCTTCCTCATCACCAAGCGGAAGCGGAGCGGAATTAACCAGGTTTTCATCACGATACCACTCGTTATAAATCAGGTTATAAGCGCGGAACGGCAGGGCACTCACACTGATACCTTCGACGCCTGTAGGAACGCCAAAATAATCGGCAAGAGAACCAACAAGGAAACCACCTGACGGGGCTTTAATCTGCGGAATTAAATAATCCGTAGAATCACCTGGATTCTTTTGCTCACCGTTAAACTGTTGCCAGTGGTCCCAGACGAGACGATAGGGCACGGAGAAATACTGGATATCCAGACGCAGGTTATCCATGAACGGCACTACTGGCGTGGAAAGACGCGCCAGAATGGACGTTTTCAGATGGAACGTATCACCTGGTAAAGCCTCATCCAGAAAAACCGGGATTAAATAACCAGCATCAAAAGAAGTTTTATAACCAGAACTACGGTTAAAAACAGAGCGCTGAATGTTGGCACTCGGGATAACTGAAAAATTATGCTGACTTTGTGAATTACTAGGCACTCTGCGACCAAACTTACTCATAAACCCCCCTCGGGAATTTGTTTAAATACTACTCAAACTACTGTATAAACTGACACCTTTTTCAAGGCTTCGTGGGAGCCGCCTGTGAATTTCGGTGTCACCTGGCACAGTTACATCAAGTAGGGCACTGTGCCAGGCTGCAGGGTCAGGAGCCGTCTGCAGGTTTCGCGGGTTCAGCACCCGCATCTGCTGAATTATTCACATCAGCACCGGAACGCTCCCGCGGGGACGCCGGAGCAGGACTCGACTCGCGAACGCTGACGCGTTCGGTCGCCGACTCCTCTCCGCCGCTCAATAATCCAAGCTCACGCGCTTTACTCCAGTTCTGCGGGTCACTCATCCACTCAACGTACTGCTTAACGTTGTTACCAAACATCGAGCGAATCGTGGACGGCAGGCTATTAAAGTCGTCGTTAACGTCGTCAATTAAAGCCATTGCGTCCACGTAATCAGTAATTGCAGATGCATCGTAGAATTCAGCACGTTGCGCACTGGTGAAAACCGTCATATCTCCCGTTCTGATAGCACGCTCAACAATCTTGTTGATATCGCACTCATCGCGGAAATGTTGCTGGGTCATTGTGGGCTCGAAGAACTCAACGCCGGGAGACAGCGGCGGGTCATAACGGGTATGAAACTTACGCTTCAAAACTGCCATCTTCTTTCTCCTGAATAAAGGACGGATGCGCATCACAAACATACACACGGTCGATATCGACGGGAACGAGCTGCTGGTCAACGAAATCATACGTAGTCACACGGTGCAACGAAAAGTCGGTACGCTGCATGCGGTTACAGAACATATGCAAATTACCTTTCGCAATACCATCATGCTGGGCCATAAACATAAAAACATCAGCATCAATCAGCTTATCATGAATTACATAGACACCATCAGAGTGAGCCATCTTCTAATTTCCTCATCATTCTCTGAAATTTAATCAGGTTGAATTTATCCAAATCCTGCAAACGCCACGGGTCCAATATATTGGCATTAAGCTGGCGACGCTCTTTATTCTGCTGCAACTTTTCAAAATCACAGCCTGATAATAACTTGTCATAATAGCGGGGCGGTTTTATCTGACGACCACCACGACCAATACACGCATCTGAATTAACTATGTCATCGTAATATTCCATAAAAAAATCATAACCAATACCAGGTCTGTTACTCATGGCAGAAAACTCGGGAATACGGTCTCCGTAATGCTCCGAAGCACGGGAACCGGTGACTTTTTTAACACAGTATCGCGCCACGTAAGCAGCCGACTCAAAACTAAAAGCAGCAACAACAGACCAGCCAAAAGTCCAACATCTCTCAAGAAGCGAAGACCTATATAAATTAAATCTTCCAGCCTTGTGTAATGTCTTATCCGGAAAATCATAACCAAAAATAATCGCATGATAATGCGGTCGTTCTAATTTAGAACCATATTCACCACAACCAAAAAATCGAATTGAAATATCATCAACAGCCAAAGACTTACGCAAACGCTTCATAAAATCAGTGAAATGTTTACGTACAAGAGAACCATTTTCAGGCAAATTCTCAGGGGAATAAGTCAGAGTGATAAAACAATTGTAATCATGCATGTGGGCTTCATGAACGCAACGGGTAGCCCAGTCACGAGAATGAGCAAGACGGCAACCGATGCACTGACCGCAGGGCAACTGGATGAATTTAGCACCACGTGACGGCGTGAAAAAAATCTTTCCCGATGGCATCTGGTACGCGTTTAAAGGACGAGTACAAGCCATGACACACCTCCAGAAATCAATGAGGCACCTCTTAGTGCGCATAATGTATATTATGTTAAATGTTGTGGGTTTGTTCTTAAGTTCATGTGTTCCGCTCTTTCAGTAGCTTAACTGATGAATCAGTCAGCAGCTCTTGCCGTGCAAGCTACGCGGCGGTTCGTACCAGATTGGCCACCTCCATCTCCTGGTTCGCTTTCCCCTCCCCCCGGTAAACCTCACCCAACGTTAATTAATGATGTCAGTATGTGGGCGCTATCCTTGTATGTAAAATCCACTGACGATTACGCCCATCTGTGAAAAAAAACTCACAATGCCATTCGATGCATCTCCATACTGAACGAGGCGTTATCGTCTTTATCGCCCCGTAGTGGATATCAGAAAATCAATCAGGGCCTTCACTCTTTTCGTTTTACCCGCGTTTTTGGGGTAATAGAGATACACTGGCGGGTAGGTTTTCCAGTATCTCTCCATCACCGGAATAAAGCGCTCCCTGTCCGGCTGTAACTGCCAGACAGGCTCAAACAAGCGCCCAATTCCCAGCCCGTTACGGATCCCGTCTGCCATAACGTCAATATCGTTGCTGATTAACTGCCCCGGCATCTCAACGGTCAACTGCTCACCGCGATCGTTCAGGAGCAGCGGAAGGATGCGGTTGTTGGTGATAAAACGGTAACCAATCAGCTGGTGATGACAGAGATCTGCCGGCACTTCAGGCGTTCCATGTCGGGAGAGATACGCTGAGGATGCATATAATCCTTCACGAAACGGTTTCATTAACGGTCGGGCCACCACCCCTCCCTCAAGAATATCGCCAAAACGGATCCCCAGATCAAAACGCTCTTTGATGATATTCACGGTACCGTCGTAGACCGAAATTTCTAACTGTATACCCGGATATTGCTGACAGAATTCTGCCATCGCAGGCTTAAGAATTAACAGGTAGGCAAAACGCGAGAGCGTAATTCGCACCATCCCAGAGGGCTCCTGATGCTGGTCGCGAATGCTTTCAAGTGAGTTTTCCAGCGACTCCACCGCCGCAGCGGTCTGTTCCAGCAATAATTGACCGGTTTCCGTCAGCTCTATACGGCGGGTCGTACGCACAAAAAGCGGATGGCCGATATACTCTTCCAGCAGCTTTAGTGCATTGCTGACGGAGGGAGGCGTAATTTCCAGTTTCCTTGCGGCTGCCGAAATATTGCCCTCCCGCGCAATGCTCTGGAAGATGCGAATCTGGTTATAAAGAGCGTTATTCATAATGTTTTCCTAAGCAATTCTCGCCTGATTATTAAGTACAGTCTAAAAATGCTTAAGTCAATGACCCTCTAATCTTCCTGAAATACGCCTCTTATACTTTAGTCTCTTTCTACTACGACCTGAGTTCAGGAGACTATGATGCGAATTTTATGTCTGGATATCCCTGCCCCTGGAGCATCGCTGGAGAAATATGCTCCGCACCTCAACGCTGAAGCGCTGCACGCCTGGGGATTGTATAAATCAGGCTTCATCCGCGACATCTACTTCCGTCAGGACAGACCTGGCGTCGCTATTTTTCTTGAATGTGACTCTGTCGATGAAGCGATGAACGTTATGGCCGAATTCCCGTTGGCAAAAGCAGGCTTACTAAGCTTCGAGTGTATACCGCTTGGCTCCTTTATTAACTGGGAAAATCTCTTCGCCGATGAATTTAAAAATAAAGAGTGAGGACCGATATGAAACCTGCATATAAACCAGTGCTATGTGTCGTTTCCAGCCATCCGATTAAAGGCGCATCCGGTGTACCAACCGGTTTTTTCCTGGCCGAGCTGACTCATCCGCTGAAAGTACTGGAAGATGCCGGAATAAAAACAACAATAGCCAGTATTCGCGGGGGGCAGCCACCGGTGGATGGATTTGACCTCAGCGACCCTGTTAACGCCTGGTACTGGAACGAAACCGATTTTCAGCAGCGCCTGGCAACAACACCTGCGTTATCCGAGCTGAAAGGTGCCGATTACAGCGCAGTTTTCTTTGCAGGTGGTCATGGGACCATGTGGGATTTCCGTGATAATCAGGATGCCCAGCGTATTATCCGCGAAGTGTATGAAAGTGATGGGATTGTCTCAGCCGTCTGCCACGGGCCTGCGGCATTGGTTGACGCAAAACTCAGTAGCGGCGAATACCTGATAAAAGGGAAAAATGTGGCGGCCTTTACCAACAAGGAAGAGGAAGAAGTTCACACAACAGATGTGGTTCCCTTCCTGCTTGAAACCGCACTTCGCGAGCATGGTGCGCTTTATCATGAAGCTCCAAACTGGTCTGAAAACGTGGTTACCGACGATCGCCTTATCACGGGGCAGAATCCCGCTTCAGCACATGGGGTTGGTGTGGCGCTGTTAAATGCACTCCGCCGGACAGCTTAATTAATTCATCGTTACTCACCTTACTTGGCCGGTTTAAGTCAGCCACGATCCGGCCTTTTTTCAGGAGCTGAATATGAAAACACTACCTCCAGTCGCACTAGGTACATGGTCCTGGGGCACAGGCTTTGCCGGCGGCGACACCGTCTTTGGTAATCATCTTTCTGATACTCAGATGGCAGAAGTGTTCACTGCGGCCATGAGTAAGGGCCTCAATCTCTGGGATACCGCAGCAGTATATGGTATGGGGAGTTCCGAGACTGCGCTGGGAGCATTAGTCCGTCAGTTTCCCCGCGAGAACATAATTTTATCCACCAAATTCACGCCGCAGATTGCGGACAAGCAGTCTGCGCAGCCTGTCAGCGATATGCTTGAGGCCAGCCTTGGGCGCCTGGGCGTGGACGCGATTGATATCTACTGGATCCATAATCCCCTCGACGTCGAAAAATGGACACCAGGACTGATCCCACTTTTACAAAGCGGTAAGGTAAAACGCGTAGGTGTTTCCAACCACAATCTGGCACAAATCAGACGCGCCAATGAAATCCTTAACGCTTCCGGTTATTCCCTCAGTGCAGTACAAAATCACTACAGCCTGCTCTATCGCGCTTCTGAAGAGGCCGGGATCCTTGATTATTGCCGACAAAATAACATCACGTTCTTTGCTTACATGGTCCTGGAGCAAGGCGCGCTCAGTGGTCGTTATGATTCAAATCATCCCATGCCTGCCGGGAGTGGCCGGGCCGAAAGTTATAACGCAGTACTGCCGCAGATAGAAAGACTAACCGCCGCCATGAAAAAAATGGGAGCCGAAAGGAATGCCAGCGTGGCACAGATAGCCATCGCATGGGCTATTGCGAAAGGTACCCTTCCCCTCGTTGGTGCGACTAAAGTCCATCACGTTCTGGACGCCGCCTGCGCTTCAGACATCCAGTTACGCGATGAGGAAATCATCCTGCTGGAACAACTCGCCGCAGAGACCAGAGTGGATACACGAGGCGCCTGGGAAAAACCGATGGTGTAAAGCCCGTCCGGAACAGACTGTCATGAATGACACACACGAACGGGCTGTTCCGGGTGATTCTAATCTGTATCACTTTTACTGCTTTGTATGAATGGTGAGAATATGAAAATCATTTGCCTCGAAGAACATTATCTCGACAGCGAGTTAGGGCGAGCGTGTATGCCTGTTGCGCTTGAGCAGGCACCTTTCCTTGGCGACAGGGGGAAAACCGTCGCTGATGGTCATAATCCTGACCGACTCCCTGCTTTCCCGCTTTAATAAACTGAATGTGCCACTCTATCTTCATCCCGGGTTACCGCTTAAAAGCGTACAGCAGGCCTACTTCACGGGCTTCAGCGCAGAGGTCAACGCCAGGCTTTCTATGTTTGCCTGGGGCTGGCATCACGAAGCGGGGATCCATTTGTTGCGGCTGATGTTATCGGGCGCATTTGATAAATATCCCAACCTGCAGGTAATCAGTGGCCACTGGGGGGAGATGTTACCCTTCTGGCTCCAGCGTCTTGATGACAGCCTACCACTGGCTGCAACGGGTCTGTCACGCACGCTAACGAGAACCTTCCAGGAACACGTTTACGTTACCCCGTCATATGCTAACACTGCCGCACTTCCAGTTTATCTACGCGTTAATGGGTGCTGAAAGGATCCTGTTCTCCGTCGGTTATCCCTATCAGACCCCTGGACGGTGTAAAAACCTTTATAGACAGTCTGCCCGTCAACAAGGCTGAAAAAGAGGCCATCGCGTTTCGCAATGCAGAACGTTTACTGGGCATCACGGTTTAGTTCACCGTTTCATGATGACTGAGCACATTGTGATCAGCCGACAATTATTAGTTTTTGCCTAAAAGTGAATGAGCCTTTACTGCTCTAAAAAAATAATGTTGTCACTCTATACTGGATTTAATATTCACCAAAGATGTTTAACTGATTGAAATGAAAAATATCCTTGTTATTTCAGGTCATCCTGAGCTTACCCATTCCGTCGCCAATGCCACTATTCTTGATGAAGTGGAGACCGCCCTTCCCGATGTTGAGATTCGTCGTCTGGACAGGCTCTATCCGGATGGCAAATTCAACATCGCGGCGGAGCAGAAAAGCCTGCTCAGGGCCGATGTGATTGTCTGGCAGTTCCCTTTTTCCTGGTATGGGCTGCCAGGATTAATGAAAAAATGGCTGGACGAGGTCTTTGTTCACGGCTTCGCGCATGGCTCAACGGCGAAACTGGGCGGTAAAAAGCTGATCCTCTCCTTTACAACGGGAGCGCCAGAGGAGCTCTATACCGTCGACAGTTTCTTTGGCCATACCATTGAAGAGTATCTTATTCCGTTCGAAACCACGGCAAGGCTGTGCAATCTTGAGCTGCTGGCGCCGGTTTATACCTGCGGTATCAGCTATGCCGACCGGGATGCCGACAAAATCGCGCAGCAAAAAACGCTTGCCCGGGAACACGCTTCAAGGCTTGTCGAACTGCTCAATTCCGTCGTGAATAATCCAGAGGGAGAATAACAATGCAGTATACCCGGCTCGGTAAAAGTGACTTACTTGTTTCCCGCATCTGCATGGGATGCATGGGGTTTGGCGATCCGTCGACGGGTCAGCATAGCTGGACGCTGGACGAAACAGCAAGCCGCGACATCATTCGCTATGGCCTTGAAAAGGGCATCAACTTTTACGATACCGCTATAGCCTACCAGAATGGCTCCAGTGAGCGATACGTTGGCCGGGCATTACGGGAGATGGCGAAACGCGATGATATCGTCCTGGCCACCAAGTTTCTGCCGCGAACCCCCGCACAAATTGCCGGAGGGATCAGCGGAAAAGAGGCAATCGCTCAATCCCTTGACCAGAGCCTGAAGAATCTGGGGATGGACTATATCGACCTCTACATCTACCACATCTGGGATTACAACACGCCCATTATCGACGTGCTTGAAGCGTTACATACCGCTGTTACTGCTGGCAAAGTACGATCTGTTGGTATTTCAAACTGCTATGCCTGGCAGCTGGCGAAGGCGAACGCCCTTGCTGAACGCGAAGGGCTGATGCCCTTTGTTTCCGTACAGAGCCACTACAATCTAATTATGCGCGAAGATGAACGGGAGCTCTTCGGCCTGTGCACTGAGGATAATATCGCAATGACCCCCTATAGCGCGCTGGCCAGCGGCCGCCTCTCTCGTAAAGAAGGCTATACACGGCGAGCCACAGAGGATGACTATGCGCGTGGAAAATATGACAGCACGGCTGAACAGGATCGCAGCATTATTGAGCGTGTAGCCGAACTGGCCGAACGCCATCTGGTGTCAATGACGGAAATATCTCTCGCTTGGCTGCTGACAAAAGTCACATCACCTGTCGTAGGGGCTACAAAAAAAGCTCATGTCGATGGCGCGGTAAACGCAGTAAATCTTCAACTAAGTCCGGAGGAAATTCAGTTTCTGGAAGAAACCTACCAGCCGCATGTTCTGACGGGGGTCATGGCGCAAAATACGCCGCAAACGAAAGATGTTAAGCAGGTCTGGATGCGATAGCCCTTATTCACTTTTCCTCCTCTCGTCTTTGAGAGCGCCAGTAGCGGTCGGTTACGTTCTTACCAGCACCAGTTGATCGAACGTCTTAAACAGTAACGTCAGTAAAAAGATCATCGTGAAAAAGACTTTTATGCTTTTAATTTGCATGCAAATAAGCAGCCCTGTCTTTGCAACAAAACCGGACGCGCCGAATAAGCCGGAGATGAATATCTTCGAGCTCGGCATCAGACCCGATCGGGACAACGACTTTGCAGACGTGGCCAGACAGACGATTTCCGCTTCGGTTGATCATGAAGCAGGTACACTGGCGATGTATGCCCTGCAACGCAGCGACAATTCAGGTCAGGCATTCATGTTCGAACTCTATGAAAATGAGCGTGCTTATCGCAAACATCTCAATGCCGCCCCATACAAAGCATTCGCTGCTCGTGCACCTGACATTATTGACAGGAAGAAGAAAATTACCCTGGAGCCACAGTTTCTGGGCGACAAACACATCATACCGAATGAACGAACTATCAATAATCTGGTGATCGTCGAAGTAAAGCCTGAATTTCAGAGCGAATTTAGAAACATCGTCCTTCCTGAAATGGTCGAGTCGCTCAAAGTAGAGAAAGGCGTGTTAGCCATGTATGCCGGTACAGATTCAGAGACTCCAAAACGCTGGTATTTCTATGAGATTTACGCCAGTGAGGAGGATTATCAACTGCACCGACAAACGCTGCACTTCCTGGATTACCTCAGGCAAACGGCGCATATGAGCGCCAGGAAGGACGCAATCCCGGTAAAACCGGTATTTCTTCGTAACAAAGGCGGAATCAAACAGGAGCCGCAACGTTGACCAGTAAGGATTAACATGAAAAGCGTACTTGCAGCAGCGGCTATGTCGCTTGTTATTTCTGATTTTGCTAATGCTGAGGAAACAAGAGGTAAAGCTATGATGAAAATAGAACCGTCAGCGATTTCGGAAGCTGATATTCGTTCCGTCTCACCGGCTCTCGCGCGCTTTGGTCGCGAAGCTATTACTGAAGATCTGTGGACACGCGACGCCCTCTCACCGAGGGATCGTAGTGTGGTGACCGTCGCCATGCTGATTGCCCGCAACCAGCCTGCCGAGCTTAAGCACTATATTGACGTCGCTCTCGATAGCGGCGTGACGCCAGCGGAATTATCAGAAATCATTACCCATCTGGCGTTCTACTCAGGTTGGCCAAATGCAATGTCAGCCGTCAGCGTGACCAAAGCAGTATTTGAAACTCGTGGCGTCACGCCAGATGCGCTTCCTGACGCTTCTCCGGACCTGCTTCCTCTCAATCAGGAAGCAGAAAAGCAGCGTTCAGAGACAGTGGAAAAAAATGTTGGCCCAATATCTCCAGGCCTGGTTAAATTCACTGCTGATCCACTCTTCCTGGATCTATGGCAAAGACCCGCGCTGAAACCCCGCGACAGAAGCCTGATTACGGTCAGCGCCTTAATCGCATCCGGACAGAGCGCGCAGATTGGCTATCACCTCAATAGAGCAATGGATAATGGACTTTCTGTTGAGGAAGCTGGTGAGATCGTTACCCAGGCCGCCTTCTATGCTGGCTGGCCAAACGCATTTACCGCTGCTCCGGTTGTGGGAGAGGTGCTAAACAATCGATCATCGAGTAAAAGGTAACATTACCGAACACTAAAACCTGACGCACATCACAACATTAGAACGAACAGTTCATGAACCAATAAGCGTAACATCGAGTGATTTATGGACAGCGTTTAACACAGTTATGAACCAAAACTGAGTTCATAACTGTGAGTTTGAATCGCCATTTGATTAATATCCATTTAAAACAGTTTGTTATGCTGTTTCTGGTGCTGAAGTCAATTATGTATATCCCTCAAACCCAGAATAGTTAAATGGAATTTGAGTGATGCGAAGCGATTTTCCAGTCGTCGTTATTACTTCAGGGTTCCAGAACATAAAGCCTCTCCTCTTTCATGATTGGCCTGTGCATACCGGATATAGGCTGGCTGGTATGCAGGTTTGCCGTTTGCCGCATCTTCCCTGCGTTGAAGAGTCAGGCTGGCAAACCGCGTGCAAATGAACACCCCCACTTTCCATCAACACTTCAGACAGCTTGCGGGAATGAGTCCACTCCGGTATCAGAAATGGCTACGCCTCAATGAAGCCAGGCGACTGATGCTGAATGAACATTACGATGTCACCACTGCAGCCTATGCTGTCGGTTACGAAAGCTTATCCCATTTCAGTCGGGAATATTCGCGGATGTTTGGAGAGTCACCTAAGAGAGATATTACCGGGTTAAGAAAGTCTGTCGGTCAGCTTTAATAAACCCTGCACTTATCTGTTTAGAGCAATTCCGTGTTAGTTACACCAGTCAAACATTAACCATAGCTAATGTTTTATAGCCATATAAACCATTGGCCGCTCTTGACCTTTCCTGACACTTCCCTTGTTCGCAATAATATTCTGTTTAGTCGCTGTTTATAAATAACATGCATAATGAAATCGTAATGTTATTTAGCGACATAAAATGTCTTTGCAAATACCCTCTACAACAAGTGCTGCAATAAACTTGTTGTGATTAGGTGTCCTTGTAATTTAAAGATATTATCGTTCTTCGTGAAATGTAATAACCCTGGAAACTATATTCTCAGGGCAATATCCCATCAAGAATGATTCTTGTTTTATAAGCAATAACAGAATGACTTAATTGTTAACTTTCTTTATTCAGCTACTTAAATATAAATTTTGGAGAATTATGAAACTCAAACATGTCGGTATGATTGTCGTTTCTGTGTTGGCGATGTCGTCTGCTGCGGTAAGCGCAGCCGAGGGTGATGAATCAGTAACGACCACTGTTAATGGCGGTGTTATTCATTTTAAAGGTGAAGTGGTAAATGCCGCTTGTGCGATTGATTCAGAATCAATGAACCAAACGGTTGAGCTGGGTCAGGTCCGTTCTTCTCGTCTGGCTAAAGCGGGTGACCTCAGCTCCGCCGTTGGCTTCAATATCAAGCTGAATGATTGTGATACCAATGTTTCCAGTAATGCAGCTGTTGCATTCCTGGGTACTACTGTCACCAGTAATGACGATACGTTAGCGCTGCAGAGTTCAGCGGCAGGCTCTGCCCAAAATGTCGGTATTCAAATTTTGGACCGTACGGGTGAGGTATTAATACTTGATGGTGCCACTTTTAGCGCTAAAACTGACTTGATTGATGGCACGAATATACTGCCGTTCCAGGCTCGTTATATTGCTCTCGGGCAGTCAGTAGCTGGTACTGCAAACGCTGATGCGACCTTCAAAGTTCAATATCTATAATTCAATCTTAAGGTGGCTATACGTCATCTGAAATTGAAACAGGGTGTGTGTGGCATGGCTACGCACACCCGAGCAATTCACCAATGTTCATCTCATTATTAATGAGGAATAGTTTGTGTTTTGGAGCGGTATGAAAAAATCACATAATATCTAAACGATCAATAAACAACAGTAGTTAAACTTACTGTTATTTAAAATATTTACTTTGTAGCAAGGTTTTCCTATTAAAAGAGAACCAACATTTATTACAAACGCATTAAGTCTGGAAACCCGGCGAGTCGCCAATGTATTAGCAACATTTACCGATTGTCTGATGTAACGGTTTCCCCGCTTATCCTCTTAACACATGGAGAATGCATCAGATGCAAACTAGGCGTACCCCCTACTCTATTTCCTTTATGGCGACAGTGTTACTTTTATTGCTCTTTGCTTGCCATAGCACCGTTGCCAACGCAGCTGTCGCACTGGGTGCGACGCGGGTAATTTATCCGGCAAACCAGAAACAGGTTTTATTGCCTGTCACGAATAATGATCCTGCCAGTGTCTATCTCATTCAGTCATGGATAGAAAATGAGGGTGACCAAAAAGACACCCAGTTTGTCATTACGCCACCGCTTTTTTCCATGCAAGGTAAAAAAGAGAATACGCTGCGGATAATCAACGCCACTAATCATCAGTTACCAGGCGACCGTGAAAGCCTGTTCTGGGTTAATGTTAAAGCTATTCCTGCTATGGAAAAAGATCAGAAGAATGAGAATACATTACAGCTGGCAATTATTAGCCGCATAAAAATGTTTTATCGCCCCACGAACCTGGCAATGGCACCTGAAGAAGCGCCTGCAATGCTTCGGTTTCGTCGCAGCGGCAGCAAACTCACTCTTATTAATCCAACGCCCTACTTCATTACCGTAACAAATATGAAAGCAGGAAATAGCAATCTCCCAAACACCATGGTGCCGCCAAAAGGTGAAGTATCGGTGGATATCCCGCATGCTGCAACCGGGGATATCAGTTTTCAGACGATCAATGATTACGGTGCATTAACTCCGCGTATTAAGGCAACCATGCAATAAGCCAGTGACCTAATTAATAATAAACTCAATCGGAATTAAAAATGACAGCCTTTCGTGCCGCATTTAAGGCATATCGTATGCATCAGGTGTTACTACTGCCTCGCTTTGCACGGCTTACCATTGCCCTTGGCTTAGCAACTGCGGTATTTCCCGTTGACGCAGAGTATTATTTTAATCCACGGTTTTTAAGCAATGATCTTGCTGAATCTGTCGATTTATCCGCCTTTACTAAGGGACGCGAGGCACCACCTGGTACATATCGGGTCGACATTTATTTGAACGACGAATTTATGACTAGTCGGGATATTACTTTTATTGCAGATGATAATAACGCAGATCTCATCCCATGCCTGAGTACAGATCTTCTTGTCAGTCTTGGCATAAAAAAATCAGCGTTATTAGACAATAAAGAACATTTGGCAGAAAAACATGTGCCGGACAACAGCGCATGCACACCACTTCAGGATCGTTTGGCCGACGCATCAACTGAGTTTGATGTTGGTCAGCAACATTTGTCACTCTCCGTTCCGCAAATTTATGTTGGCAGAATGGCTCGCGGCTATGTTTCTCCTGATCTGTGGGAAGAAGGAATAAATGCTGGGCTTCTAAACTATAGTTTTAATGGTAATTCTATTAATAATCGTAGTAACCATAATGCAGGAAAATCCAACTATGCATATTTGAATTTACAGAGTGGCATCAACATTGGTAGTTGGCGACTGCGCGATAACTCAACGTGGAGTTATAACAGTGGGAGTAGCAATTCATCTGACAGCAATAAATGGCAGCACATCAATACGTCGGCTGAACGTGACATTATTCCCTTACGCTCACGCTTAACGGTAGGTGATAGTTATACCGATGGCGATATTTTTGATAGTGTGAACTTTCGTGGCCTCAAAATAAATTCAACAGAAGCGATGTTGCCCGATAGCCAACATGGTTTCGCTCCGGTGATTCATGGTATTGCCCGCGGCACCGCACAAGTGAGTGTAAAACAGAATGGATACGATGTTTATCAGACTACTGTCCCACCCGGCCCTTTTACTATTGATGATATCAACTCTGCGGCCAATGGTGGTGATCTGCAAGTAACCATAAAAGAGGCAGACGGCAGTATTCAGACATTATATGTTCCTTATTCGTCTGTTCCGGTTCTCCAACGTGCTGGATATACGCGTTATGCGCTTGCCATGGGGGAATATCGTAGTGGAAATAACCTGCAAAGCTCCCCCAAGTTCATACAAGGTAGCTTGATGCATGGACTGGAAGGAAACTGGACACCTTATGGCGGAATGCAAATTGCAGAAGATTATCAAGCCTTCAACCTTGGTATTGGTAAAGATTTAGGACTTTTTGGTGCCTTTTCTTTCGATATCACGCAGGCCAATACGACACTTGCAGATGGCACCCGTCACAGCGGGCAATCGATTAAATCCGTCTACAGCAAATCCTTCTACCAGACGGGAACCAATATCCAGGTCGCAGGATATCGCTATTCTACGCAAGGTTTTTATAACTTATCCGACAGTGCCTACAGTCGAATGAGTGGTTACACCGTCAAGCCTCCTACCGGAGACAGCAATGAGCAGACACAATTT
>Ga0233370_1000024_pt1 | contig 19250 bp, 31 predicted proteins | sample ElkDunMinimDraft_2_FD_180686 | JGI IMG/M metagenome (GOLD analysis project Ga0233370, IMG submission 180686) | Fecal eukaryotic communites from dung pellets of Tule Elk in California, USA - Elk Dung D2 | ecosystem: Host-associated > Mammals > Digestive system > Large intestine > Fecal | place...
TCTCTGTGAAGCATGCGGAAATCCTGTTCCGGAAGCCCGGCGGAAAATATTTCCCGGTGTGACGTTATGTGTTGAATGTCAGGCGTATCAGGAAAGGCAGAGGAAACACTATGCATAAATCAGAAAATGAAAAAATAGATTTTATTCTGGATGAACATGAGCGGATATTCAGAAAACAGGGTTCTTTGTGTATGGCACTGGGTAAGGGCTTTTTAGTTATAGCTATTCTTTGTGGTGTTGCCACATTCTGTGTTTCTGGCCTGTATCTGAAATCCCTGTGCCTGTCCGTTGCCTGCTGTTGTGGGGTATTCAGTCGTATTTTTAATTATTACAGCGTACCGGAGGAATCACGCATGGTACTCAGTCGTCAGGAATTGCTCTGGCTTATGAGTCTGACTGAAGACTGTCCGGATGTGCGCCAGGAGCTGCTTAACCGCCTGCTGTCAGGTAAAAAACTGACCGGTCTGGACAAGAGGGAAATCAGGAGCCTCTGGTGGGAAAAAATGGATGCAATGCAGGAGTCTGCCACTCGTCAGCATGAACAGGATACCCTCCGGACATTTATCGGGGAGGATGGCCAGTGAAAACCGTTCTTCTGCGCTACGGTGTGTCCGGGTTCCTTCTGGTGTACTGGGGCCTCAGCTTTGCGAACCGCTCTTTACTGCATGAGCCGCCGCTTTCTCCTGATTTCTGGAAAACAGTCCGGCTGCAGCTTCTGCTGGTCACCGCGTCTGTTGTGGTGACGCTGGTCCGGTTGTACTCCTCCCGTTCCGATGTTCAGCAGGAACTGGCAGGCATCATCGTCCTGTTAACCATGATGGCGCACGGACTGGCTCTGCTGGTTCCTTCCCTCTGGCTCTTTATTCAGTGGCGGTGGGATGGGGTATGGCTGCTTCAGTGGCAGGACTTTGTGTTCGGTCCCATGCTGATTGTCCTGCCTGCTGCCATGTTCTGGTTCTCTGATTAATCTTCAAAGGTGTACCCGATATCTCAGGGTTAACCGAAGGTATATTCAGTAATTAATATATGAACGGTGGTAATAAAGAATGCATACCTTTATTTTTATTGTGCTGATAAAAAATATTAACGGTGGCGGAAACTGGAATGTTACACCCATGCCAAATACGGATGTATGCGTGCAGGTTCTTCGGACAATCGAAGCGCACGGAGGCAGGGGGTCTGGAAATACAGGGGAGTGTATTGAAGTTAAAACAAATGAACCTTTGAACAGCGTGATGGAAACACTGAATGGTGGTGGGCAATGAGTGCTTACTACTTCGAAGGAAATAATATTGACTGGTTTATATGCCTGTGCCTCTTTCTTGTGGTTATCTGTGTTGTTAACGCACTGGCTATGTTTGTTATCCCTGAAAAATTCAGTCTGCAGGTCAGCAGAGGAAAAATATTAGTTTGTAGTGCGCTTACTGGATGTTTTTCTTTTATTACGCTTGTTGTGTTCGCCAGTCAGTCATTCACGATGGATGAACTGGATGTCGGGAGATACTGGAAAAATGACTGTAAACTTCTGGAAGTGAATATACCGACAGGCGCATTTACTGAACCTGTTAATAAACTGGAGTGTGCCGGAGTCATCGTTAATGTGCCGGTAGCTCAGTATGAGGAGTATATCCGACAGTGGGAATTATATAAGGATAAAATGAAATGAGGTCGATATATTTAAAATATTTTCTGTCTTTTGTATTTGTTGGTGTTATGGCTATGATTGTATGTATTCCTGTTTACATTGTTTACCTTGGGCAACAACCTGCAACACCAGAACAATTGACAGAGATTTTACAGGAAACTCCCTGTGCAGCAGAAGCATTTCAGGAGACACTTAATTATCAGTCTGAACCTTTAACCCTTGGTAAGGCAAATAAAATTGCATCAGAATGCAGAAAAAGAAATGAAATGGCAGAGGCGCGACGGGTAAGAGAAAACGAGCTCAATAAGATACGCGAAAAACAACTTCAGGCATTAAGTGATGCTGATTCAGCAAAGGAACGTTAATTGTAATCTAGGTTTCCTGTTAAAAGCCTCCATCTCTTATTTGTGCTGTGGTTTCAGAAATGGCACTGCGTGATATATCCATGCCACAGACTGATATTTTCCTTTTTTAAACGTACTAAGGAATACTCATATGAGTAATAACCCACTTGAGGCCGTCACTCAGACGGTTAACTCTCTCGTCACAGCACTGAAGCTGCCTGACGAGTCCGCAAAGGCCAATGAAGTTCTGGGCGAAATGAGCTTCCCGCAGTTCAGCCGTCTGCTGCCGTACCGTGATTACAACCAGGAATCCGGTCTGTTCATGAATGACACCACGATGGGCTTTATGCTGGAAGCCATTCCCATCAATGGTGCGAATGAGTCCATTGTGAAGGCTCTCGATCACATGCTGCGTACCAAACTGCCGCGTGGAGTACCGTTCTGCATCCATCTGATGTCCAGTCAGCTTGTTGGTGACAGAATTGAATACGGGCTGCGTGAGTTCTCCTGGTCAGGTGAACAGGCTGAACGGTTTAACGCCATTACCCGTGCCTATTATATGAGAGCGGCAGCGACACAGTTTCCGCTGCCGGAGGGAATGAATCTGCCCCTGACCCTGCGGCATTACCGGGTTTTTTTCTCGTACTGTTCTCCCTCGAAGAAAAAAAGCCGGGCCGACATTCTGGAAATGGAAAAACTGGTAAAAATCATCCGGGCGTCGTTACAGGGGGCCAGTATCACCACACAGACGGTGGATGCACAGGCCTTTATCGATATTGTCGGGGAGATGATTAATCATAACCCGGACTCCCTGTACCCGAAAAGACGTCAGTTGGACCCGTATTCTGATCTGAATTATCAGTGTGTGGAGGACAGTTTTGATCTGAAAGTCCGGGCTGATTACCTGACGCTGGGCCTGCGTGAGAACGGCAGGAACAGCACGGCCCGCATCCTGAATTTCCATCTGGCCCGTAACCCGGAAATCGCCTTCCTGTGGAACATGGCCGACAACTACAGCAACCTGCTGAATCCGGAAATGTCCATCTCCTGTCCGTTCATCCTGACGCTGACTCTGGTGGTGGAAGACCAGGTGAAAACCCACAGCGAAGCCAACCTGAAGTACATGGACCTGGAGAAAAAGTCGAAGACCTCCTATGCCAAATGGTTTCCCTCCGTGGAGAAAGAAGCGAAGGAGTGGGGGGAACTGCGTCAGCGGCTGGGCTCCGGTCAGTCCTCCGTGGTGTCCTACTTCCTCAACATCACAGCATTCTGCAAGGACAATAATGAAACGGCACTGGAAGTGGAGCAGGACATCCTGAACAGCTTCCGTAAAAACGGTTTTGAGCTGATTTCACCGCGATTTAACCACATGCGCAATTTCCTGACCTGCCTGCCCTTTATGGCCGGGAAAGGGTTGTTTAAACAGCTGAAAGAGGCCGGTGTGGTTCAGCGCGCAGAGAGCTTTAATGTGGCCAACCTGATGCCGTTAGTGGCGGATAACCCCCTGACACCGGCAGGTCTGCTGGCACCCACCTACCGTAACCAGCTGGCGTTTATCGATATCTTCTTTAAGGGGATGAATAACACCAACTACAACATGGCGGTCTGTGGCACCTCCGGGGCCGGTAAGACCGGGCTGATACAGCCGCTTATCCGCAGTGTGCTGGACTCCGGGGGTTTTGCTGTGGTGTTCGACATGGGGGATGGCTACAAGTCTCTGTGTGAGAACATGGGGGGCGTATATCTGGACGGTGAAACCCTGCGCTTTAACCCGTTTGCGAACATCACCGATATTGACCAGTCAGCGGAGCGTGTCCGTGACCAGTTGTCAGTGATGGCCAGCCCCAACGGTAACCTGGATGAAGTGCATGAAGGTCTGTTGCTGCAGGCCGTCAGGGCATCATGGCTGGCCAAAGAGAACAGGGCACGTATTGATGATGTGGTGGATTTCCTGAAAAACGCCAGTGACAGCGAGCAGTATGCCGAGTCACCGACCATCCGCAGCCGCCTGGACGAAATGATTGTGCTGCTTGACCAGTACACTGCCAACGGCACTTACGGCCGGTATTTCAACTCCGATGAGCCGTCCCTGCGGGATGATGCGAAAATGGTGGTTCTGGAGCTGGGCGGACTGGAAGACCGTCCGTCACTGCTGGTTGCGGTGATGTTCAGCCTCATTATTTACATCGAGAACAGGATGTACCGCACGCCGCGTAACCTCAAAAAACTGAACGTCATTGATGAGGGGTGGCGTCTGCTGGACTTCAAAAATCACAAGGTCGGTGAGTTTATTGAGAAAGGTTACCGTACCGCCCGTCGTCATACCGGTGCCTATATCACCATCACACAGAACATCGTCGACTTTGACTCTGACAAGGCGTCCAGTGCGGCCCGTGCGGCATGGGGTAACTCCTCCTACAAAATTATCCTCAAACAGAGTGCGAAGGAGTTCGCGAAATACAACCAACTGTATCCGGACCAGTTCCTGCCACTGCAGCGTGACATGATTGGTAAGTTTGGTGCGGCCAGAGACCAGTGGTTCAGTTCCTTCCTGCTGCAGGTGGAAAACCATTCCTCCTGGCACCGTCTGTTTGTGGACCCGTTAAGCCGCGCCATGTACAGCTCTGACGGCCCGGATTTTGAGTTTGTGCAGCAGAAACGTAAAGAGGGGCTGAGTATTCATGAGGCGGTGTGGCAGCTGGCGTGGAAGAAGTCAGGGCCGGAGATGGCTTCGCTGGAAGCCTGGCTGGAAGAGCATGAGAAATACAGGAGTGTGGCATGAGTTCAACGCAGAAACCCGCCGACGTCACGGCAGAACGACGCAGCCACTGGTGGTGGACGGTGCCGGGATGCCTGGCAATGGTGTTACTGAACGCAGCTGTCAGTTACGGCATTGTCAGACTGAACGCACCGGTGACTGTCGCCTTCAACATGAAACAGACCGTGGATGCGTTTTTTGACAGCGCCAGTCAGAAACAACTGTCAGAAGTACAGTCAAAAGCCCTTTCAGCGCGTTTTAACACGGCACTGGAAGCCAGCCTGCAGGCGTGGCAGCAGAAGCACCACGCTGTCATTCTGGTGTCGCCCGCCGTGGTACAGGGAGCACCGGATATCACCCGGGAAATCCAGCAGGATATTGCCCGGCGAATGAGGGCGGAACCATGAAATGCCGGGGGCTGATTGCCCTGCTGATATGGGGGCAGAGTGTGGCCGCCGCCGATCTTGGCACCTGGGGGGATTTGTGGCCGGTAAAGGAGCAGGACATGCTGACGGTGATCATGCAGCGCCTGACGGCACTGGAGCAGTCCGGTGAGATGGGCCGGAAAATGGATGCCTTTAAGGAGCGGGTGATCCGCAACAGTCTGCGGCCCCCTGCCGTGCCCGGAATCGGACGCACGGAGAAATACAGCAGCCGGTTGTTTGACCCGTCCGTCAGACTGGCTGCGGATATCCGGGATAACGAAGGGCGGGTGTTTGCCCGCCAGGGTGAGGTGATGAACCCTCTGCAGTATGTGCCTTTCAACCAGACGCTGTATTTCATCAACGGCGATGATCCGGCGCAGGTGGCATGGATGAAACGCCAGACGCCTCCCACACTGGAGAGCAAAATTATCCTCGTGCAGGGTAGTATTCCGGAGATGCAGAAGTCTCTGGACAGCCGTGTTTACTTTGACCAGAATGGTGCGCTCTGCCAGCGTCTCGGCATTGATCAGGTTCCGGCACGGGTGACAGCCGCCTCTGGCGAACGTTTCCTGAAGGTGGAGTTTATACCGGCAGAGGAGGACAGAAAATGAAACGGTGCCTGTGGTTGTGTGTGGTGTTTCTGCTGGCCGGTCATATCCCTGTGGTGTCAGCGGATGCGGCCTGTGAGGGGCGTTTCGTCAACCCGATCACCGATATCTGCTGGAGCTGTATTTTCCCGCTGTCGCTGGGCAGCACAAAAGTGAGTCAGGGAAAGGTACCGGATACGGCAAACCCGTCAATGCCGATCCAGTTCTGCCCGGCTCCACCCCCTGTTTTTAAACGTATAGGTCTGGCTATCGGATACTGGGAGCCGATGGCACTGACGGACGTCACCCGGTCGCCGGGATGTATGGTTAATCTGGGAATGACGATCCCGGAGCTGGGAAAAACCGGACAGGGAACGGCCAAAAAAGATGACAGGCAGGTGAACGGCGCGTTCTATCACGTTCACTGGTACAAATATCCGCTGACGTACTGGCTGAATATCATCACGTCTGCCGGGTGTCTGATGGGCGGGGATATGGATATCGGGTACATCTCTGAAATCGACCCGACATGGACGGACAGCAGCCTGACCACCATTCTCAACCCGGAGGCGGTCATTTTTGCCAACCCGATAGCCCAGGGCGCCTGTGCGGCGGACGCGATTGTCAGTGCCTTTAACAAACCGCTGGATATTCTGTTCTGGTGTGCCGGTTCGCAGGGCAGCATGTACCCGTTCAACGGCTGGGTGAGCAATGAATCCAGCCCGCTGCAGTCCTCCCTGCTGGTCAGTGAGCGGATGGCGTTCAAGCTGCACCGTCAGGGCATGATTATGAACACCATCGGGCAGAATACGGCAGTCTGTTACGAATATCCGTCCCCAATCCTTCCCAAAGAACGCTGGCGTTACCAGATGGTGAACATGTACCCGGACAGCGGGCAGTGTCATCCGTTCGGACGCAGTGTGATGCGCTGGGAGACGGGAAAAAATCCGCCCAACACAAAGAAAAACTTCGGTTACCTGATGTGGCGTAAACGTAACTGTGTGTTCCTGTAATCGGGAAAATGTGATGCGCAACAGTAAAGTGCAACTAGTATCAATCCTCAGACAGGTCAGTCTTTCACTGAACACGGAGCCATTACGACAGTTTATCTCTCTGAGGGAGAGCGCAGAAGAGATGGATAACGTCGCTGCTCGTTTGTCCGGAGGAAAACGGGTAACACCTGCACAAATTTATGAATTGTGTGCACAGTTATGGATGGCCAGGATGAAGGCAGTTGAAGTTTATGGGCGACATTCTGACGTGGTGATGTCTCTGGAAAGACAGACTGATTTACTTGAGGCTGCAGGCAACGTATTAAAACAACGCTGGTTTTACCGTCCGTGGGGATCATCAAAAGCATCTGTGATGCTGACAGGTATACTGGTGATCCCCGTATTTCTGGTTTTATCCGGATTGTTGAGTGCAGGGTATCCCGGGTTATTATGTATTACCGTATCCGGCTGTTATTTTTCCGGGATTGCCGCTTTTTCTTTGCGGGCTAAAGATCCAGTCGGGCTTTGCTGGTCTGTGTTCAGTTTTATTCTGCTATATCTGCTCCTGAAAAAATGAGATTAATTATTCTGCGTCTGAATAATGAATGCTCCGCCATTGCGATGTACTCTGAATCCATTGGGATGCCTCCTGCAGGAGAACAGTCTGTAGCGGGTTTTTCCCCCATACCTCAGATTCAGGACAATAGTTTCACAGAGTGGTGTCTTCCTTGCCATTTCTTTATATAGTATACCTTTTTTTTCAGGTTATTAGCTATTCTGTTTCGGATTCCGTGGCGCAGGATGTGAGACTGTAATGTGATCGTGTTATAAGACGGATAGCATAATATGAAATGTTCAATATTTCCGACAAGCTTGTCTGCGTTGATTCTTGAGGATACTTTGACAGATGGTCTGGTAATATATTGTGGATGTATATCGATTCTCAGGCTGGATATAAAGGGGTAAGATAAAGACCCGTAACAGGCGTTCTGAGCATGAACGATGAGAAAAAGAACAGAAAAAACTATAGTGTAATTACAGATATCCCTGACCTGATAATTACAGAGTATATGTTTCCGCTGAAAGGTGAATAATCTTTTTGTATCATCAGATGTATGATGGATGACAGTAAAAACAAAATAAAGCCAGCCAGGAATGGTCTTCTCAGAACTCTGAAAAAGAGACTGTTATTTATGAAGCGAAAACGAAGCAGGACCGTTAACAACAGCGATAAGAATATCAGTATTATGACCATTTGCACTCCGAAACTGACACATGAACAGATGTTTAAGGGTGATATTAAATGAGTGAAGGGACAAGAGTAAATGATTTTGCTTATGTCAAACAGGCCCTTTTGGCGGTGTTTCATCGGATGAATACCCGGCCGCTCACCAGACTATGTGAAAAAGATGATATTCAGCGTGGAATTGCAGATATTCAATGGATGTTACATCATCACTATTATCCATCACCCGGACAGGTTGGTTTTATAATATTTTTATTGCGGGATGAGAAGTTCCGGGTAGTGCGGGAGGATGGGCGTCAGTCATTCCTTTCAGTTGAAATTCAGTCGTTAATTGATGTTCTGAAAGATATACGGAAATACCTGCAGTTTGTGACACAGTATGACTGTGATGGTTGTATTATCAGGCTGCATGCCAGTGCTGAACGTAAATACCTGTGGATTTTCCTGGAGTGTGTGATTGTGTTTATTTTGTGTGCTGTGCTGTTTTTTCTGATTATCTGTTAAAAACACCTGGTGGTGAATATGTATCCGGACAGCGGGCAGTGCCATCCGTTCGGACGCAGTGTGATGCGCCGGGAGACGGGAAAAAATCCTCCCAACACAAAGAAAAACTTCGGCTACCTGATGTGGCGTAAACGTAACTGTGTGTTCCTGTAAGTCATGTTAATCAATAAGAGGATCGATTATATGAAGGTGTGGGTAATAAGAAATAAGCACGCAGAGAGCTTCAGAAGAATATGTCTTCTGTTTATCCGGTTAATGAGCAATGTATTAAAACTGTTTCCTTTTGCTATGGTGATGTGTTCTGTGGCGTGGTTTTATTTTTGCCCTGAACATATTCTCTCAGACATTGTTAATGACTGGCAGGATGCAGATACACTGGAAAAAATCGGGCTTGTCAGACTGTATCTGAAGACGGTTTTTATTCTGACAGTGGTGAGCGTTGTTTTCTCGTATCTTTCGTCAGATAAGTTTATGCCCGTTAAGCGCAGGAAATAAGTCTGGTGGTTCTCATAAATATAACAGTATGTGTACAATATAAGTGAAGGTGCCTTATGAGTTTTCTCTCATTTTTACGAAAGATAAGTAATAAAGAAAAAGAAATTTTTATCAGTGAGGAGCGATTTTTCTCCCTGCTGGAAAGGGTGAGTGCTTTTGATGTGGTCAGACAATGGACTGAAAATGGTGGAGCATATTATCCTCTGCTGGAGTGCCGTCGGCTTACAGATATTGAAGATGTCAGGAAATCAGAGGATATACTGAACCGACTGGAGTTTATTGACTGAAGATTTCAGGAATTCATCAGCATTATGTCTGAATATGATCGTAATGATAAATCTAAAAACAGGTGGGAGAGGGAATTGTCTGAATATCCACCGAAAAAATATACCAGGTCCGGAGAGAGGGAGACCATCTGTCATTAAAAAATTACGGTGATGATATTACTCTGGACAGAGATACCGCCGTGGCTACGGTGCAGATTACTGTCAGCAGAAAATGCATTACTCAGGAAGAAATGGATGAGTTATATGCTTTGTCTGAAAGACTGAAAGAAAAGTGCGCCGGTAATTAAATTATATCACTATGCCGGGAGATGATATGAGCCGGAAAATATTTGTACTTTTTCCCCTGACCGCAGGACTGTTTATTTCTGCCCACGCTTCGGAAAATGTTAATACACCCGAAAACCGCCAGTTCCTGAAGCAGCAGGAAACACTGAGTCAGCAGTTACGTGAAAAGCCGGACAAACAGTTGCAGGCATGGGCAGAGCAGCAGGTCAGGGCGAATCCCCTTCAGCATTCCGATAACCAGTTTCTCGATGAACTGGTCCGTAAACAGCAGGCTGCTCAGAAAGACAAACCACAGCAGGGCGCCGTGTACTTTGTGTCCTTCTCCATTCCGGAAGAGGGGCTGAAACGGATGCTGGGTGAAACCCGGCACTACGGTATTCCGGCCACACTGCGGGGTATGGTGAACAACGACCTGAAAGCCACGGCTGAAGCAGTGCTGTCTCTGGTGAAAGACGGTGCGACCGATGGTGTTCAGATCGACCCGACGTTGTTTTCACAGTACGGCATCCGCAGCGTGCCGGCCCTGGTGGTGTTCTGCAGCCAGGGGCACGACATCATCCGGGGAAATCTGCGCGTCAGGCAGGCGCTGGAAAAAGTGGCCGCCACAGGAGACTGCCGGCAGGTGGCTCAGGGACTGCTGGACGGCACCGGGGATAAGTAGCAATGAGTTTACCTGCAGGCTATTACCGGATTGACCCGGACATCCGTGCACTGGTGGCTGCGATGAACGTTCACGGATTCCGGACATATGCGTCCTGTCAGGGACATGGTTTCCCTGTTACAAAGCTGCCGCCTTATATCGCCTTTGCCTGTCCGGTAAAAATGGCTGCCCTTCTGGAGCAGCGACTGCGGCAGGATGCTGAATCAGCAATACCACGTCTGACATGGGGATGGTCGGTGAAGGGGACTTTTAACAGTGATTTTCAGCTTTGCTTCCGGCTTCAGCCTGAAAGCCCTCATCACTGGTATCACCGGTACTGTCACCGCTCACTGCGTGCAGACTTCAGGACGCTGGTCCGCTTAGTGAATCCGTAAATCTGTTCCTGTTAAGGAGGCATTGATGGTGCTGACAAAGAAACAGCGGGAAAAACTGCGTATGAAATTCGGTGGCCGTTGTGCGTACTGTGGCTGTGAACTGCCGGAGAAAGGATGGCATGCCGACCATGTTCAGGCGGTGCTCCGCAAGTCAGAGCAGTGCATGAAGGCTGCAGAAAAGCGCATTTTCAGGCTGAAATCCACCGGTGATGTTTTCAGACCGGAGGCCGACTGTCCGGAAAACCTCGTCCCGGCCTGTGCGCCGTGCAACCTGCTGAAAACAACATATTCGCTGGAGATGTTCAGAACGCAGGTGTCCCTGCAGGTTGAACGGGGGCGCAGAAGCAGCGTGAATTTCAGGACCGCAGAACGGTTCGGGCTGATTCAGGTGGTGAACAAACCAGTCGTGTTCTGGTTTGAGCAATATCAGAGGGAGAGTGAGGTATGAAACGTCTTCTGCCATTGCTGCTGGGGCTGGCAGTCAGTGTGGTACAGGCTGACAGCAACAGTGATTACCGGGCGGGTTCTGATTTTGCCCGTCAGATTCAGGGGCAGGGTACAGGCAGTATTCAGAATTTTAATCCGCAGGAAAGCATTCCCGGCTATAACGCGAATCCGGACGAGACACAGTATTACGGAGGGGTGACTGCCGGTGGGGATGGCGGGCTGAAGAATAACGGCACCACGGAATGGGCGACCGGTGAAACCGGCAAAACCATCACAGAGTCATTTATGAACAAGCCGAAAGATATTCTGTCACCGGATGCGCCATTTATTCAGACTGGCCGGGATGTGGAGAGCCGTGCTGACAGCATTGTGGGAAACACCGGGCAGCAGTGCAGTGCGCAGCAGATAAACCGCAGTGAATTCACAAACTATACCTGTGAACGGGACACGATGGTGGAGGAGTACTGCACACGGACTGCCAGGATCACAGGAGACTGGAAATACACGGATGAATATCGTGAGGTGACGATACCGCACTCACAGTTCCGTTTCAGTATGAACGGGCTGAAACTGGTGTTCAGTGTCACGGCTCCGGTAACAGGCACGGTGGAAAGTGCTTCATTGTCTGTATATGCCGCTTTTTTCTTCCTGAACTCCCGTTATACCTTCATGAATTCAACGTTCAATGTTGGCCTGGCAAACGGGCAGTCGGGGACTTTCCCCCTGTCCGGGGCGACAGGTTTGCAGGTGACACAGGGGCAGGTACTGACCGGCAGTGGCTGTACTGCTAACGGTAACTGTCTGTCCGGCGGGAACGGTGACCGACAGGTTTATGAGAAACTGGCCAGCGGCGCGTCCACCTTTACACTGAAACTCAGGATGAAGGTCCGTGATAAAGAATGGGTTCCACGGGTGGAGTGGGTGGAGAGCTGTCCGTTTAATAAAGCGGATGGCGTGCTGAAAGGCACTGAGTGTTCAGAGCCGGGTGGTACGAAAACAGGTGTGATGGAAGGTAAACCCTGGAGCATCACACAGGCGTGCTGGGCATACCGGGATAAATATGTCACACAGTCCGCAGATAACGGCACCTGTCAGAAATATGTCGATAATCCGGCCTGTACGCTGGCCTCACGTCAGTGCGCGTTTTATTCCGATGAGGGAACCTGTCTGCATGAGTATGCCACGTACTCCTGCGAGTCCAGAACGTCCGGGAAAGTGATGGTCTGTGGCGGTGATGTTTTCTGCCTCGATGGCGAATGCGATAAGGCGCAGAGCGGAAAAAGCAGTGATTTTGGTACGGCCGTATCACAGCTGGCGGCACTTGCCGCTGCTGGTAAGGATGTTGCCGCCCTGAATGGTGTGGATGTCAGGGCTTTCACGGGCGAGGCGAAATTCTGTCGTAAGGCCGCAGCCGGCTTCAGTAACTGCTGTAAGGATGGTGGCTGGGGGCAGGATGTGGGTCTGGCGAAGTGTAACAGTGAAGAAAAGGCGCTGGGAAAGGCAAAGGACAACAAACTGACGGTGAGTGTTGGCGAGTTCTGTTCGAAAAAGGTACTCGGTGTCTGCCTGCAGAAAAAGCGCAGCTACTGCCAGTTTGATTCGAAACTGGCGCAGATAGTCCAGCAGCAGGGGCGTAATGGGCAGTTGCGTATCGGGTTTGGCAGCGCCAAAAGTCCTGACTGCCGTGGAATAACCGTGGATGAACTGCAGCGTATTAAGTTCGACCAGCTGGACTTTACTAACTTCTACGAAGACCTGATGAATAACCAGAAAATCCCGGACAGTGGCGTTCTGACGCAGAAAGTGAAAGAGCAGATTGCTGACCAGATGAAACAGGCAGGACAGTAAGGCAGGGAAAATAACCGGGGAAAATGATGAAGGTCATATTCACGTCGAACCGTTTTATTGATTTTCTTATCCGGCTTTTGATTACAGCGATTGTCATTTCCCCGGTAATTATCTGGTCGTGGGATACGGTAAAAGAAACCACGGCAGGCGGGGTGCTTGCTGCTGCTTTCATTATCCTTTACTCCGGTGTGCTCCTGTTTATTCTGTATGGTTGTTTTTCTGCACTGGCTGACCTGCAGAAACCTGATGAAAGAAAAAGTGATGAAAGGAATGAAGATGAATAAAGCATTACTGCCGCTGTTACTCTGCTGCTTTATTTTTCCGGCGTCAGGGAAAGATGCAGGCTGGCAGTGGTATAACGAGAAAATAAATCCGAAGGAAAAAGAAAATAAACCAGTACCAGCAGCTCCCCGTCAGGAGCCGGATATTATGCAAAAACTGGCCGCGCTGCAGACGGCAACAAAGCGGGCGCTGTACGAAGCCATTCTGTATCCCGGCGTGGATAATTTTGTGAAATATTTCCGGCTGCAGAATTACTGGACTCAACAGGCCGGGCTTTTCACCATGAGTGCTAAAAAAGCTATGCTGGCACATCCCGAACTGGACTATAACCTGCAGTACAGCCATTACAACGGCACGGTACGGAACCAGCTGGCAGCAGACCAGACGCAGCAGCGACAGGCGATTGCCAGACTGGCTGAACACTACGGCATCATGTTTTTTTACCGGGGGCAGGACCCCATCGACGGGCAGCTGGCGCAGGTCATTAATGGCTTCCGGGATACGTATGGTCTGAGTGTTATTCCCGTTTCCGTGGACGGCGTGATTAATCCGCTGTTGCCGGATTCCCGGACTGACCAAGGGCAGGCGCAGCGCCTCGGCGTGAAATATTTCCCGGCCATGATGCTGGTAGACCCGAAACAGGGCAGTGTTCGCCCGTTATCATACGGTTTTATTTCGCAGGACGACCTAGCAAAACAGTTCCTGAACGTTTCTGAAGACTTTAAACCGAATTTTTAAAGAGGTCATGTAAATGAATTTTATTTCTTTATGGCCTTTATTGCTGGCCCAGGTGACAGTTATGTCACTGACAGTGATTTTCCTTGCTGCTGACAGGCGTTTTTTTTCATGGGACTGTTTTGGTGTTTGCACCCTGTCCATGATGATGGCGGAAGGTATTGTTATTATGAAATATGAACTGTGGTTTATCCCTCCTGCCCTGCTGGGTCTGGCAGGAGTGTTGTCATGGTTGCTGCTGCTACTCCATACAGGATATTTTTCAGGCATATCAGAAGGCGTGCATAAGCGTTTGTGGCTCGCTGTTGCCGCAGTGTTTTCTGGTGCAGGAATGATTATATTCTACTGGTTACTCCAGCCATCAGAAACCATAATGAAATAATGAATGGCCAATGCGAGAAAGAGATATAACCAGAGAATAAATGTTACGAATTTTCACATGGCGACCTGGCTAAACAGTTTCTGAACGTATCTGAAGATTTTAAACCGAATTTTAGAACGCGGGTTTAATTTATGAATGAAGACGGTTTAAATATGGTTACAGGTATTGTTTTGTTAATATTCATCATTATTGTTGGTTATTTCTTTTCTGAGCGTAATGACAGAAAGATATTTTTCCTTAGTTCGCTGTTTTTTCTTGTTGTTAATATTGTGTGTTTATATGTGCTGACTGTCAGATTCTGGTTTCTTTGTGGTGCGGTTATGAATCAGTGTGCCGTGCCCGTTGTTTCAATGGCAGTCGGTACCATGCCGGTTATCACGAAGTTCGACAGGTTCAGAAGAATATTTGTCTGTATTATGTTGTCATCAGTATGGTCAGGAGTAATGTGGTTTTTTATAAATGTGCTTACACAGCATGTGGGTAAATGAAAATGCTTTTTCTTCCATCTTGGTTTCGTATCTGGTAGTGAATTGTTTTTTATTCAGACTGTTTGTTAAGTATTGTTTTATTTTTTCAGGGTTAGAGAAAATATGAGTGTTTATAAAAAGTGTTTGATTATATTTGGTGTTGTGGCTGTTTTGCTGACCTCATGGGCTTTTATGCGTTTTCCTGATCCAGATGTCAGTATGAACAGGTATTATTCATGGTTGATGAACATACTAATCATTAGCATGACCGGGGAGATGTATGTGGTACTTTCTGTTGTAATGACAATTCTTTTCTTTACTAACAAAAATAGCACAGATAGCGGAAAAATATTTTACTGTGTAATTCTTTCTGTGATATGCCTGAGCATATCAGTTGGTGTGTATATGCTCAGGTATTATGGTTATATTTTGATAACGTCTGGTTGTTATGTTATTCTGTTTTTCTTGTGGGTATTCTTTTACTTTTTGTTTCGTGCTTACGAATATATCTTACAAAGGGAATGAAATTGAAGGCTAAGTAAAATAATATTGATAAACCAATCGAACTTTGTCTTTCGGATGGCGTGAGAGATATTCCAGATTTGGTAAGCATAATGTCTATGTATAATATCATTTTGTTTTTTATGCCTGCCTGATTTTTCATGTACAGACACCCGGTATCACAATCATTATTATCAATCTGATTAAGATACATCCTGGCTTTTTCAGGATTGTCGTGAGTTAACCAGTATCGTGATAAAGTTAACTTTTTATCAATAGAAGTAGGGTCTGATTTGAGTAGCTCTGACAGGTTTTTTATATCGTCAGTTGTCAGTTTTTCAACTGCATATGCATACCAGTAATCCGTTAATAAAGGGTTATCAGGAAGTGCCCTGCGAAATTTTTCTAATAAAAATCCCCTTGTCTTATCATCTATATAGTCAAGAACAAGCGCTGGGTACAGATGTTCCGCGAAATCCTGTGTCATGGGAGTATAATAGAAAGTATTAGGTGTGCTTTTGTATAGCTCCTGGTTTTTCATATCAGAAACCTCTCCATGATTATGTCTGTGTGTGGTTTCCCAGAACTGGATGGAGTTATTACTTCCATCTGTGAAAGCAAGAAAAGCATGTCCAGGAGCATAAACTATTGATGAGTTTTTTCCGACCTGTTTTAATGCATCCATAAGAAGATAAACATTAAGATCACAGTCAGAGTAATGGTTCGCCCATGCAAGTGATACCATTGGTGAATTATGATAATAGAAATTATCCCCAAGTATGTTATTGGCACATTCAAGGAAATTTGTTGTTTTAACGTTCGCGTCACATTTCTCTCTGACAGAATGTAGATATTCCAGTGTGTTTCCATATGCCATTGCGGCTGTTTCTGATGTGATTATATTATTCTCTTTGTCAAAGGATATCATTCTGTGACTCAGTAACGTTGGGTCTTTTTTGCCGGCAATGTTTTCTTTATTTGAAAAGAATAAATGATAATTTATCCATTTCGCAGATGTCTGTATGGCAGGTGGAATGATAATGCTCAGAATGATGAATGATATTTGTATGGTTAAAATTTTGAGTAACGCTTTCATTTACCAACTGGTCTCCTTTAACAACACATAACAGATATTACAAACAGGATATATTTATGTGCAAATATAAATTCTCTTTACCCCGGCTGGATATTACGGGAATGTGGGTGTTTTCCCTGGGTATCTGGTTTCATATCGTCGCCCGTCTTGTTTACAGCAAACCCTGGATGGCTTTTTTTCTGGCGGAGTTGATTGCGGCCATCCTTGTGCTGTTCGGCGCATACCAGGTGCTGGATGCATGGATTGCCCGTGTCAGCCGGGAAGAGCGTGAGGCACTGGAAGTCAGGCAACAGGCCATGATGGAAGGGCAGCAGGAGGGCAGACATGTTTCTCACTAAATCACTGCTGTTCACCCTGTTACTGTCAGCCGCTGCCGTGCAGGCCTCCACCCGGGATGAAATAGAGCGACTCTGGAATCCACAGGGCATGGCCGCGCAGCCTGCACAATCGGCAGCAGGCGTGCCAGCCAGAACAGAAAAGCCGGCTCCCCGCTGGTTCCGCCTCAGCAACGGCAGGCAGGTTAACCTGGCCGACTGGAAGGTGGTGCTGTTTATGCAGGGGCATTGCCCTTACTGTCACCAGTTTGACCCGGTACTGAAGCAGCTGGCACAGCAGTACGGCTTTTCCGTTTTTCCCTACACCCTGGATGGTCAGGGGGATACCGCTTTTCCGGAGGCATTGCCGGTGCCACCGGACGTGATGCAGACCTTCTTCCCGAATATCCCGGTGGCCACACCGACCACTTTCCTGGTCAACGTCAACACGCTTGAGGCATTACCGCTTTTACAGGGGGCAACGGATACCGCCGGTTTTATGGCGCGGATGGATACCGTTTTGCAGATGTACGGAGGGAAAAAAGGTGCGAAATAAGCAGGTGGTGTTACTCATTGCCGGAATATCCGGCATCGCGACGGGAATAATCGTCAGCCTGAATATTCCCTTTATCCGTCTGGGGATTTTTTATCCCGCCAGCCCTGTAGAAATTGTCGTTTCGCTGTGTCTTACCTTTTCTGTTTCTGTTGTGTTTTTTGTGGGGGCAATTGTGGGATGGATTTCGGTGTCTGAAATATATTGCAGCCGCATGACTGGTCTGAATGAATCATCAGAAATACCAGAGGGAACTTATAATGAGAGAAAATAAAAATAATCCTGAACTAAAAATCAGAAGTACAGAACGAGAATATAAATATATTTCCAGAATTACTGACAGGTATGCTGGATTGTCTCTGGTATTCCTGACTGCCGGAATTGTTTTATGGACAGTTATGAATATTATTTTTGATGCCTGTATTGATTCGTGGAAAGCTGACCCTGAATTAAATAACTTACGTTATATGTGGAACATCCTGATGTATGCCATTCCGTGTACGTTATGGGCGCTGGCATCCGGTTTTTTTGTTGCGGGTTATCTGCTGCCTTTATGTGCATTACCAGGCAGAAATATCATGATATTCCTGCTGAAACGCCGTATGCGCCGGGAGAACAGTTTCAGGGAGGGTAATAACGATGCCTCGCATTAAACCTCTTCTGGCTCTTTGTGCCGCTTTACTGACGGTCACACCCGCAGCGTCAGCGGATGTGAACAGCGACATGAATCAGTTCTTTAATAAGCTGGGCTTTGCGTCCAATGTTACTCAGGCGGGCGTCTGGCAGGGGCAGGCTGCCGGATATGCCTATGGTGGCTCCCTGTATGCCCGTACTCAGGTCAAAAATGTTCAGCTGATTTCCATGACGCTGCCGGATATTAATGCCGGATGTGGCGGCATCGATGCCTACCTCGGTTCGTTCAGTTTTATTAATGGCGAGCAGTTGCAGCGTTTTGTTAAGCAGATTATGAGCAATGCTGCCGGTTACTTTTTTGACCTTGCCCTGCAGACAACGGTGCCGGAAATCAAAACCGCAAAAGATTTCCTGCAGAAAATGGCAAGCGACATTAACAGTATGAACCTCAGTTCCTGCCAGGCGGCACAGGGGATTATCGGCGGGCTTTTCCCCCGGACGCAGGTGTCCCAGCAAAAAGTCTGTCAGGACATTGCCGGTGAGAGCAATATTTTTGCTGACTGGGCGGCTTCCCGGCAGGGATGTACCGTTGGCGGGAAATCTGACAGCGTCAGAGATAAAGCCAGCGACAAGGATAAGGAGCGGGTGACCAAAAACATCAACATTATGTGGAATGCGCTTTCCAAAAACAGAATGTTTGACGGCAACAAAGAGCTGAAAGAGTTTGTGATGACGCTGACCGGCTCACTGGTGTTTGGTCCCAACGGCGAAATCACACCGCTGTCAGCCAGAACCACTGACCGCTCAATTATCCGGGCCATGATGGAAGGCGGCACAGCAAAAATTTATCACTGCAACGATTCTGATAAATGCCTGAAAGTGGTGGCAGACACACCGGTGACCATCAGCCGGGATAATGCACTGAAGTCTCAGATTACTAAACTTCTGGCCAGCATTCAGAACAAGGCGGTCAGTGACACACCTCTGGATGACAAGGAAAAAGGCTTTATTTCCAGTACCACCATCCCCGTCTTCAAATACCTGGTTGACCCGCAGATGCTCGGTGTTTCCAACAGCATGATTTACCAGCTGACGGACTATATCGGTTACGACATCCTGCTGCAGTACATTCAGGAGCTGATACAGCAGGCCCGGGCGATGGTGGCCACGGGAAATTATGACGAAGCAGTTATCGAACATATTAACGACAATATGAATGATGCCACCCGGCAGATTGCGGCGTTTCAGTCACAGGTGCAGGTACAGCAGGATGCGCTGCTGGTTGTCGATCGTCAGATGAGCTACATGCGTCAGCAGCTTTCCGCCCGCATGCTCAGTCGTTACCAGAACAACTATCACTTCGGAGGGAGCACGCTGTGAATGAAGTTT